>Ga0316204_10000427_pt1 | contig 156224 bp, 150 predicted proteins | sample 6monrhotite_MG_2_FD_205661 | JGI IMG/M metagenome (GOLD analysis project Ga0316204, IMG submission 205661) | Microbial mat bacterial communities from mineral coupon in-situ incubated in ocean water Damariscotta River, Maine, United States -... | ecosystem: Environmental > Aquatic > Marine >... | reverse complement strand
GAACATTGACAATATAAAACGATTCATGAGTAAAGAAATGAAAGGGTGGCCTAAAAGTGACGGGAACCTTATTCTTTATTTTGAGATGGTGTTAATGACCTTGTTTATTGTCATGAATGCAACGGATCCAGATTTTCAGCAAGCAGGAGCCGGTAATCCAATAAGTCAATTTGTAGCACCGCTATTTTCAGGATTTACTCCGGAGTCATTGCACTTGATTGAGCAATCTGCTTGGTGGTTACATATCGTGGGAATTTTGATATTCTTGAATTACTTATACTACTCTAAGCATTTGCATATCCTATTAGCATTCCCAAATACGTTTTATGCGAATCTAAATCCAAAAGGACAGTTTACGAATCTAGAATCCGTAACCAATGAAGTGAAAATGATGATGGACCCAGATGCTGATCCATATGCAATGCCAGAAGATGGTGCAGATGAAGTGCCTGAAAAGTTTGGCGCAAGTGATGTGGCTGATCTAAATTGGGTACAGCTTCTAAATGCATACACATGTACTGAATGCGGTAGATGTACTTCGGCATGTCCTGCAAATTTAACAGGCAAGGAACTATCTCCTAGAGCTATTATGATGAAAACTCGTGATAGGTTAGAAGAGGTAGGAAAAAACATAGATAATAATAATGGAGAATTTAAAGATGATGGTAAGCAGTTATTAAACGACTATATCACTCCAGAAGAGTTATGGGCATGTACAAGCTGTAATGCCTGCGTGGAAGAATGTCCAGTTAACATCGATCCGTTATCCATTATTATGGATATGAGAAGATACCTAGTGATGGAACAATCCGCAGCACCTCAGGAATTGAATATGATGATGACCAATATTGAGAATAATGGAGCACCATGGCAATATAGTCAACAGGATAGATTAAACTGGAAAGACGAAGCATAACTAAAAAACACAAAAGGATGAACGTACCAACAATGGCAGAAATGATGGCCCAAGGAAAGCAACCGGAAGTGTTGTTTTGGGTTGGATCCGCAGGAAGTTATGATGATAGAGCGAAAAAGATTACACGCGCGTTTGTTAAGATTTTGCATAAAGCAAATGTGGACTTTGCGGTACTAGGAACTGAAGAAAGTGCTACAGGAGATGCGGCAAAAAGAGCAGGAAATGAATTTCTATTTCAGATGCAAGCAATGACCAATATTGAAATATTGAATGCGTACGAAGTTAAAACAATAGTGACAGCAGACCCGCATTCTTTCAATACGTTAAAAAATGAATATCCAGGTTTAGGTGGTACCTATGAAGTGTATCATCATACACAGTTCATAAAAAAGTTAATCGACGAAGGGCGCTTTTCTTTAAATGATACGACATTAAAAGGAAAGAGAATCACTTTTCATGACCCTTGTTACCTAGGAAGAGCGAATGAAGTATATGAGTCTCCAAGAGAGATTATAAAGAAAATGGGTGTGAATTTGGTTGAAATGAAGCGCAACAGAAATAGAGCATTATGTTGTGGTGCAGGAGGAGCACAGATGTTTAAAGAACCGGAAAAAGGAGATATGGATATCAATGTGTTAAGAACAAAAGATGCCTTAGAAACTAACCCAAATGTCATAGCAACTGGATGCCCTTATTGCAATACTATGATGACAGATGGTGTGAAATTCCATGAAAAAGAAAATCAAATTCAAGTAAAAGACATTGCAGAATTAATTGCCGAGGCAGAGAATCTGTAGTAAAGAACATCAATACGAAGAAAAAGGAAGAGCATTCTTCCTTTTTTTATGACAACATATGATTAAAAATTATATAAAAGCCGCAAGATTAAGAACACTTCCACTGTCTGTCTCAGGTATTATAGTAGGTTGTTTTTTGGGATACAATCATCATTGGTTAGCTCTTTTGAATAATTCAACTGCCATACGAGAAGACATTCTTGAAATCCCAATATATAAATCACCTATATTTTGGCTGGCCATTGTAACTACTATAGGGTTTCAAGTACTTTCTAATTTTGCAAATGATTATGGAGATGGTGTCAAAGGAACAGATAAATATAGAGAAGGAGAGGAGCGCTTAGTAGCTTCTGGAGCGATTACACCAAAACAAATGAAGAGTGCTATGGTCATAACTGCAACTTGTACCACTGCGGTTGCTTTATTACTAATCTACACAGCATTTGGAAAGGATGATTTTGGGTATTCCGTATTGTTTTTTGGATTAGGAATGGCATCAATTGCAGCGGCGATTAAATATACAGTTGGGAAATCAGCTTATGGGTATAGTGGTTTTGGAGATTTCTTTGTTTTTATTTTCTTTGGATTGCTGAGTGTGGTAGGAAGTTATTTTTTATTTACTAAGCAATTGAATTTCACCATTTTCTTACCAGCTTTTTCAGTTGGTTTATTAAGTGTAGCGGTCTTAAACCTTAACAATATGAGAGATCGTATTCATGATAAAAAAGCAGGAAAAAATACGCTAGTAGTGAAGATAGGAGCGGAGTTTGCAAAATACTATCACTATTATTTAATCACAGCTTCCTTACTGTTTGCATTATTATACACGGTTATTCATTACACCAACCCAATACAGTTTTTGTTTTTGATAGCCTATATACCGTTGGCAATTCACTTGGTATTTGTATCAAAGAATAGAGAAGAGAAGTTATTAGATGGAGAATTGAAAAAAGTAGCCTTGAGTACCTTTTTGTTTGCAATTCTTTTTGGACTGGGACAAGTTTTGTAAATTTAAAACAATAAAAGACACATGAAAGCAATAAAAATAATATTAGGGATCATCATAACATTAACCGTTGTGTTTTTTGCAACTGGTTTGCTTGTAAAAGAAATCAATTATGAAGCTAAGGTGGAAATCAATAAACCCCTGAAAGAAGTATTTGCTTTATTTAATGATGATGATAGTTTAAAAAAATGGGTACCAGATATTAAAAGTATAGAAGTATTAGAAGAAAAACCAGGTATTATAGGCAGTAGATATAGAATGGTGGTCGTTGACGGAAATGGGAATGACATTACTATGGAAGAAAAAGTGTTAGCATATATTGAGAATGAAAAGGTGACTCTTTACTTTGATGCTCAAGGAATGCTAAAGACAGATGATTATACGTTTACATCGGATGGGTCTAAAACAATCATTACAAACCGTAGTACGTGTAAAAGCGACTCCTATATTTTTGGATGTATGATGCCATACTTCAAAGGGACGTTTAAAGATATAGATCAAGGATATTTGAATAATTTTAAAGCTTTTGCTGAAAAACAATAATAGTATGGAAGTAAATATGATAAGCTGGTTTGAGATACCTGTAACCGATATGGATCGAGCGAAAAAATTTTACGAAACTGTTTTCCAGGTACCCATTAGTATAAATGACTTTGGAGGTATTCTGATGGGATGGTTTCCTCCTGCAGAGGATATTACCGCACCTGGAATAAGTGGTTCTTTAGTACAACATGAAGAATATGTTCCGTCGTCTACAGATGGTGCGCTGGTATACTTTAATTCACAGTCTGGAGATATTGATCATGAACTTAGCAGAGTAGAAGCAGCTGGAGGAACTATTGTGAAACCTAAAATACTAATCTCAAATGAGATTGGTTATATGGCTGTTATTATTGATACAGAAGGAAATAGAATAGCACTGTACAATAAATAGATTTGATTTCAGCTAGTTATAAGAAATATATACTCAATTTTAAAGTTCCGAGCGGAACCTCTAGAGGTGTGCTTCGTACCAAAGAGACTTGGTTTATCATTCTAAAAGAAAAAGATGCTACTGGAATTGGAGAATGTGGAATTCTAAGAACTTTAAGTATAGACGATAGACCAGATTATGAAGAAAAGTTGCAATGGGTTTGCAGTAATATTCATCTTGGATTAGAAGAATTACTAGATAGAACAACTGAGTTTCCTAGTATCCAATTTGGGTTAGAGCAAGCTTTTTTATCCTTGCAAAGTGAAACTCCTTTTTTATTACACCCTTCAAAGTTCACTCAAAGTCAGGAAGCCATAGATATTAATGGTTTGATCTGGATGGGAGAGAAAAAATATATGAACTCTCAAATAAAAGAGAAAATCAAAGCAGGTTTTTCATGTATTAAAATGAAGATTGGCGCAATAGATTTTGATACAGAGTTAGAGTTATTAAATTCTATACGAAAAGAGTTTTCAGCTAGGGATATTGAATTAAGAGTAGATGCAAATGGGGCATTCTCTCCAAATACTGCATTGGAGAAGTTAAAAAGACTTTCAGATTTGGAGCTGCACTCTATTGAACAACCTATAAAAGCGGGTCAATTTAATGAAATGGCAAGATTGTGTGAGGTGTCTCCGTTGGCAATTGCTTTAGATGAAGAATTAATCGGTGTTTTTTCTGTAACAAAAAAGGAGGAAGTACTACAAACAATAAACCCTCAGTATATAATATTAAAGCCTAGTTTGATAGGAGGTTATAGAGGGGGTGAAGAATGGATAGCACTGGCAGAAAATCAAAACATTGGTTGGTGGATTACAAGCGCACTAGAAAGCAATGTAGGGCTGAATGCCATTGCACAATGGACATATACACTGTCTAGTAACTTACCGCAAGGATTGGGTACTGGGAGTTTATTTACAAATAATATAGAAAGTCCTTTAGAAGTAGCAAAAGGACAATTGAGATATAATACTAAAGAACATTGGAATTTTAATATAGAATAATATGAGCTATATACAACAAGCATATAAAGGAGAGAATGATTGGTGGCGATATTTTGTAAGCAATATGGTTTTATTAGCTCCTTTTGCTTTGAATATTCTTGCCTATATTTTTATGCCTGAGCTTTTTGATACGGCGTATGAAGACATGCAGAATATAGAAGGAGATAAGAATTTTTTCCTAGCTATAAACTTACTACCATTCGCGTTTTTACTACTCTTGTTAATCGTTTTTGTAAAATTCATACATCAAAGAAGTTTTACATCTTTAGTGACAAGCCGAAAAAAGATAGATTGGTCTAGATTTTTCTATGCTTTCTTTTTATGGGGGATAGTTTCAACTGTAATTATTGCTGTAGGAATATGGTTGGCCCCAGATAATTTTATTTGGAACTTCAAACCTGCTCAATTCTTTACGTTAGTAATTGTGTCATTATTACTGATACCATTACAAACGAGTTTTGAAGAGCTTTTTTTTAGAGGATATCTAATGCAGGGGCTTGGAATTTTGTTTAAAAATAGATGGGCTCCATTATTTATTACGTCGATCTTTTTTGGGACCATGCACTGGTTTAATCCGGAGATTGAGAAGATTGGAGATATTGCTTTAATCTTTTATATAGGAACTGGATTCTTATTTGGAATAACAACTTTAATGGATGAAGGAACAGAACTGGCCTTAGGAATGCACGCTATAAATAATATCCTGGCTGCGGTTTTGATAACAACGGATTGGACGGTATTTCAAACAGATGCCATGTATATAGATGTATCTGAGCCTTCTGTGGGTTGGGAGATGTTTTTTCCAGTTTTAGTGATCTACCCATTAATATTATTCATATTGTCTAAAAAATATGGATGGAAGAATTGGAAGCATAAATTATTCGGAAGAATAGAAAAACCAACTGAAGTTGAAGAATTGGGAGTGTCATAAGGATTTTAGACTCAACGGAGTATCATTTCAAACAAAGGAAGCGTTGATAACCTATGCCGATATGCTACCAATACCAATGAAGTCATTTTTGCAAGATTGGTTTGCTGAAAGTAGTACGATCTCAATAAAGACATCTGGATCTACTGGCAAGCCAAAATGGATTGAGTTGCAGAAAGAACATATGCTGAATTCGGCGAAAATAACTGGAGATTTTTTTGAACTTGCAACGAGAACCACCGCGTTGTTGTGTTTACCTATCGATTATATAGCTGGAAAAATGATGTTGGTTCGCAGCATGAGCTTAGGATGGCATTTAGATGTTGTTTCTCCTAATTCAAAACCGTTAGCAGATTTAAATAGAGAATATGATTTTTCTGCGATGATTCCTCTGCAATTGCAAAACTCATTAGATAAGGTCCGTATTATTAAAAAATTGATTGTTGGTGGTGGTGCCGTAGATCATAAGTTAGAAAGTGAAATTCAATCCATTTCAACATCGATATACGCTACCTACGGAATGACTGAAACATGTACACATGTTGCTATCAAAAAATTAAACCATTCAAAGAAGCATGGATTTATGGCGCTTGAGGGAGTGAAAATATCAAAGGACAATAGAGATTGTTTGATGCTAGACGCACCGAATGTTTCTAGTGAGCAGATTATTACAAATGATGTGATAGAAATGGTTTCTGAAAATGAATTTCATTGGAAAGGGCGTTACGACAATGTTGTAAACTCGGGTGGAATTAAGTTACACCCAGAAGAAATAGAAAAGAAAATGGCCCCTTATTTAGAGCGCCGTTTCTTTGTTGCTGGTGTAAAGGATCAAACTTTAGGAGAAAAGCTAGTGCTTGTTGTTGAAGGAGGGGGATTTGTAATTTCAGAAGCTATATATCAAGGACTTATCAAATATGAAACTCCAAAATCTATCTTTTTTGTTGACGAGTTTGAGGAAACTGAAACGCTAAAAATTCAGAGAGAAAAGACACTACTTAAAATTAATGCCTAAGGCACATGGGTTGTTAACTTTCAAAAGAACCCTGTTTACTCATTCGTTATTTTTTTAATTATATAGTGGTTGTAGGTTAGTGCTAAACTATAAAACTACAACTATGATTAAAAGAATGATTTTAATATTGGTGCTATTAAGTACAGTATCAATAAACGGACAGAAAAAAGAAATTGCTGGAATTGTTTCAGATGATAGCGGTGGATTACCAGGGGTAAATGTTCTTGTTAAGAGCACCACAAATGGGACACAGACAGATTTTGATGGAAAATATTCTATTAAGACTCAGCTAGGTGATGTTTTGGTATTTAGCTACATAGGATATAAGACCGTTGAAAAAACGGTTGGAAACTCAAATGTAATTAATGTGAAAATGGAAGAAGGAGGAGAGATTTTGGAAGAAGTTGTTGTTGTAGCATATGGAACCAGAATTAAAAAAGCTATAACTGGATCTGTTTCTGTTGTTCGAAGCGAATATGTTAGTAATGTCTTGAAAGGATATGTGGCGGGTGTTAAAACTAATGGTCAACCAGGGACAATTTCTAAGTTTAGAGTGCGAGGCGCAAATGAACCTTTGATAATTGTAAATGAGAAACCCTATTATGGATCATTGAAGACACTTGCAAAGGCTGATATATTTGCTTCCGAAGTTTTAAAGGATTCTGCAGCCACGGCTTTATATGGAGTGGAAGGTAAAAATGGAGTAATCGTTATAGAAACGAGTGAAGATATTATTGAATATGAGAATACGGATGAATACGAAAAAATAACTGAGAATGAATTTGAGTCAACGATTTATAAGCCTCTATCTACTTTTTCTATTGATGTTGATAATGCTTCGTATAGTAATGTAAGAAGAATGCTCAATGGCGGACAAGAAATACCTCCCAACGCAGTTAAGATAGAGGAAATGATCAATTATTTCGATTATCAGTACCCAGAGCCAAAAGGCAAACATCCTTTTTCAATTTATACTGAGTTCATAGCTACTCCGTGGAATAAAAAAACAAAACTGGTTAGAATAGGTTTACAAGGTAAAACGATTCGACAAGGTAATTTGCCACCTTCAAGTTTAACTTTTTTGATTGATGTATCTGGCTCTATGAGTGACGCTAATAAATTACCCTTGTTAAAATCCGCATTTAAATTGTTAGTGAACCAATTAAGAGATAAGGATAGAGTATCTATAGTAGTGTATGCTGGCGCTGCGGGAGTGGTGCTAGAACCGACGAGTGGAGGTAAAAAGAAAAAAATATTAGAAGCCTTAAATAGTTTAGAATCTGGTGGGTCTACGGCAGGAGGAGAAGGTATTGAATTGGCGTATAAGATAGCTAAGGAGAATTTTATTAAAGGAGGAAACAATAGAGTAATCTTGGCAACCGATGGAGATTTTAATGTAGGTGCTTCCTCAAATGAAGAAATGGAAAAGCTTATTGTTAAGAAAAGGGCTACCAATATATTTTTATCTGTGTTAGGGTTCGGATACGGAAATTATAAAGATTCGAAATTGGAAATATTAGCAGATAAAGGGAATGGAAATCATGCGTATATAGACAATATGCAAGAAGCGCAAAAAGTATTCGGAAAAGAATTTGGTGGAACTTTACACACCATAGCGAAAGACGTGAAGATTCAAGTGGAATTTAATCCTCAAAACGTAAAGGCCTACAGATTGATAGGTTATGAGAATAGGTTGTTAAATGATGAAGATTTTATTGACGATACTAAAGATGCGGGAGAGTTAGGTAGCGGTCATTCAGTTACAGCACTTTATGAAGTTATTACCTCGGATGTAGAGGCTAATAGATATGCTAAAAAGCGACCAGGTTTAAAGTACACAATTAATAAGACAAATTACAATCATTCAGATGAGCTTCTTACGGTAAAATTCAGATATAAAATGCCAATGGGTAAAAGAAGTATTGAGATGATTCATATTAAGAAAAATATAGTGGATAGACCATCACTAGATATGAATTTTACTGCTTCAGTAGCTATGTTAGGAATGAAATTAAGAAAATCGAAGTTTGATAACGACCTAACTGTGAAAGATATAGTGAAGCTTGCGCAGAAAGGAAAAGGAAAGGACAAAGAAGGTTATAGATCAGAGTTTATAAGATTGTTAAAGCTAGTAAAATAAAAAAAGCACCCATTTGGGTGCTTTTTTTTATATACTTAAAAGATATTCACGAAGATCTTGATCCTCGTCTAAACTCATTTTCTTTTTGATTCTGTAGCGCGCTGTCTGCACAGATCGTGGATCGATTAGCAAGATTCTAGAAATCTCTTTAGTCTGCATATGTAGTTTGATAAACATACAATGCCTTAATTCTGTTTCCGTAAGTGCTGTATGCCTTTGTAATAAACGATCATAGAATCCTTCAAAAACGGTATTAAAGTGCTCTTTTAAATGATTCCACTCTTCGTCTCTCTCAAGCACTAGATTAATTTGATTGATAATGCTCTTAACACCAGATTTGTCCTCAGTTTTCAACCCTTTTAGATCTGCTTTTATTTCTTTAAAATACTGCTTGTTGTGAAGGAGATTTGTTGCCGTTATCATCATTTCCTTTTCTTTCTCAAATACAATACTTTTCATTTGTGAAAGTTCTTGCACCGATTTAAATTCTTTTGATCTATAACTATTAACAAAGAAATAGTAGCCTATCAAAGCTAGAATCAACAAAAAACTTACTATAAAGAGTAAGAACTTCAAACTATAGTTCGCACTAGCAAGATTCTCGTTTTGAATAGTAATCTTCTCAATCTCAAATCGCGAATTAATCTTTTTTATTTCGTGCTGTAACTCTTTGTTCGATTCGTTTTTATCTTCCAGTAAAAGTGCTAAGATCTCAGGATTGGTATGTCCAATTAGATCCAAGCTAAAAATACAATCACTAGAGCTTGGTCTGTTTTGATGTATAGATACACTAATAGTATTTGCTCCTTTTCTAAAAATGTTAGGCTCAAAAATTTTGACCTTAAACTCGGCCTCCTCTCTTCCTTGAATAGTAGCTATAGCTAATGTTTCTCCAGTAATACCCCCATTAGGCATATTACCACGATATAGTTCTTGATCATTTACGTAAAGGACAAAACCATCATCATGTTGAATCTTAAATTCATAGGCAATAAAGGAATTTTCACCGATATAGATAGTTTTTCTAAAATATTTTGTAACATCTTTTTTGTTCTGATCATTACCAAAACTAATAGTAGTAACCACTTTTCGATCTCCATACCCAAGAGGCGTTTTACCACTTTTCCAATATGACATCGTGGGTTTCTTATACCAGTCTGTATCTAAATAACCTTGATCATAATAATTCCAATCATCTCCGTTTTTTATGATATTCTCTTGAGAAAAGGAAAATGAGATACAGAATTGGATAAGAATGAATAATAAGATTTTTTTGATTGTCTTTCTCTTCACGGGGCTTGGTGTTGGTTTGATGTACAAATATAGTAGGTTTTGATAATAAAAAATATACTTGTAGTAGATTAGTTGTATTTCTGATACTTTCGCTTTCTTTTTTATAAATATATTTGTAGTGTTAATTGAATTTAATATCTATAATTAATTGGGGGATTAATTTTATAGCATATTGTTTAAACAAAAAAAAGTCGTGTTCTACAGAACGCGACTTTTTGTATATAATATAGTTTGATGAATTACATTTTCATAGAATGATACACATTTTGTACGTCATCATCTTCCTCTAAACGTTCTAATAGCTTTTCTACATCGACTTGAGCTTCTTCAGATAATTTGGTTGTGGAAGTTGGAATTCTTTCAAAACCCGATGAAATGATCTCTACATTGTTTTCTTCGAAGAATGACTGTATAGCCCCAAATTGCTCAAAAGGAGCATAAATAATAATACCCTCTTCATCAATAAATATTTCTTCCACCTCAAAATCAATCAACTCCAGTTCTAATTCTTCCATGTCAATAGAAATATCTTCTTTTTTAACCGTGAAGTTACAGGTATGATCAAACATAAAAACGACTGAACCTGAAGTTCCAAGATTACCATCATACTTATTAAAAGCAGCTCGCACATTTGCGACGGTTCTGTTATTATTATTGGTGGCTGTTTCTACAAGGATGGCAATTCCATGTGGTGCATACCCTTCAAACAATACTTCTTTATAGTTGGCAGTATCCTTGTCTGAAGCTTTTTTAATAGCACGCTCTACATTGTCTTTCGGCATGTTAGCGGCCTTGGCATTTTGAATAACTGCTCTTAATCTGGAATTGGTTTCTGGATTTGGTCCACCGTCATTAACAGCCATGACAATATCTTTACCAATTCTTGTGAACGTTTTGGCCATAGCCGACCAACGCTTCATTTTCCTCGCTTTCCGAAATTCGAATGCTCTTCCCATTTATAATAAATTGTATTTATATGTTTTTATCTCGCACAAGACTCATTGTAGATTCTAACAATATCCTCAACTGTTTTGTTCTTGTACTTCTTTTTGTTTTTCGCAATATTCATAAGTTTTGCACACTTATTAAAGCTTCTCGAAACAATTTTTTTAAACTTTCTATATCGTAACTTACTTTTGTTAGATACCTTTTCAGCATAATTGCTGCCATTAACTCCAATATAATACTGGAGAGTGGTGCCGTTTGGGCGAAAATTAGTAAATCCTCCTGAACCGTTAGGTATTGCTGGGCTAACCATTTGTATTTCTCGGGTGTATAAAGAAACCTGGCCTGTTATAACTACTTCTAAAAGCACAGAGAAAGAAGAATTTATTGATATTTTGTAGGTGTATTCTCGAGGCTTGTTTTCTATATTTAGCTCTTCAGTTAGGTAAAACTTGTTGATGGCGTCAGGAGTATATATTGTAGGTTTATCGGAAGACGTTTTTTTAAACTTTATTCCATCCCTTAAAGTCATTAATTTAACGAATCCTTTTAAAACATTTCCATCTTTTAAATGTAATGATGATGGTTTATATTGAGCAAATATGTTACTTACACTCAATAACAAAACAAGCAAAAACAACTTTTTCATACGGATTCTTTTTTAAACTTGAATAACGCCTAAATTAAACTTTTTTTCAATAGGAGAGTGATTGGCTGCTTCTATTCCCATAGAAATCCATGTTCGTGTATCTAATGGATTGATCACTCCATCTGTCCAAATTCTAGCTGCGGCATAATATGGAGAAATCTGCTTGTCATAACGAGACTTGATCTTGTCAAATAATTCGGTTTCTTTTTCCTTAGTAATCTCTTCGCCTTTCTTTTTTAAAGATGCTGTTTCTATTTGCAATAATACCTTTGCGGCAGAATTCCCACTCATAACTGCAAGTTCAGCACTTGGCCATGCTGCAATTAATCGAGGGTCGTACGCTTTTCCACACATCGCGTAATTTCCTGCGCCGTATGAATTTCCGATAACGATTGTAAATTTAGGTACCACAGAATTACTCACAGCGTTTACCATTTTAGCCCCGTCTTTGATAATGCCACCATGCTCAGATTTACTGCCTACCATAAAACCCGTAACATCTTGTAGGAATACCAATGGTATCTTCTTTTGGTTACAGTTAGCAATAAAACGAGTAGCTTTATCTGCAGAATCAGAATAGATAACTCCACCAAACTGCATCTCACCTTTTGTCGTTTTTACAATCTTTCTTTGATTCGCAACAATACCTACAGCCCAGCCATCAATTCTTGCATATGCGGTAATTAAAGTCTGCCCATAACCTGCTTTATATTCTTCTATTTCAGAGTCATCAACAATACGCTTTATGATTTCCTTCATGTCATATTGTTCATGACGTGCAGAAGGTAAGATTCCAAAAATATCGTCTTCATTCTCTTTGGGAGATTGGGATACAGTTCTATTAAAACCTGCTTTGTCAAAATCTCCAATTTTAGAAACAATATTTTTAATAGTATTTAAAGCATCTTTATCGTCTTTGGCTTTATAGTCTGTTACACCGGATATTTCGCAATGTGTAGTAGCACCACCTAGTGTTTCATTGTCAATAGTTTCACCTATCGCTGCTTTTACCAAATAGCTTCCAGCAAGAAATATACTTCCCGTTTTATCTACAATCAATGCTTCATCACTCATAATTGGTAAATAAGCTCCACCTGCAACACAACTACCCATAACTGCGGCAATTTGTGTAATTCCCATACTGCTCATTACAGCATTGTTACGAAAGATTCGACCAAAATGCTCTTTGTCAGGAAATATTTCATCCTGCATGGGTAAATATACTCCTGCACTATCTACTAAATAAATGATAGGAAGTTTGTTTTCAATAGCAATTTCTTGAGCTCTTAAATTCTTTTTTCCGGTAATAGGAAACCAAGCTCCAGCTTTTACAGTAGCATCATTGGCTACAACAATACACTGTTTTCCTTGCACATAACCAATCTTTACAACAACACCTCCAGAAGGACATCCACCATGTTCCGTATACATCTCGTCACCCGCAAATGCTCCTATTTCAATACTATTAGATTTTTTATCCAGTAAATAATCAATACGTTCTCTTGCTGTTAGTTTACCTTTTGCATGATGTTTATCAATATTTTTCTGACCGCCTCCCAGTTTTACCTTAGCAAATCTCCTCTTAAGATCTGAAGCCAGAAGCTTATTGTGATCTTCATTTTTATTAAACTTTATGTCCATTCAGAAAATTTTTAGCGAATTTACAAAAGTTTACTATGAATAAATAGCGGATATTAAACAAAATCAATTTAATTACATGGAAATATATTCCTTGGAATATAAAATAATTTTTCATAACTTTGTCAAGAAATCAATTTAAACTTAAAAGATGAAAACAAACAAAATTATATTTTACATAGCTACCGCATTATTCACTGGAATTATGTTGTTCTCAATCAGCATGTACTTGACACAAACTGAAATGATAAAGGGGGCTTTTGAAACTATGGGATATCCACCTTATTTGGTATACCCGCTTGCAGCTGCAAAAATATTAGGGCTATTTGCACTTTGGTATCCAAAATTAACAACGCTTAAAGAATGGGCATATGCGGGATTCTTCTTTAATGTAGTGCTAGCGTTTTTTGCACATGTGATGATAAGTGATGGAGAACAATTATTTGCGCTTCTCGCATTTTTGTTTTTAACAACTTCTTACCTTTTTCGTAAGAAGATCATACTACAAACTTCTTAAAACATGAGTATGAAAAAAATAATAGCTTTTGCTGGGAGTACTAGTAGTACTTCGATTAATAAACAGTTGGCTTCATACGCTGCCAGTTTGCTCGAAGAAACTTCTTTTGATGTAATTGATATGAATGATTATATCGCTCCATTATATAGTATAGATGAAGAAAATAAAGGGTTTCCTAAGAACATGAACGTATTGTCAGAAAAATTAAAAACATACGATGGTTTTATAGTGTCTTTAGCAGAACACAATGGCTCTTATGCAGCTGCATTTAAAAATACATTTGATTGGCTATCAAGAATAGACCGTGTTATTTTTAATAAAAAACCAATGCTTTTAATGGCAACCTCTCCAGGAGGAAGAGGAGGAGCTTCTGTATTAGCATCAGCCAACGCTTCTTTTCCACATATGGGAGCAGATATAGTATCTAATTTTTCTTTACCAGGTTTTTTTGATAATTTTAAAGAAGGAAAAATTGTAGACGGTGAGTTGAATAATAGACTTATGGATGCGACTAAAACCTTTGAAAGTAAAATCTAGTAATATGGAAGACAAGAAACCCATTGTTAAAGAGTACACTAATGGTGAAATAACGGTAGTTTGGCAACCGCATCTGTGTACACATTCTAAGAACTGTTGGAAAGGATTATTATCAGTATTTGACCCAAGAAGGAAACCTTGGGTAGATATGGAAGCCGCCCCATCGGATAGGATTATTTCTCAAGTGAATAACTGCCCATCCAAAGCATTGTCAATAAAGACATAATTGAGCAGACATTTGTGAACAATCAGGTAGCTTTGTAATTCAGTTTTTATTTTCTCGACAGAAAGAGTAACTTTAAGAAACTAAAATTATTTCCATGTCAACAAACCGAATTGAAATTGCAAAAGTGTCAGAACTTATTGCAAAACAGCCCGCGTACGCATTAGTCAAAAATACCGACCTAGTAATTATTAAGCATGAATCGGGTATTTCTGTACTATACGGGAGATGTCATCATAGAGGTGCATTATTAGCAGATGGGCATATAGATGGACATAATTTAATATGTGGAGTTCATGGATGGGACTATCGTTATGATACTGGGATTAGCGAATATAATAACGACGAGCAACTTCATAAATTTAAAGAATATATAGAAGGAGATTCCTTGTTCGTTGATGAAAATGAAATCACAGCTTTTGAAGAGAAAAACCCTCAACCTTTTGATAGAAATGAATATTTAGGAGCATATGCGGATCTTCATCCAGAAGATACAGAACCATATACAGGGTATATAAAGGAACTGGCCAAAAATGGTTTAAAGAACTTAGGACATCACGGGTTCTCGGCTTCTATGGGCGTAGATAGAAATACACTACCTAAATGGAGTGATATTCAGTTCTTACCAGCACAGTTAGCAACCAGACCATTACTGGATCATGAAGAAGTGGCAACCAAGGTTATTATTGGACCTAAAGCAAAGAAACCATTAGAATTAGATATTCCTCTTTTTGTAAGTGATATGAGTTTTGGAGCTTTGTCTCGTGAAGCGAAAATTTCATTATCGAAAGGTGCTGAAATGGCTGGGACAGGGATCTGTTCAGGAGAAGGAGGAATGTTACCGCAAGAACAAGAAAACAATTCAAGATATTTTTATGAGTTAGCATCTGCTCAGTTTGGTTTTTCCTGGGATAAATTAGATAACGTTCAAGCCTTTCATTTTAAAGGAGGACAAGGAGCAAAAACTGGAACTGGAGGTCATTTACCAGGGAATAAGGTAAGCAAGGAAATTGCTGAAGTACGTGGATTAAAAGAAGGAGAAACTGCAATATCACCTGCGGCAAACCCTAATTTTCATACAGTTCAAGATTTTAAAGATTTTTCGGAAAAAGTAAGAAAGCGTACAGGAGGAGTTCCAATCGGATTTAAAATAGCAGCCAGTCATATAGAAAAGGATATTCAGTTTGCATTAGATGTAGGCGTAGATTATATCATCTTAGATGGAAGAGGTGGAGGAACAGGTTCTGCACCGACTATTTTAAGAGACAATATTAATGTACCTACAATACCTGCATTGGCAAGAGCAAGAAAATATTTAGACAAGGTTGGTGCTACGGACGTTACTTTGGTTATTACAGGAGGACTGCGTATCGCAGAAGATTTTGCAAAAGCGATGATGTTAGGAGCTGATGCTATAGCCGTATCGAATTCTGCATTGCAAGCTATTGGCTGTCTAGGAATGCGAGCATGTGGAACTAATAACTGCCCAGTGGGAATTGCAACTCAAAAAGAATCCTTAAGAAGTAGGTTGATTATTCAATCATCTGCCAAGCAATTGCATAATTATTTTGAAGCAACTAATGACCTGATTAAAGTAATCGCCCGATCCTGTGGCTATGATGATATTTCTAGATTTAATCATGATGATTTATCCACATTTGAACGAGACATGCACAAACTTACTGGAATTAATTATGCAGGACTCTTTATAGAATAAATTATTTTTCGATTGATTTACAACGGTAATATATTCCTTGGAATATATTTTTATTTTTCGTAACTTTGTACCAAGAAAGGAGATAAGAAATGAAGATAACATTGTACGGAAAGCAAGGTCACGCACATACGGTAGCTTTTAAAAACTTTTTAAGAATGGCCGAAATCCCTTTTGATTATAAAGATATCGCTAAGGATACTAGTGCAAAGGAACATACCAGACAATTATATGATGGTCAGTTGAAATATCCAACGTTGTTTGTAGACGAAGAAATTTATTTGACACCCTCATCGGATGACTTTAATCGTATTATGAAAGATTTAAAATTAAGAGGATAACTCAATGGGAGACATATCTAAGGACATACAATCTAAATTTGTTAACGATAAAATCAAAGCGATTATTAATATCAAGTATACGGCAAATTGGATTAATAGTCATGAGAATGAGTTTTTTAAACCTTATGGTATTTCACCTCAGCAGTATAATATTTTAAGAATTTTAAGAGGAGCAGGAGAGCCTATTAAAGTTCAGCTTATTAAAGATAGAATGATCGAGAGAGCACCAAATGCCACTCGATTAATGGATAAGCTTTGTGATAAAAGCTTTATAGCTCGCATTCGTTGTGAACATGACAGAAGAGTGGTATATATTTCTATAACTGAAAAAGGTTTAACACTATTATCTGATATTGATAAGAATATTAAACTAGATTTTTTGGAGAATTTAACCACAGAAGAAGCAAAGACGTTGAGCAGTTTATTAGATAAAATTAGATAAAAAAAATTTATAAAAATATTTTCCATGGAAAATAAAAAAAGAACATTTAAATCAATCCAACATAAAGTAGGGAGCCCGTTGGTAAATATGGGGCCCATACGATTACGACAACCGATTCCTACACAAGGAATAGAGCAGGTAGATCCGTTTTTATTATTGCATCATTACGGACCATATGCGATAAGTGAATTTAATAACCCATTTGACTTGGGACCACATCCACACCGTGGCTTCGAACCAATCACTCTATTGTTTAAAGGTGAGCAATTGCATCGAGATTCATTGGGAAATGAAATGATTGTGAAAGCGGGAGATGTACAATGGACTACTGCCGGAAGAGGAGTTATTCATGCCGAAGGACCCACAAAAGAGTTTGTACAAAGAGGCGGCGATTTAGAAGGGATTCAATTATGGCTAAACTTACCTGCCAAGGACAAAATGATTCCAGCGGCCTATCAACATGTTAAAAGCAAAGATATGCCTGTGGTAACTAATGAAAATGGTTCGGTACAATTAAAAGTAGTAGCTGGAGCGCAAGGAGAAAAAAGCGGACCCATTAAAACCCAAACTGCTGTAAATGTGTTTTCGGTTGATGCAAAGGAGAATGGAGAAATGGTTGTGGAAATCCCTGTTAGTCATTCGTCGTTGATATATTTATTGGATGGAGAGGTTTTAGTGAGTGATGAGGTCAACCTTAAAAAAGGGGCTACTCAGATGGTTACATTTGAACAAGATGGTAATGCAATTCAGTTTAAAGCTTCGAAAGACAGTACGTTGTTAATCCTATCAGGAGAACCTATTAATGAAAAGGTCACTTCTTGGGGGCCCTATGTTATGAATACGCAAACAGAAATTATGGAAGCATTACGTGATTATCAACAGGGTAAAATGGGGTACTTATACTAACCCAATGATTAATTTTGAATATGAAACCAGAAGAGTACTCTTCTGGTTTTTTTAGTTCAAGAAATAAACATATCTTGCAATATATTATGCATGCATAGTAATTAAGTACTCAAATATATGAAATACAAGCACATTTTTGAACCGTTAGATTTAGGGTTTACGACCTTGAAAAATAGAATATTAATGGGTTCTATGCATACGGGATTAGAAGAAGAGAAAAATGGCTTAGAAAGAATTGCTACATACTATGCCGAAAGAGCTAAAGGAGGTGTAGGACTTATTGTAACGGGTGGAATTGCTCCGAATATTCAGGGGTGGACGGGGCCTTTTTCGGCAAGAATGTCAAACAAAAAACACGCGAGACATCACCAGAAAATTACAAAAGCGGTCCATGATGAAGGTGGTAAAATATGTATGCAAATTTTGCACGCAGGACGTTACGGATATCATCCATTTAATGTAGCACCATCTAAAATTAAAGCACCTATAAATCCGTTCAAACCTTTTAAGTTGACAAAATCAGGTATTAAAAGAACGATAAGAGATTTTGTGAATTGCGCAAAACTATCAAAAGTTGCTGGCTATGATGGAGTGGAAATCATGGGGTCTGAAGGTTATTTAATCAATCAGTTTATAGCAACACATACCAATAAAAGAAATGATGAATGGGGAGGTTCTTATGAAAACCGTATGCGTTTACCGATTACGCTGGTAAGATCTGTCCGAGAAGCAGTGGGAGAAGATTTTATCATTATTTACCGTCTATCGATGCTGGACCTTGTTGAAAAAGGAAGTACATGGGAAGAAGTAGTGCTACTAGCTAAAGAAATTGAGAACGCCGGTGCTACCATTATCAATACAGGTATTGGTTGGCATGAAGCAAGAATCCCTACGATTGCAACCTCAGTGCCTAGAGCTGCTTTTACTTGGGTGACGCAAAAAATGAAAGAGGAAGTATCCATTCCTTTAATTACTTCAAACAGAATTAATATGCCCGAAACTGCTGAAAGGGTATTGGCAGAAGGACATGCAGATATGATCTCTATGGCACGACCATTTTTAGCTGATCCGGAATGGGTAAATAAAGCAGAACAGGAACGTGATGATGAGATTAATGCATGTATTGCTTGTAATCAAGCTTGTTTAGATCACGTATTTAAACAAAAAGTGGCCAGTTGTCTGGTAAACCCTAGAGCATGCCACGAAACAGAATTTGACTATAGTCTAACCAAAGAACCTAAAAAAATAGGGGTGGTTGGTGCAGGTCCAGCGGGATTAGCAGCCGCAACCATTGCTGCTCAACGAGGGCATTCGGTTACGCTGTTCGATGCGGATAAAGAAATAGGAGGACAGTTTAATATAGCAAAGCAGATTCCTGGAAAGGAAGAATTCTACGAAACCATACGCTATTTTAAGAAGCAAATAGAGTTACATAATGTAATTGTAAAATTGAATACTCGTGTTGCTGTGGCTGATCTGTCAGCATCTGATTTTGATGAAATTATTTTAGCCACTGGGATTAAACCGAGGACACCAAAAATAGAAGGTATAGAAAATGAAAAAGTACTTAGCTATTTAGATGTTCTAAAATATAAGAAACCCGTTGGCAAACGAGTTGCGGTTATAGGAGCAGGAGGTATTGGCTTCGATGTTTCAGAATATTTATCTCATGAAGGAGAATCTACTTCTTTAAATGTAAATGCATGGTTAAAAGAATGGGGAATCGATAAGAGTATTGAGTCACGAGGAGGAATTGCAGGAGTTAAAGCCGAGGTACATCCATCACCTAGAGAGATTTTTATGTTTAAGAGAAGTAAAGGGAAATTTGGTGGTAACTTAGGTAAGACCACAGGTTGGATTCATCGTGCCAACTTAAAAAAGAAAAATGTTCAGTTCATCAATGAAGTACAGTATACCAAAATTGATGATGAAGGATTACATTATATCAGAAATAATGAGCAAAAGGTTTTAGAAGTAGATACTATCGTAATCTGCGCTGGTCAGACTCCTTTTAAAGAATTATTAGCTCCGTTAGAAGCAGAAGGTAAAAAGGTGCATGTCATTGGGGGAGCTGATATTGCCGCAGAACTAGATGCTAAAAGAGCTATCGATCAAGGAAGTAGATTGGCATCGAGCCTGTAAAATTACTTTAATGTTAATTTTGGACAATTAAAACATTGTCAGTTTGAGTGGCAAATCTATGATTTGATGTATCGAAAACCAAATGTTTGTCCATTTCGATACAAATTTTCAAAGAAAATTCACTCAATGTGACAAAACTTTAAATCACCTTTCTTAAACGAAATTCACTTTACTTAACCATTTTAACAGAATTGATATTTCCGTCTAAGTCATATTCTTTAACAGAATTGTCAGGATCTATAATCCATTTTCCATCTATGATGTATTTGTAATGATGTTTACCTTCAGATAATTTTATTGTATAGATCCATCCTTTTATTGTCTTCTTCATTGGGCATAAAGTTTCACTCCAATCATTAAAAGAGCCTACCAAGATTACACTTTTTGCATCTTTGAAATTGTTCAATATAAAAGCAACGTCTTTCTTAATGTCAATACAAGAGTTATAGCCTCCAAACTCATTTATGGCTTTATTCTTATTGCTAGGATCTTCCATCCATATACCATCAACGATAAACTTATACTCATAATAATTAGGCTTTAATTGTAATGTTAACTCCCATCCATATTGCGTTTTGTTCATTTTAAAAGCTCCTTCATCCCATTTGTTAAATGACCCACTCAATATTACTTTATCAGCATTTTTGTGTCCAGGTAATCTGAATGTGTAGTTCCCTTTTTTAGAAGGGTAGGCAAGTAATACCTTAAAATTATAGGTATAATACTCTACACCATCATACGATTTTGCTGCCGTAATATTGGGCGCATCTTCTGTAGGTTCTGCCCAGTATTTTTGGTTGATGACAAATTTGAATTCTGGAGTAAAATCTTTTAGATCTGTAAGCTTTTTACGCAACTCATAAATGTTCTCAGATATTTTTTTCATTTTCCATTTACCTCTAGACCAATCGTTAAAACTTCCAGCTACAAAAACTTCTTTGATATTCAAATCTTCGAAGTCTATTCGCTCTTCAGTGTGATCATCCGTGGCCTTTAAGTAATCATTTTTATTAAATCGAAATACAATATGGTCACCATCAATTCGATACCCTTTAATAGAATCTTTCTGGGCATACATATCTAAACCGGTAAAAACCAGTAAGAATAGAATAATATGTATCGCTTTCAATTTCATTTTCTAAGAATAGGATAATTGATGAAGTAAATTTTTTGTTTTTTATAATTGATAATGGCTCTTTTTTGAGCAAAGAAATCATGCCCTAATATACCATCTAATTTTGTACCAAAAGCTCTATTGATGTTTAGAAAACTAGTTAATATGGTCTTCATAGGACCAAAATAAACAGTTTCACTCAGCTGTACTCTAAATAGATTACCAGAAATAACCTCTAATTCTTTATCACTTGCTCCCTTTAGAATAATTCTGCCTTTTGGGTAAAAAGATTTCAAGGCTTTTTTGCTAATTCTGGTATTGATCTGACTAAATTCTGCTCCAGAATCCAACGCAAAAACTGCCTTTTTTTTATTAATGAAACCATCAATAATGATCGCGTGTTTTTTTAATCTAAAAGAAATACTATCTACTATTTTTTCAAGATAAATATTGCTTCCTAATGTATTCCCTTTTGTATCGGTTTTAGTTAACGTAATCTGATTTAAGTGAAGGTCTACAAAAACTTCATAATCTTTTAAAATAGTATATCCAATAATTCCTAGAATCTTTATCTTTTTTGCTCTTTCAATATGTGATAGATCTATGAGATCAGATTCTTTATTAAATAAAGACAAGCTCTTTAAAGAGAAGTTTTGTATTCTTTTTTGAATAGGATTGTCAATATAATCTAATATTCCACTTGTATTACTGATATTATCATCATGTAAAATCAAGTTAGAAAAATGAACTTTATTGATTAGGAGTTTCTCTGAACCTGTATCAAAGATAAATTCTCCTTTTTTTCCTTTTAACTCGCCTTCAATTACAATTAATCTATCTACTAATTTAAAAGGAATCCGCGTAGTGTACTTATTGACCCTTTGAGCTTTTGTAAAATGAAATGGTGTATTTTCAAGATGTATACCTTCTGTAGCATACAAAGATGTGCTACAAATGATGACGAGAAAAAGTGTCCATAATTTGCTCATATATTAAAAGACGCTATTGTTATAACAAATGTTACGCGAAACAATTATTAAATGCTAAAGGTAAAAATGATTTCAAATAAAAGAACGATATTTGTGGGCAATAGTTGCATGAAATGATCAATTTAGGGTAATTTTATGCTATAAATTTAATGTAGATGAATAAAAACACAGTTTTAGGATGGGCAACCTTTATTATGATATTTGTAGGGTTTGCACTTATTGGATTGGGAGCGTTTAGATATGACGAAGTAGCTGGTTGGGGATTTGCAGCAGTAGGTATTGGCTTCTTCGCCATTGCTTGGGTATTTAATGCCCTAAAAGGAAGAGTATAAAATCAACTTTAATTTTTCAATTAATATATGTCAGACGATAAAAAGGTTATTTTCTCCATGTCTGGAGTTAGTAAGACCTATCAAAGTACAAACAAACAAGTTTTAAAAGATATTTACCTAAGCTTCTTTTATGGAGCAAAAATTGGGATTCTTGGCCTCAATGGATCAGGAAAATCAACCTTATTGAAAATCATTGCGGGAGTAGAAAAGAATTTCCAAGGTGATGTTACATTTTCTCCAGGTTATAAGGTGGGGTATTTAGAACAAGAACCAAAATTAGATCCAGAAAAAACCGTAATTGAAATTGTAAAAGAAGGAGTAGCAGAAACTGTTGCCATTCTAGACGAATACAATAAGATCAACGATATGTTTGGTCTGGAAGAGGTGTATTCTGATGCAGACAAGATGGAGAAGTTAATGGCACAACAAGCAGAATTGCAAGACAAGATTGATGCGGCAAATGCCTGGGAGTTAGATACTAAGTTAGAGATTGCCATGGATGCTTTAAGAACTCCTGATTCTGATAAAAAAATCGGAGTACTATCTGGAGGTGAGAAAAGACGTGTAGCATTGTGTAGATTATTATTGCAAGAGCCTGAGATTTTATTACTAGATGAGCCTACCAACCACCTAGATGCAGAATCTGTACATTGGTTAGAACATCACTTAGCACAATATAAAGGAACTGTAATTGCAGTAACGCACGACCGTTATTTCTTAGATAATGTAGCAGGTTGGATTTTAGAATTAGATAGAGGAGAGGGGATTCCTTGGAAAGGAAATTATTCTTCATGGTTAGATCAAAAATCAAAACGATTAGCGCAAGAGAGTAAGACAGCTTCGAAACGTCAGAAGACATTGGAGCGCGAGCTAGAATGGGTGCGTCAAGGAGCAAAAGGAAGACAAACCAAGCAGAAAGCTCGTTTGAAGAGTTATGAAAAGCTGATGAGTCAAGATCAAAGACAGCAAGAAGAAAAGCTAGAGATTTTTATTCCTAATGGACCTCGTTTAGGGACTAATGTAATTGAAGCTTCAGGTGTTTCTAAGGCTTACGGTGATAAATTATTATATGAAGATTTAGCATTTAATTTACCGCAAGCAGGAATTGTTGGAATTATTGGTCCGAATGGAGCAGGGAAAACGACAATTTTTAGAATGATTATGGGTGAAGAAAATGCTGACAAAGGAAGTTTCTCTGTAGGAGAGACTGCTAAGATTGCGTATGTTGATCAAGCACACTCGAATATTGATGCTGAAAAATCGATCTGGGAGAACTTTTCTGATGGACAAGATTTGGTAATGATGGGAGGGAAACAAGTAAACTCAAGAGCTTATTTGAGTCGCTTTAATTTTTCTGGAAGTGAACAAAATAAGAAAGTGAATACCTTATCTGGAGGAGAACGTAACAGATTGCATTTGGCAATGACCTTAAAAGAAGAAGGAAACGTATTGTTACTAGATGAGCCTACTAATGATTTGGATGTAAATACACTTCGTGCTTTAGAAGAAGGTTTAGAGAATTTTGCAGGTTGTGCGGTGGTGATTAGTCACGATAGATGGTTCTTAGATCGTATCTGTACACATATTTTAGCTTTTGAAGGCGATAGTCAAGTATATTTCTTTGAAGGCTCATTCTCAGATTATGAAGAAAACAAAAAGAAACGATTAGGTGGCGATTTAATGCCGAAACGTATTAAGTATAAAAAACTAATTAGATAAATAAAAAAACCGAGCCAGTTGGCTCGGTTTTTTGTTTATCCTCTTTTCGATCTTCTCTTCGTTTTTTTAACGACTCTCTTTACTGGTTTTTTCTTTTTTACTACTTGCTTTCTTCTTTTTAAAAGTTTGTTTCTAGAAACTTTTGCATGTTTATTTGCTTTATAATAATAAAAATTAGCATCTTGTTTGTGAAGCCTATAGTTGTTTCTAAACTCTCTTCCGTAGAAGTATACGTCGTCATAATCACAAATGAAACCAGGACTATACGAATACGTATATCTCACTTCTCCATAAAACCTAGCATCTCCCCATCTATTGTAAGAAACCCTTAAGTTTCCTACATCTGAGAGTCTACCTCTTCTATATTGCATAAATATAGATCCGATTCTTCTTACATTTCCTCGATAGTCATATCGTATAGATACATTTCCAACTCTGTTGATCCTTCCTTTGTAATCTCTTGAAATTCTGACATTACCGTATCTGTTTCTTCGTTTGTTGTATCTGTAGTTTCTTCGAATTGCTTGGTAATCAAAATCACCATTCAAAAAAACATCAAAACGAATTCCCTTTTCTATAAAACTTACTGAATTGTAATATTTGGTCGAAAACCCAATTTTCTCCACTGGATTTTCAACTTTTTTTGCTTCTACGTTTACTACTGATAATAGTAATCCGGCTAATAAAAGTATTGCTTTCTTCATAATATTGGGTTTTAAATAACGCCTACTCTTTTTTGCTTTTCGGCTTCCGCATTTGTATCTCAATTTCCAAAGAGCGTGCCAAAAAATATTTTTCTAACTTTTTTAGTTAACTATTACAAGTTTTTGCGACTCTATTTAACGTGTAGTTTCTGGCATAATTGAAAATAAAGTTTAATTTTATGCATTCTAAACCCAGATAGTTTTATGATTAACGCGATTGAGAAGAATTTACAGAGAGGAATTAAATTATTAAACTCTATCTCAGATGAGCAATATAGTGATACAACGTCACCTCCCTACCACTCAAGTATTGGAGCTCATATGAGGCATATTTTGGATGTTTTTAGCTGTATTTTTAATGGTTTAGAAACAAAAGATGTTGATTTCTCTAAACGCGAAAGAAATGTATTGGCCGAACAACACACCGAAATAGGAATTGAGTATTTCAATCAGGTTATTGAGAAACTACATCAATTAAATACGGAAGATTTTGGTATGGTTATTCATGTTACTGACGATCTAGGTTTAGGTAAAGTGACTATGAAATATACCTTAGAGAGTGCGTTGTGTCAAGCACACAGTCATGCCATTCATCATTTTTCAAGCATTGGTTTTTTAGTGAATCAACTAGGTTTAGAACTTCCTGATAACGATTTCGGATATAATCCAACTACACCTAAAAAAGTATTGGTTAGTTAACTTTGGCCATTTTCTTTACTCTATTAGAGTATGCTTTTAATGCTAACATTTCTCGAATAAAAGGAAATATTTTTCTATAAGGAACTTTTTTAACCTTATGATTGTACATTGCAATCTTGTATAGTTGTTTCCAATGCTGACGAATTATTTTTAGAGCGCCAAAATAAGTAGTTTTACTTGCATCGTAAATATGAGTGGGCTCAGCAAGAATTCCATTTACTTCGAGAATTTTGAATTCACCATTATACAATGCTTCTAAACTATGATATTTTACATCAACTCTTCCGTAATACCACCCATCAACTTGATGATTAAGTATATCGAAAGAATCGTGTAGTTCTTGAGTAATTAAATGATTACCATTGATAAATTTTGTTCCTTTTGAGTGGTTCCCAATACTAGATAGCTTGACGATTTCTTCTTTTTTAGGTATTTGATTTAGATCGATAACATTATTTTCTTGAATCAAATGTAGATAGAGCTTGGCTCTTTCATCTTTTAATATAAGTGCTTCTATTGTAGAAATTCCATCTCCGACAACATGACAAAACTCTTTTAATGTAATGGAAGTAATCGTGCCTTTTTCTTCATGTGGATACCTGTAATAGAAAATACCGCATTCATTTTCATGCGCTAGAAACTCTTGGATAATAATATCAATATCATAAGAATTAAGGTAGGAGGTAAGTGCTGCTTCGTTTTCAATTTTTTTTACGAGCAGACCCCTGAAACCAATATCTGGTTTGGCAATTACAGGAAATTGTATGTGTTGTTTTTTAATGTCTGCAATGGTATTTGTAACCTCACTTCCAACTTCATGCAATATGGATTTGGGAATGTATTTTTCGGGAAGCATCTGTAGTGTCTCATATTTTGATTCCGAACCGATTCCGGAATTTTTAATTCCTGGATTAACGGCAGTATAAAATACTAGATTCCATTCTTTAATACCATGCATTAAAGCATATGGAATATTAGGGACATAAAACATGAGTAAAGGCCAATGCTCCCAATGTAAGATTTTATGTAAGCTATTTTTTGCCAAACCTATTTAGAGTCGAAAATTGCATTTAAAATAATTTTGAACGTTTTGAGTGCAAAAAAAACGGTGAAAATCACAAGTAAACAAGAAAGTATTAAAAAAATCATAGCTATCGTGTATTGATGCCCTTCTTCATAAATACTCAACGCCTTATAGGAAAGGCTTAAGGCGATAGGCGAAGCGATAAAAAGTAAAACTAAGACTCCTAGATACTTCAAGCCCTTTTCCAGTAATCTTTTGTTAGTTGCCATCTGTATAATTTTTTATAGCATTCCGAACTGAACCGTATTTTTCTAATAAATCGGCAGCCTTTTCTTGGTCGATTTGAAGCTCATTAACTATCATTAAAACACCTCTGTGCACGAGTTTATCATTAGAGAGTTGCATATCTACCATTTTGTTCCCTTGTACTCTTCCCAGTTGAATCATACTCGCAGTTGTGATCATATTTAGCACCATCTTTTGTGCAGTACCGGCTTTCATTCTTGAACTACCTGTTACAAACTCTGGGCCTACCACAACTTCCACCGGAAACTCAGCCTCTTTACTCAACGGACTTCCTTCATTACAAGTAATACACCCTGTGGCAATATTATGTTCATTACACTCTTTAAGAGCCGAGATGACATATGGCGTCGTACCAGAAGCAGCGATACCTATGACAATATCTTTATTCGAAACAGCATGCAGTTGCAAGTCTTTCCATCCTTGCATTTTGGAATCTTCAGCAAACTCTACAGCTTTCCTAATGGCCGTATCACCTCCCGCGATAAGCCCTACAACGAGTTCATGCGGAACACCAAAAGTAGGGGGGCACTCAGAAGCATCCAGAATGCCTAATCTTCCGCTTGTACCTGCTCCTAAATAAAAAAGACGACCTCCTTTACGTAACTTTCCTAATACCTGAGTAGTTAGTTTTTCTATTTGTGGTAAACTTCTTTGAACGGCAAAAGCCACAGTTTGGTCTTCTTTATTAATATTTATTAATAAATCGGAAACACTCATGTTTTCTAAGTGGTCATAATTAGAATCTTGTTCTGTGGTTTTAATAAAGTCCATTGCTCAAATGTAAAAAGAAATCCATAAAAAAAGAGTGCTGTAGGCACTCTTTCGTTATTGTTATTCATCTATACTAGATGTTTTCTAAAATTGCATTAAGTGTTTCACTCGGCCTCATTGCCTCAGAAATCAATGTTTCATTTGGATAATAGTACCCCTTTATGTCTACAGGACTTCCTTGAATGTTGTTTAATTCTTCTACAATTGTGACTTCATTTTTAGCAAACGCTTCTGCTACAGGAGCAAAGATGTTTCTCAAAGCTTGATCATTATTTTGATTTGCCAATTCCTGAGCCCAATACATTGCAAGGTAGAAATGACTCCCTCTATTATCCAATTCGTTCACCTTTCTTGAAGGCGATTTTTTATTTTCTAAAAACATATCAGTTGCATTGTCTAATGTTTCTCCAAGAATTTTAGCCTTCGGGTTTCCTGAAACTTCTCCTAAGTGTTCTAAAGATACAGCCAGTGCTAAGAATTCACCTAAAGAATCCCAACGAAGATGATTTTCTTTTACAAATTGTTGGACGTGCTTTGGAGCGGAACCTCCTGCTCCAGTTTCAAACAATCCACCACCATTCATTAAAGGAACAATAGAGAGCATTTTAGCCGAAGTACCCAATTCTAATATTGGGAACAGGTCTGTTAAGTAATCTCTCAGTACATTTCCTGTTACAGAGATAGTATCTTCTCCTTTTTTTATTCTATCTAAAGTGAATTCAGTTGCTTTTTCTGGAGATAAAATTTTGATTTCTAACCCTTCCGTATTATGGTTTGGAAGATATTGTTGTACTTTTTTGATTAACTCAGCATCGTGTGCTCTGTCTTCATTTAACCAGAATACAGCAGGTGTTTGTGTTGCTCTAGCTCTCGAAACTGCTAGTTTAATCCAATCTTGGATAGGCGCATCTTTTACCTGGCACATTCTCCAGATGTCTCCTGTTTCTACAGTATGTTCAGTCAAGGTATTTCCATGTGCATCAATTACTTTTACAGTTCCGTTTGCTGCTATTTCAAAAGTTTTGTCGTGAGAACCATACTCTTCGGCTTTTTGAGCCATTAAACCTACATTGGGTACAGTACCCATAGTAGTGGGGTTAAAAGCACCATTCTTTTTACAGAAATCTATAGTAGCTTGATAAATGCTAGCGTATGAACTATCCGGAATTACTGCTTTCGCATCTTGTTGATTTCCTTCTGCGTTCCACATTTGACCAGATGTTCTTATCATTGCTGGCATGGAAGCATCAATAATTATGTCTGAAGGAACATGTAAGTTTGTAATACCTAAATCTGAATTGACCATAGCAAGGTCTGGATTTTCTTCATAAGCCTTATTGATATCTGAAAGAATCTCAGCTTTTTTATCCTCAGTTAATTTATCGAGGTTAACCATAAGGTTTCCAAAACCATTGTTTGGTTTAAATCCAATTTCATTAAAAGTATCTTCATGTTTTGCAATTAAATCTTTAAAAAACACTTTTACAGCATGACCAAAGATAATAGGATCAGAAACTTTCATCATGGTCGCTTTCATATGTAAAGAGAACAAAATGTTTTTGTCCTTAGCATCTTGTACCTGAGCATCCAAAAAAGCTATCAAAGCTTTTTTGGACATTAGGGATGCATCTATAACCTCATTCTTTAATAAAGAAATACTATCTTTTAAAATAGTTGTATTTCCGTGTTGATCTTCGTGAATAATTTTCACACTTGTTGCGTCGGAAATAGTAACTGATTGTTCGTTGTGTGCAAAATCACCAGTATCCATAGTAGATACATGTGTCTTTGAATCTGAAGACCAGGTCCCCATAGAATGCGGATTCTTCTTTGCGTAATTCTTTACTGCTTTAGGAGCTCTTCTATCGGAGTTTCCTTCTCGCAATACTGGGTTTACTGCGGAACCCTTTACCTTGTTGTAAAGCGCCAATACTTTTTTATCTTCATCATTCGATACCGTATCTGGATAATCCGGAAGCGCATATCCTGCATTTTGTAGTTCAGCAATTGCTGTTTTTAATTGTGGAACAGAAGCACTAATATTAGGTAGTTTAACAATGTTAGCTTCAGGCTTTTTTGCCAAATCACCAAGAAATGTCAACGCATCTTCTACCTGCTGTTCTTTTGGAAGGTATTCGGAAAAGTTGGCTAATATTCTAGCTGCTAATGAAATGTCCTTAGTAGCAACTTCGACATTAGAAGTTTTAGCAAAAGCTTCAATGATTGGTAAAAGTGATTGCGTTGCTAAAGCTGGTGCTTCATCAGTAATAGTATAAAATATGGTAGATTTCTGCGACATAGTATCTGTGAGTTATTAAATGTTAGCGAAAATAAGCATACAAAATGCTTTTCTAAGGCAGTGCGAATTTACGAATTATACGTAAATTTTTCTTAGGATTTTACGGATTATTTTTGAGATAAGAAAGTATACAGGTATCGCAAAAAATAAAAGCCATATCAAGTAATAAATTACTATGATATGGCTTCTTTGAAATAGTTTTAAATACTGTTTTGCATTGCTACAATTCAAATAAGACTTTCATCCTATGTTTCTTTCAAACAAAGAAACTATTAAGTGACTACTTCAGTCGAAACATGTCTTTTCATTTTGCTTACGCTTGATGATTTTTCATGTCTCTTTTCGAAGTATTTCTTTGTCTTTCTACTTGCGTATCCTGACTTTTCCATACTTCCGCGATGTTTAGTTCTTTCTGCTTGCGCTTTTGGATCTCTACATCCCGTTTGAAACATTTCTTTCCTTTCTGCTTGCGCTTCTTGGTTTCCCATGTCTCTTTCGAAGTATTTCTTTGTCTTTCTACTTGCGTATCCTGACTTTTCCATACTTCCGCGATGTTTAGTTCTTTCTGCTTGCGCTTTTGGATCTCTACATCCCGTTTGAAACATTTCTTTCCTTTCTGCTTGCGCTTCTTGGTTTCCCATGTCTCTTTTGAAGTATTTCTTTGTCTTTCTACTTGCGTATCCTGACTTTTCCGTACTTCCGCGATGTCCAGTTCTTTCTGCTTTCGCTTTCGGAGCTCTACATCCCGTTTGAAACATTTCTTTCCTTTCTGCTTGCGCTTCTTGGTTTTTCATGTCTCAGTGAAACATTTCTTTGCCCTTCCACTTGCGTTTTTTGACATTTCCATGTTTCTGTTGATTTTTTTGTCTTACCGCATAATTAAATAACTATACATTTTAAAACCATCAATCGGCTTGCACCTCTCTATTATTTTAAACTAACTCATGCAGCTAACTACAAATGTTAATTAAGACAATTTTACCAACAAATAAAGAACGTTGCTTTATTAGATTACTTGAAAAACTTTTGTCTCTCCTTACGAAAATCTAATCGCTTTCTCCGTAATCATGTTCCAAATATATGCGGGTTTTTCAATTATGCAAATTTTTTAAAGAGTTTTAAATCAACATTATACAAACAGTACTTATTAACATTTGTTAATTAAAAAAGGCATTGTATAATTACAATGCCTTTTTAATATTATTATGAACTGCTTAGAACTAGTCTCTTCTCTCTTTAATTCTAGCTTTCTTACCTGTTAAGTTTCTAAAGTAGTAAATACGTGCTCTACGTACTTTACCTTTCTTGTTGATTTCAATTTTCTGAATTGAAGGTAAGTTTACTGGGAAGATTCTTTCTACTCCAATAGTACCAGACATTTTTCTGATAGTAAAAGTTTCTGAAGAACCACTTCCTCTTTTTTGGATTACAACTCCTCTAAAAAACTGAGTACGAGTTTTATTTCCTTCTTTAATTTCGTAGTATACGGTAATTGTATCACCAGCTACAAATTCTGCAAAGTCTTTTTTTGCTACAAATTCGTCTTGAACAAATTTTACTAAAGATTCCATTTTTTTAAATTTATGGTTTAAAAAACCAACATTCACGATTTTCGTCAGAGGTTAATTTTGCGAGTGCAAATTTAGGAATTATTTTTTTTAAAAGAAATCTTTATTGATTATTTTTTATTCTGATAGTTCTTACAGTAAAATACCCAAAACTTCCTGATTTCTTTATTGTTACGCTTGATGATAATAGGTTCCAATTCTTCTATGCTTTCAAAATATGCCTGCAAAGCAGGTTCCGTTTCTCCTTTTTTATCAGCATTTCTAAATCGTTTGTCAGAATCTATGTAAATAGCATCTTTTCCATTTAAGATAGAGAGATCATCCTTCAAATAATCAAAGTGTAGTGCGTGTAGGCCAATAATGTTTTGCGCATATACTTTATCGTTCAAATAGAAATTCAATGCAGCAGATGTTTTGTAACTATCGTTTGAAAACACAAATGTATTTGGATATTGCTTTTTTAACTCGGTAGTTTCTTCTGCTAATTCTTCCCAACCTACCCATGTGTCATCACTTTTAATGGGAACGAGGTAAAATAAAACTTGTAGACTCAATGCAATATGGAAAACGATGGATATAATAAGCTGCGCTTTTAGTTGTCTTCTAGAAACAAACATTGCCGCTAAAATAATTCCTGTAATATAAGAGGGCATCATCCAGTTCAACTTTACCCAATAGATAGGAGTCAATGCAAAGAATCCAACAAAGGTTGGAATAAAAAATGCCAGTAGAAATAATGTTTTGGATTGAGGCAATCTGAACTTTATAACCGCTCTCTTTACATATTTATACGTAAATACGGCAAAGATCCAAAATAATATAGGTAGCAATAAGAATAGCTGATGACCTACTGCACCGAAGAATAATTTTGGCTTGATTTGAAATTTTGAAATGGAACTTGTTCTGTTTGACGATTGAAACGCAAAAGAGGCGAACTCATTCTGATAATTCCACCACCATACAGGAAATGTCACTGCCACAGAGATAATTAAACATAACCAAGTCCAAGGAGAGATTAAAAGTTTTCGGTATTTATTAGAAAAAATCAGAAAGGCCAAAAGACCAAACTGAAGTAGAATAGCAGTATACTTACTATTAAAAGAAAGCCCCATGGCAATTCCGGCTAAGATCCAAAAACCCTTTTTTCCTTCAAAAATCGCTTTATACAAGCAGATTACACTTAACGTCCAGAAAAGGAGTAAAGGAACATCCGGTGTTGAATTAAAAGAAAGTATTGAGATAAAAATCGTGGAGCTAATTAATACGAGAGCTCTGCGCAGTTTTTGCTTGGATAGAAAATAAGAAGCTAACGTATAGAAGCTATATATAGTTAATGAAGTGATCACAAAATCTGTAAACTTTACTACAAAAACCGACTGCCCAAAAACCTCACTAAATAATCTTAATAGATACCCAATCATTCCTGGATGATCGAAATAGGATAAGGATAGATGTTGCCCATAAAAATAGTAATAAGCATCCTGGGGCATCAATCCCATAAAAGGTAACAGTAAAAAACGAAAGGCTTGAAATCCCAATACCCAACTCAAGGCAGGGTGTTTTTGTATAAGAGCTTTAATACTATTCATCTAATAAATCAGGTCTTATCTGTTGTGTTCTACTATACGCTTGTTCACTTCGCCAATCATCTATTTTTGGAAAATTTCCTGAGAGTAAAATGTCTGGAACTTTCATTCCTTTGAAATCCGCGGGTCTTGTGTATACTGGAGGTGATAGCAAATTATCTTGAAAGGAATCTGTTAAGGCAGAAGTTTCGTCGCCAATAACTCCTGGAATTAAACGAATAATACTATCACATAAAACTGCTGCAGCTAATTCTCCACCAGTTAATACATAGTCACCGATAGATATTTCTCGTGTGATGTATTTATCTCTAATACGCTGATCTACACCTTTGTAATGGCCTGTTAATATTAGAATATTCTCCTTTAACGACAATGTATTTGCAACTCCTTGGGTTAATGTTTTTGCATCGGGCGTCATATAGATAATCTCATCATATGTACGCTCTGATTGTAGTTGCTCTATGCAATTGGCAATTGGCTCTATCATAAGTACCATGCCTGCACCACCACCAAACTGAGTGTCATCTATTTGGCGATAATTACCAAGACCAAAAGCTCTTAAGTCATGAATATGTATTTCAGCTAATCCTTTTTCTTTGGCTCTTTTAATTATGGAATGATTAAAAGGGCTTTCTAATAAATCTGGTGCTGCAGAAATGATGTCTATACGCATAGATGCAAATGTACAAGAATTGTTGGTTTTAACATTTTTTACAAAGGTCTAATCCTCAGAAAAACTCCATGTATCAGCATAGATCCCATAAATAGCATCCATCTCATGTTTGACAACATACTCTTCATCTTTACTGGAGTCAAAATTTAAGTGGTATGCATATACCTTTATATTATTGGCTTTAAGCTCTTGTAAAAGTTTGGTATGTGTTGCAATAAATGTTCTAGATACGGCAACATGGTATAAACCGGCATTCTTTAGCTTTTCAACCTTATTTCCAGAAATTCCTTCCAAAACATGTTGCGCTACAATGGGGGCTTTAATATTGGCTTTGATACCTTCTTGAATGGATTGCCAATCAAAGAGTTCCATCATCAATCTTTTCTTATCTATAAATTGTTTCGAAAATGCTTCAGGGTCATTAACCTTATCTGTAACTAAAATGGCATCAGGATGCTCTGCGAACCATTTATTTATACTATCCATGTTCATTGGAGTAAACGTCCCTCTGATTGGGTGCTTTAAAAACTCATTTTCGGTAACGGGTGTCTGGCCTTTGAAATTTGTTATTTCTGCCCAAAATTCCCAGTCATGTGTCGCGACAAATTTATTATCGGAAGTTTTGATGATATCTAGTTCAAATAGTCTAAACCCTTTTTGATAGCTATGATTTAAAGCTTCTAATGAATTTGTATAGGTACGTTCGTCAACCTTACCTCCAGCATGCGCAATATATCTCAAAGTATCACGCTTATAAAGGTCGTAATTTGGACTAACAGATAGTGGGGTGTACGTTTCGGTATTGAATCTGGAAATCCCCGACGTATTTAATGATATTAATTCTTGAAGATGATCTTTTATGAACTGATTTTTATTCCCTGAGATATTATCCGTTAAAAAAACAGCATTGTGTTTAATATGAGCTCCATCTAAGACGATATTAGGAATATCTATTTGATACAGGTTATTTGTATCTTTAAGATGTTCTTTACTAGCGTTGGTTAACATATATAAGCTCCGAGCGCCCACATCGTCAAAACTAATAGGACTCCCCATTTTTAAATGATCCGGGTAGATATAAACAACCGTATTGTCAAGTAAATCTTCTTTTTTAAGATAACTGATAAAATCTCCTATCAAATAATCTAAAGCTGCCACCATAAATTGAAGATCATTCTCTTTCGGAGAAATATGCTGCTCCATGCGTTTATCATAAATACCATTTGGAAAATGTGTATCTACTGTTGATAAGAAAAGCATAAAAGGTTTTTGCTGATCATTATATGATTTTATTCGTCTTTTGGCGCTTTCAAAAACATCTTTGTCTCTAAAACCTTTTCCATGTGAGAATTGATCAATAATATCATCTATCTGATATGTATGTAAAAGTTCTTGTACTCCTGAGAATTCAGCTTCGGATGATGAGATATAGGACATGTCATATCCTCCTTTTTTCAAGATATGACTGATTCCGGTTAGATTTGAATGATATGCTTTTTGAAAAATAGCATTGCCTTGAATGCCAAAATATGCTGGTAAACCGGTAAGTGACGTATATAGTGAACCACTGGTCCATTCACTTCCTTTAGAAGGAGTCATATTATAATAATTCCATTCCTTCTTTAAAGCATTTAGGTTTGGTGTTAGATGAGATAGTCTACCATCTAGATATCCTTTCTCCAAAGATTCCAAAGAGAGTATAATAATGTTCTTACCTTTTCTAACTTTTAAGTCTTTCGGAAATATATATTCTTTAAACCCTAAAGATGTTAAGGTCTTTTGAATATTTTCTTCTTTAGCATCGAGCATTGATATCAATTCTACACTCGTTCTTATAATACCCTTCTCCAAGGTCATGCTGTACCATGAAATGGCTATCAAAAAAACAGTAAAAAGAACCCTCGCGCTCCTCGTATAAAATTGTTTACCCCATCGAAGCTTTTTTGCTAGTATTTTTTTGATTTTATCTGCAATTTTTTTTGCATGATATAGGATTAAAAAGAAGGACAAAAATAGTACTATTAACACTATAATTTGAGTAGTATATATACTCATCATACTAGTTATATCTCTTACATTAAAATGCACATAGAATTGATACCCTATGAATGTTTGGACAAAATATAAAGAGATCAGCTGTAAAGAGAAAAACAAAGTGAATACTCCTGCTAGAAATAACTTAATACCTTTTCTTCTAACCATTTTGGTAAATGCAAAAGATATTATGAAAAGTAATAGAACATTCACAATCTCTATTCGCAATTCAAAAAGATATTTTAAAACTTTAACAAGAAATTCCATTAAGAGAAATTATTATTTCTTTTTAAAACTACAAAAAACAAAGTTCTGAGTGGTGTTAAAAGGAGTTGTATGTGTTTCTTCAATACATGTAATTTTCTCAAACGCTTCTTCAAATGCACTATTCATAGATGTTTCTGAATATTGAGTGATTTCCAAACCACTACATTTTAATGGACCAGTTTTAGAAAAAGTACCAATAACCATACTATGTTTAACATGATTATTCGTTAATGAAACATATGTCGTTATTTCTTGAGGTTTTGTTAAGAAATGAAAAACCGCTCTATCGTGCCAAACATCATATTGGACAGAAGGTGTGAAATGTGTAATATCACTAACAATCCATTGCACGTTCTTAGCTTTTTCTCCTAAGCGTGCTTTTGCGCGCTCTAAAGCTTTTTTAGAAATATCTAGTACGGTAATATTTGTATAGCCTGCTTCTAAAAGGAAATCCACTAAATTACTATCACCACCTCCAATGTCTATAATGCTAACATCTTTATCTGGTCCAACAGAATTAATAAAGTCTAATGATGTTCTGGGAACTTCTTGTGTCCAGCTGACCTGTTCAGGGGTTTTTGTTTGGTAAACATGTTCCCAATGCTCTTGTCTGTCTTTTATCATAATTCAATGGTACATTTCTTACAAACAAATGTACAAGAAATGTGGCGCATTGTAAATAAAAGAAACGGTGCTATTTTTTTCCTTTTTCTGAAATAGCAATAAGTTTAGCCAATAACGTAATGGCTTCTTTCCAGGATCCAGAAGTATTCGCCATAACCATGACAACAGTTTTGCTTTTAGGAACAATCATAAGTTGAGCAGAGCAGCCCGTTTGTTCTCCACTATGCCCAATAACAGCTGAGTTATTTGGCTTTTGGGCGTACATAAACCAACCAATACCATGCGCATTCCCTCCTTTTTTTAATCCATTATTTTCAAACATGGATGTTAATGTTTTTTGACTAATCAATAGATTATTTATGATAGCATTACCAAATTTGAACATATCTTCTAGCGTAGTATAGAATCCTCCACCAGGAATTCTATTGCTTAGGTTATTGGCAAAAGAGTTTTTGATTTTTCCTTTTCTGTTTCTATGATATAGATTGCTTTTGTTTGAAATTTGGACTCCAAATTTCTCTATACCAGTGTTCTTCATACCAGCTTTATCTAAAATATTCTTTTGCATATAGTTTTCATAAGAATCCCCCGATACTCTCTCTATTAGTACTCCTAAAACCACATATCCATAGGTCGAATAACTATACTGGATGCCAGGTTTAAATAAAAGTTTTCGATTTTTAAAAACGTTCATTGCATCCGTTAAAGTTGGATATTCTTTTTTGGTTTGAGCTTCTTTGGCACTCTTATAACCACCAATCCCTGAAGTATGATTTAACAATTGCTTTACCGTAATAGCTCCCAATTTACTTTTTGGAAAATCAGAAATGTACTTATGAATTGGGTCGTTAAGGTTCACTAACCCTTGTTCTACCAATTGCATTACTGCAACTGCTGTAAATAGTTTTACTACAGAGGCAACTCTCGTAATTGTACTTATCTTAAATGGAGTGCGTTTCTTTTTATCAGCATATCCAACAGCAGACTGCCATAGTATTTCACCGTCTACCGCATATCCTGCAACAGCACCTACAGCCACATTATCGGAAATGAATTTTTCTAAAAGCGAAGAAGGATCTTGATCCTTAGTTTGAGAAAAACTGACAGTAACAAAGCATAAAAGAGTAACTATTAAAATGAATGATGTACGCATGATTTCTTGTTTTAAATTATACGTTTCAAATGTATGTATACAAATGAGTCAGCAAGCAAATACTATTGGCTTAGGGGTTAACTATACGTTTTTAGGGATGAAAAATCGATAGCTAATATTGCATGTTTATAATTCTTAGATATAGGAATCTCAACTTCGTGTAGAATAATAGTACTGGCATTTTTCCATTCTTTAAAGTGATATGGATTAATCAAATGAGAACGGTGTACTTTTAATAGTTTTGGTTCTTGATCCAATATATTCTTTAACGTATTCCGAAGGAGTTTTTTTTGAAGAGTACTTCCTTTTAGGTAATGAATCTCGACATAATTATCTGCACTAGAAACAGCAATTAGATTTTCTAGTTGAATTTGAAGAAAATCTCTTCTGTTCTCTCCGGTTAAAATTATCTTAGAATCTTGGGTATCGGGAACCTTCGTATTTAAAAACCATCTTGCTAGTACCAAAATAAATAATAGAATAACTAAAATCGGAGTATACACACCAAGGGCAAATTTCACAAAGGAATAATCGCCGTTAATTATAGATGATTTATAATACAGGTAACTTCCAAAAAATGTAAGAATGTTGAAGACAGTGATGAATGCTATTTCCAAAAACAAACTCCATTTTTTCAAAGTCTTGTAGAGCCAATTTTGAATAGGGATTAAAGCGCTATAACTGACAAAAGATATCAACCCATAAAAAGGTAATATTTCTAGGCGTATCCAAAAAGAAAGTTGTGAAGCATCAAATGGAGCAATCAATACTAGGAAAATGGCTAACCATAAACTAATAACAAATGCGATCAGAAAATGGTATTTATAGGAAGTGTTAAGCTTTAATTCGCGCATTAATATTCTAAGAATTGTATTTACTCAAAGTGAAAAATAAAGCATATGCTTTTGATATACAAGTATAATTTAGATTTTTGCGATAGCTGCTTCAGCACAACGTTCACCATCCATAGCGGCAGAAACAATACCGCCAGCGTAACCACCACCTTCACCGCATGGAAATAATCCTTCTATTTCGGGGTGTTCTAGATTTTCTTTTCTTGGAATGTTTACAGGCGATGAGGTTCTCGATTCAACGCCAACTATATTGGCTTCGTTCGTATAATATCCATGCATTTTTCTACCAAATGCAGCAAACCCTTTACGCAGTTTACCACCGATTAGTTTAGGTAAAAGAGAGTGTAGTGGAGCTGAATTTAACCCAGGTTGATACGAAGTTTCATTCAAATCTGTCGAAAGATTTCCTTCAACAAAATCCACTAAACGTTGGGCCGGTGCTGTTTGCCTTCTTCCTCCAGCAGTAAATGCCAATCGCTCTAAATTCTTCTGATATTCCAATCCTTTTAAGGGTCCAAACCGATCATATTTAGGAATATCTTTATCTACATTGATCTCAACTACTATCCCTGAATTCGCAAACTTATTATTTCTTCTAGAAGGAGACATGCCATTAACGACAACTTCTCCATTAGCTGTAGCCGCTGGTACGATAAACCCACCTGGACACATACAAAAAGAATACACACCTCTATTCTGTACTTGATGCACTAAACTGTATGCTGCCGCTGGTAATAACTCATCGCGATCTCCATTGCAATGATATTGTATGGTATCGATGATACTTTGTGGATGCTCTACACGAACTCCCATCGCAAATGATTTTGCCTTTAGTGCAATTTCCTTTTTATGAAGTAATTCATAGATGTCTCTGGCTGAATGCCCTGTTGCTAATATGAGTGCGTTCACACTCAATTCATCACCATTCTGAAGTTGAATACCTTTTAGTTTATTACTACTTATAATAAGGTCTGTAACTCTAGATTCGAAGTGAATTTCTCCACCATATTGTAAAATGGTTTCTCGAATATTTTGAATAATCTTTGGTAGTTTGTTTGTGCCTATATGCGGATGTGCATCGATGAGTATTTGCTCTGTTGCTCCATGAAATACTAGGTTCTCAAAAATACGTCGAACATCGCCACGTTTTAAACTTCGTGTGTATAATTTTCCATCCGAATAGGTTCCCGCGCCACCTTCTCCAAAGCAATAGTTAGAATCTTCATGTACGAAATGTTCCTGGTTGATAGCTCTAAGATCTCGTCTTCGGTCTTGTACATTTTTTCCACGTTCTAGGACAATAGGTTTATAGCCAAGTTCAATACATCTTAGAGCGGCATACATGCCAGCTGGTCCAAATCCTACGATATGAACTTCTTTACTTTGAGAAACATCTTTGTATTCGAAAATATACTCGGATTTTTCAGGGATACTTTCGTTAATATAAACCGCTACCTTATAATTAAAGATAATATCCTTTTTTCTAGCATCAATAGATTTTCGAAGTATTTTAACACCTGATATCTCAGAAGTTGTAATTCCTAATTGTTTAGCCGCTTTGAATTGTAAAATATCTTCTTTGCGCTCTTCAATTAGATTTACACGGAGTTGTAACTCTTGTATCATGCGGTAAAATTACACAAAAGTTCAGAGTGTCCTTTTGTATTTATAAAAACAATGATGAAAAATGGGGTCTATTGAGAGCCAGCAAATGAATATGCAAAGGCATTATTGCTATTCTGCTTAGGGACAAATGAAATACTTCCTTTACCGTCCAAATCACTAACAACTTTATATCGCGTCGGTTTTGGATCGTCATCACCTATTACAAAAGCAGTATTCCCTCTTAGTTTAAACGCAATTTGAAAATTATTTTTACCATCTACGCTTTTAAAAGAAAATGTATAGATGTTTTCTTTTTTATCAATAATTAGCGTGCAATCTTTACCAAGGCTTTGTTCATTTTTTTGAACCTTCTCAAACGCATAGGTAGACTTAGACTGTCCATATGAAAATGCAGTAATGCATGCTATAGCTGCGAAAAGAAATAATTTTTTTGCTTTCAAGTGATGTGATTTTAGTAATTAGATAACTAATTAAATGACTATTAATTGTGTAAAAATAGGTATTCTGATCTTATTTTTTGTCTAAATACTTCTCTGGAATTTTATTTTTTGGATTTTCAGCCATCCAATATACGTTCAAAATCCACCATCGATTGCCATCATACAGTAATTGAATACTATTGATTCCTCTCATGAAAGGTTTCATATCCGTTTTAGTTCTGAAAGATTCATATGTCGAAAAGACATGTACAATATTCCCAAAACGTTCTGTTGTTCTGCCAATTTCTTTTTCGTGGAAACCATTTTCAAATAACCATTTCCCAGAAGTATTGATATATTCATCTGGACTCATAAAACGAGCTTCTGTTTTTCCTAATTTATTAGTGCCTGAAGGGATTAGTTTGGCGTCTTTATGAAATAAATATTTGAACAATTTCCAATCCCTAGCCACTCCCTTGTCTCCAGAAATTACTGAATAAAGCGTTTCTATTGTGCTATCTATAGATTGTACATGCTTACTATGGTCTTTCATTTGAGCCTGCATGAATAATGGGCTTAAAAAAAGAATGAATATTAATTTTTTCATGATGTTTGTTTTATTAATCTAACATGGCTACAACTCTAGCTGGCGCTGCAGAAGCACCTACAATTTTCAACGGAAATACGGCTACCTTGAACCCGTGGTAAGGCAATGCATCCAAGTTAACTAATTGTTCCATATGACAATATTCCTTTCTCGCTCCAACTAAATGCGCTTCCCAAAACAGTTCAGAGTTATTCGTTTCTTTTGCTTTTTTTACTAAATGCTTTAAGGGTAAATCCCATCCCCATGAGTCAATACCCATTACTTTAATACCTTGATCTATCAACCATTCTGTTGCTTCAGCACTCATACCTGTTCCTTTATGTGGGAATTCTTTAGTGCCATTATATACATCACGACCAGTTTTGATAAGCACGATCATTCCTTGTTTTAAGGAAAGCTTTTGTTGCGTTAAAAAAGATTTGATATCATCTACAGTGATTGCGTCAAAATCTTCTTTATGTTTCATGTCAATGACAATGCCTTCTCCATAGCACCAATCTAATGGAATTTCATCTATGGTTTTCGCTTTTTCTCCTGCCACAGTAGGAGAGTAGTGCCAAGGAGCATCTATGTGTGTAGTAGAATGCACCCCCATCTTTTTTATAGTATCATCTGCCCATCCTTCAAAACCTTTTGGAAACAGCTTTTTAGGCAAACCAAAAAGACGCACTAATAAACCACCTTTTTTATGTGATTTGTGTTTAATCTTGACCTTCATAAACCAAGGATCTGTTTTATTGTATTGAATCGGTTTAGATAGGTCTACGATTTTCATGGTGTGTTCTTTGTGTTTATAATGAGGCTTTAATCATTCTATCATTACCGAATAGATCTTTGCGCAATTCAATATGACTAAATCCTTTTTTGCTAAGTAAATCTACGGTTTCTTTTCCTAAATATTGATTGATTTCAAAATACAATGTTCCGTTTTTAACAAGAGAATCAAAGGTTAAATCGGCTATTTTATCATAAAAAAGAAGAGGATTTGTATCTTCTACAAAAAGAGCCAAATGAGGCTCGTTTTCTAAGACATTGTTTTTAATCTCCATTTTTTCCAACTCACGAACATATGGAGGATTGGAAATAATGATGTCATATTTTTGAGGCAGTCGATCTACATTTAGAATATCAGTTTGTATAAAGTCCACAGCTACTTCATTAATCTTTGCATTCTTCTTAGCTACGGATAGCGCCTCTTGACAAATGTCGATTGCAGAAACGTTTGCCTCAGAAAGGTTTTTAGCAATAGTAATTGGAATACAGCCGCTTCCTGTTCCAATATCTATAATTTCTAGAGTTTTACTTCTAGTACTCAAAGAGATGTCTTTTAGCACCCATTCCACCAATTCTTCTGTTTCTGGTCGAGGAATTAAGACATTCTTGTTTACAGAGAAAGGTAATCCATAAAACACCGTCTTTTCTAGAATGTATTGAATAGGTTCTTCCTTTCGCAATCTTTCAAGTGCACTATTGAGATGCTCAAGTTGTTTTACATTGAGCTGTAAGTTGGATTGTAGGCTTACATCTATGCGTTGAAGTCCAAGAAACTCTTCTGTCAACAAAAAGAAAAAGGAATCAATCTCAGTGTTTGGATAAAGATTCGATAATGATTCCTTGAAATGCTGTCTATACGCTTTTAGTATCATAGTTTACGTATCATCCAGACATTACAAGAATAATGCCCCGTATCACCCATAGGACCATCAATAAAATCAAATCCATTTCGTTGATACAATTTTTTAGCGGCTTTCATGTACGGCATCGTTTCCAAATAACATTGTTCAAATCCGAATTCCTTTGCTTTAGCCAGACATTTTTCAATCATTTGTGCTCCAAGGCCTTTCCCTCTAGTTTCTGGCAAAAAATACATTTTCTGTAACTCACAGGTTTTACCTTCGAAATTATCCAATTGTGCAATACCACCACCGCCAATTATTTTCCTGTTTTTTTCAATAACAAAGTAAATGGCATTTTTTTTGTTATAGGTTTCATACATGATGTCTAAAGCTTTGTCTTCGTAGGCAGTACCTACTTTAGGAACTCCCATTTCAATGAGGACTTTTCTAACAACGGCTGCAATTTGTGCGTTGTCTCTTTGCTCAATTTCTCTGATAAGATAGGTCTCAGATGTCATTTATATAGTGTACTTTTGTAAGAGCAATTTAGCTATTTTTTAATTAAAAAGGACCATGAAGAAAGCGTTTATTTTATTTGCAGCATTGCTAATATTAGCAGGTTGTGCAGTGACAAAAAAACCTGTTTTTGTAAAGGTAGATAATGTAAAGATTATTGACCTTAGTAGTAAGACCATTACATTGGGTGCTGATGCTTTTTTTAAGAACCCAAATGATATTGGAGGAAAGTTTTATACCGATAGTATTCAGGTATGGGTAAATGGAGCTAAATTGGCTAAAGTGTCTTCAGAACCATTTAAAATTCCAGCTAGGAAGCAGTTCGCTATTCCTATGGTAGTAGAGATTCCAATTAAAAGAGTTTTTGAGAATAATAGAAACGGGATCCTAGGTGGATTGGTAGATTCTTTTTTGAATAAATCTATTAAGGTACGTTATGTTGGAAATCTGTACTTCCGGACGTTAGGCTTTTCTAAGACATTCCCAGTGAATACAGTTCAAGAGATCAAAATCAAATAAACCTTGCAGCACGAAACATATATACAGCGTTGTCTAGAATTGGCTGCTAATGGTATAGGTAAAGCTCGACCTAATCCATCGGTTGGCGCTGTTATTGTTCATGATCATAAGATTATTGGAGAAGGATATACCAACCCTTATGGAGGGAGTCATGCAGAAGTAAATGCTATTAACGCTGTTAAAGACACTTCACTTTTGAAGTCTTCTACGTTATATGTTACATTAGAACCTTGTGCTCACTTTGGAAAAACCCCACCTTGTGCCGATCTAATTATTCAACATGAGATTCCAAAAGTAGTTATTGGTTGTGTCGATCCTAATGAGCTTGTTGCTGGAAAGGGTATTGACAGGTTAAGAAATGCGGGTTGTGATGTGATTGTTGGAGTTTTGGAGGAGAAATGTTTATATCATCACAGAAGATTCTTTACGAATCAAAATAAAAGAAGGCCATACATTATTTTAAAATGGGCAGAAACAAAAGATGGTTTTATAGCGCCTTTACATAAGGATGAACAAAAACCTGTGTGGATTACTAATGAGGTGTCGAGGCAATTGGTTCATAAATGGAGGGCAAAAGAGCATGCAATCTTGGTGGGTACAAATACGGTTTTGACAGATAACCCTAAATTAACCAATAGAGACTGGAGTGGAGAAAACCCAGTACGGATAGTAATTGATAAAGACCTAAAACTTTCTAAGGATTTGCATGTGTTGGATGCATCGGTACCGACAATAGTTATAACCGAAAGAGAAGAGGATAGCTCAAAAAACAGAACATTTGAGAGGATCGATTTCTCAAAAGATGTGCCTAGTCAAATCTGTACTGTTCTATTTAGGAACAAGATTCAATCTGTTATCATTGAAGGAGGAGCTCAAACACTGCAATCTTTTATTGATAGTAATCTATGGGATGAAGCAGCTATTTTTATAGGAGATGTATTCTTTAATAAAGGAGTTAAGGCACCTGTGTTTTCGGGCAAGGTAATTTCAGAAGAAAAGATTCAACAAGATGTTTTAAAAAAATATAGGAATGATTAAGAACATAGTGTTTGATTACGGAGATGTCTTTATCAATTTAGACAAGCAGGCAACAACAAAAGAACTTACAAAATTGGGCGTGACTGAATTCACAGATGAAATGAGAGATTTGTGTTTCGAATATGAAATGGGACTTGTGACAACCGATGTATTTGTGGAGACCTTTGTAAAAATGTATCCTTCTATTTCAAAAGAAGATTTTATAGAAGCATGGAATGCTATTTTGAAAGATTTTCCATTGCATAGATTGGAATTTCTAAAGGAATTGGCAGCATTAAAAAAGTACAGATTATTCTTGCTAAGTAATACAAATGAATTACATATTTCATGGATACAAAAAGATTGGGGTATGAAATTGTACAAGGAGTTTATGAGTTACTTTGAGAAGTTTTATTTATCTCATGAAATCAATTTAAGAAAGCCAGATAAAGATATTTATGAATTTGTGTTGCGAGAGAATAATCTTTTGGCAGAAGAGACCATATTTATAGATGATACCAAAGAAAATACGGATGCGGCCAAAGAGCTAGGGAAGAACGTTTGGCACATTGATCCAGAAACAGAAGACATTATCCATTTATTAAAAAGAAAAGAATTTTAGTATGGATCACTTGGTGATAAGTATTTTAATTTCCAGCTGTTTGTTTGTCATATTCAAACTGTTCAATGTATTTAAGATAGATACACTACAAGCAATTACGGTGAACTATTTTGTAGCTTTTTTGTTCGGTTTTTTATCATCTGATCTGTCATTAGAAGTATCGAAAATTCCTCACCAACCTTGGTTTTTGGGAGCTATAAGTTTGAGTGTTATCTTCATTATTGTATTTAATTTAATGGCAGTAACAGCTCAAAAGAATGGCTTGTCTGTAGCTTCTGTCGCTAATAAAATGTCAGTGATTATTCCTGTGATCTTTGGGGTAATAGTGTATAACGAAGCGGTTGGGTTTTTAAAAGTGATTGGAATTATACTCGCATTGGTCGCTGTATATCTGTCTGCTTCTAAAAGTGATTCCGAACCTTTAAAAAGAAAGAACCTAATTTTTCCATTGTTGCTTTTTATAGGATCTGGAGTATTGGACACTACATTAAAATATATAGAGACTCGATTAGTGCCAAATGGAGGTGTGCCTATTTTTTCGGCTACGATTTTTATATTCGCTTCTTTATTAGGTTGTATTTTATTAATAATACAAGCATGTCAGGGGAAATTTAAATTTCAGTTTAAAAATATCTTAGGAGGGATTGCCTTGGGAATACCGAATTATTATTCTATTGAATTTCTCTTAAAAGCATTGAAGACAGAAGGCTTTGAAAGTTCAACAGTTTTTACGATTAATAATGTAAGTGTTGTTATTTTGACTACGCTGTTTGGCCTGCTGTTTTTTAAAGAAAAATTGATTAAGAAGAACTGGGCCGGAATAGGAATTGCAATCGTTAGCATTTTATTAGTGGTATTGTATGGATAATAAAGACACATATAGAACAATCGAAGTTGCATCGACAGAAACACTATTCAAGGATAGGAATAGTAAGTTTTACGGATATGCCTTTCCAGTACAAAATGAAGAGGATGTAAAAGAGGCTTTAGGTAGTTTAAAAAAGAAACACCACTCCGCTAGGCATTTTTGCTATGCCTGGCAATTAGGAATCGAACAGATTCGGTTTAGAGCAAATGACGATGGCGAACCTAGTAATTCTGCAGGAATGCCCATCTATGGCCAAATACAATCGTATGATGTTACAAATATATTGATCGTATCTGTACGTTACTTTGGAGGAACAAAACTAGGTGTGGGTGGACTTATAAATGCGTATAGAAATTCTGCGCAATTAGCATTGGAGGCTTCAGAGATAAAAGAGAAAACCATAGATGTTCTCTATGAACTCTCTTTTCAATACGATATGATGAACAAAGTAATGCGTGTTATTAAGGAGAAAAACCTGACCATTGCTAAGCAAAAATTAGAAGAAGATTGTACGTATATAATATGTGTTAGAAAGAAAGATGCAGAATTGGTTTTTCAAATCTTTGAAAATCTGTACCAAGTCGCTATCAAAGAATTAGAAAATTAGTTTCTCAGAAATATAATCTGGACATTTCATAGGCTTTCCAGTTTTCATGTTCATAAATGCTAAAATCGAATTCCCTGTTGTCAATAACGTGCCATTTTCATTTAAGATTTCATAATCAAACTCAATTTTCACTACTGGAGATTTTTTAATGCTGATATTAATGGTAATAATATCATCATATTTTGCAGAGTCCAAGAATTTAAAAGATAAGGAGATAACCGGGAGCATAATGCCTTCATTCTCCATATCTTTGTATGTAATACCTAAAGAACGCAACCATTCAGTTCTAGCTATTTCGAAATATTGTGCGTAGTTTCCATGATACACGACACCCATTTGATCTGTCTCGCCATATCGAATTCTAGTTTTTGTTGAAAATTGGATCAATTTTTTTAAACATTTTGATGTCTTAGGTTACGGAAAAAATAATTAATAATCAATAGCGATTTCATTTTTTTATAATAAAATTTATTCACACATTTGTAAAGCTATTTAAGAGAGGGAACAAAGAGTAACAAATTACCGTCTAACAACTAATTTTCGATATACCTAAATGACTAAAACTGCTCAATCAGTTTGGAACGAGTGCCTGTCTTTTATAAAAGACAATATTAAGCCGCAAGCTTACAAAACTTGGTTCGAACCTATTAAGCCTATTAAGTTATCTGGAGAAGCATTAACCATACAAGTTCCGAGTAAATTCTTTTATGAGTGGCTAGAGGAACATTACATCAAATTGTTGCGTGTAGCGTTGGTAAGAGAATTAGGAAATGACGCTAAATTGATTTACGATGTACGTATGGAAAATACGTATAGTAGCAATCGACCTCAGATCGTAAAAATCCCAAGTTCAAATAGAGATCCATTGAAACCACAAAAAGTGGCTGTTTCTTTGGAGGTAGATAAACGAGAACTAAGAAATCCGTTTGTGATTCCAGGATTACAAAAAGTGAGAATCGAATCGCAATTAAATCCAAATTACAATTTCAAGAATTTTGTTGAAGGAGATTCCAATAGATTAGCAAGATCTGCTGGTATGGCGGTTGCAAATAAACCAGGAGGAACTTCTTTTAACCCACTGTTAATTTACGGTGGTGTTGGTTTGGGGAAAACTCACTTAGCACATGCTATAGGGGTGGAGATTAAAGATAAATACCCTGAAAAAACGGTACTATATATATCCTCAGAGAAATTTACACAGCAATTTATTGATTCTGTAAAATCGAATACCAGAAATGATTTTATTCATTTCTATCAGATGATTGATGTGTTGGTAATTGATGATGTCCAGTTCCTATCTGGAAAGGCTGGAACACAGGATGTATTCTTTCACATCTTCAACCATTTACATCAAAATGGTAAACAGGTAATTTTAACTTCGGATAAAGCACCTGTAGATATGCAGGATATTGAACAACGTTTATTATCTCGTTTTAAGTGGGGATTATCTGCAGAGCTGCAAGCTCCAGATTATGAAACCAGAATTTCTATTCTTCAAAATAAGTTATTTAGAGATGGAGTAGAGATGGAAGATGAGATCGTTGAATATATTGCAAAGAATATTAAATCGAATGTTAGAGAATTAGAAGGAGTTATTATTTCTATGATTGCTCAGGCATCATTCAATAGAAAAGAATTCTCTTTAGAATTGGCCAAGCAGATTGTAGATAAATTTGTAAAAAACACCAAGAAAGAAGTATCCATAGATTACATACAAAAAGTAGTATCGAAATACTTTGATATGGATGTAGTAACCCTTCAATCTAAAACAAGGAAAAGACATATTGTTCAGGCGAGACAATTGGCTATGTATTTTGCTAAAAGAATGACTAAAACCTCTTTGGCAAGTATTGGTTCTCAAATAGGACAAAGAGATCATGCTACTGTATTACACGCTTGTAAAACTGTTGATAATCTTACAGAAACGGATAAACAATTTAGAAAGTACGTAGAAGACCTTACCAAGAAGTTAACGTTCTAAACTTCGACTCATGAAGAAAGTATTAATGGTTTGCTTGGGGAATATTTGCCGTTCTCCATTAGCAGAGGGTATATTAAAATCAAAAGTAGATACATCAAAAGTGTTTGTTGATTCGGCTGGCACTGCGGCATATCATGAGGGTGAATTACCAGATTCCAGATCCATCCAAGTAGCAAGAAGATATCATATCGATCTTACAGATCAAAGAGCTCGAAAATTTGTGGTTGAAGATTTTGACAAGTTTGATTTTATTTACGCTATGGATCAAAGCAATTATTACAATATTGAATTATTGGCTAGAGATGAAGAAGATACAGCTAAAGTGAAAATGATCTTAAACGAGTCATACCCAAATCAAGATAGGCAAGTTCCAGATCCTTATTACGGGGGAGATCAAGGCTTTGAAAACGTATACAACATGCTGAATGAAGCATGTGAAATAATTAAAGTACATTTGGAAAATGAAGGGTAAATTATATTTAATACCAACTACTTTAGGAGAAACCGAACCTTTAGAGGTAATGCCCTATTCCGTCAGGAAAATGGTCGAACAAATCGATCACTATATTGTTGAGAATGAAAAATCGGCAAGAAGATTCATTAAGAAGATCACACCAAAAAAATCACAACCCGACCTGCAGATTATGCTACTAGATAAGTACGCGGAAGAATTAGAAACACGCACGTATTTGAATGCATGTGATCAGGGAATTCATGTTGGATTGCTTTCGGAAGCAGGTGTTCCAGCTGTGGCAGATCCTGGAGCTACAATTGTAAAACTAGCGCATGAAAAAGGAGTTCAAGTAGTCCCATTGGTTGGACCTTCTTCTATTTTGATGGCATTAATGGCTTCTGGAATGAATGGTCAGAATTTTGCATTTAATGGATACTTACCCATAGATAAGTTAGACAGAAAAAGAACGATTAAAGAATTAGAAAAACTTTCCAAAGAAAAGGATCAGTCTCAAATATTTATTGAAACACCATATAGAAACGAAAAGATGTTTTCAGATCTTAAGGCAGTACTTACTCCAGGTACTCGCTTGTGTATCGCTGTGGATATTAGCTTACCCACAGAATATATTAGGACCTACACTGCAAAAGAATGGAAACATCAACAACTAGACCTTCATAAAAGACCTGCCATTTTTATTATCCACAAGTAGATTGGTTATTATGCTCTAGCTTTTCTGTCAGCTTCGATATCTGAAACGTCAAAACCAGCGAACTTTTTCATGTACAGTGAGATGGAAGCACCATAAGCATCGGAAAGATTGTGCTGACCACCAGTTCGTAAGTATTTTTTCACATTACCAGCACCACTTAAATGCGCCGCCGCTAAAATACCAGATTCAGTAATCTCGACACCATTGATAATTGTACCTACACTACGTTTGATATCCTTTCTTAAAATCCACTTGTTTACTTTACAATACGCTAAGAAGGCATTTTCTTGTAATTCTGGATTTTTTAAAAAATGATCTGTATTGTAAATTCTAAAACGTTCTAAGGTAGTTTTTCCAAATTGATACTTACCTAAGTATCCTAATGTATTAATCACTCTATACTTTCCTTGCGACTCTTTAAATGCTAAAGCTTCTTTAAAAGCAACAAAATCATTTTGCAAATAAGGAATCTCGATATTACTTTCTATTGGAAAAATAACAGTAACATCTTCCTCTACAACCTCAGTTGTTGTTGGAATGGATATTGCCCCTACGCAGAGTACAAAAACGGACACTAAAATTAAAAACTTTCTGATAAAATAAATCTTTCTGTTTTGCGGGCGCAAAGATACAACATATTTTTTAAAGTACTGAATATCAGTTATTTTGAATTTTTTAAAAATACAAATAATGGAACTTTATACCTCCTTTACTGCGAAATTCTAACGTTGGAGCAGGAATTTTTATGAAGTTAACAACAGAAAAGACAGATTTTAAGAATTTTGATTTCGTCTTTATTTTGGTTAAATCCACGTCAAGACTCAAATAAAATTGTCTATATGGATTTTGTTGCAACATATTGGTTGGAAGGTTCTCTCCATATAACATACCTTCAGCCCCATAACCAAAGGCTACATTAAGCCATTTTGGTAAAGAACTTTCCTTGGCAAAGGACCATAGATTTGCAGATAACCAATAGGTTTGCCCATTATAATCTTTAAGTGCTTGCTGTAAAAAACTCTCTCCTAATGTACCAGGCCGTAACTTGGCATATGATGTTTGATGAAAGGAATATTTCATCGTAATTCGCTGTTCTTTCCACAATAGTTCTTGTCCAACCAGCAACCCCGTTCCGGCAGCATTCGAGGCAATATCGCCCCAAGACGCTCCCCATTCACTTGAAAAACCATCTAAAACTTCTATGGCAGCTAGAAATGAGAAGCCTAAAGTAGCTCCATATAATAACTGATCATTTTTTCTAACTCCAGCCCAATCCAACAGTTCCATGCCAATCTTGCCTACATAGTAAGAAGTCATGATATGACCAACTTTATCCATCTGTTTCCACTGGTTGTTATCATTGGTAAAGTGAAAACTTGATCTAGGATAATCTGCATACCAAAGCTGATCTAAGGCTATTAAAGTACCTGCTCCCAGGATACTTTCAGAAATGACTATGGCATTTCTTCTAGATTTGTTTAATGTATCAGATTTTATCCAAAACGACGAAGACTGTTGAGCTGTTATCGCTATAGTACAAAAAAGAAAAAATATGAATACCTCTTTTTTCATTAACGACGTATTCCTTGCTTATCTAACCAACGCTGATATTTTCTTGCATTTTTACCGTGCTCATACAAATCGCTCGCAAATGCATGGAACCCAATCTTATCAATATTGACGCACATATAGAAGTAATCGTGTTTCTCGTAGTTCAATACCGCGTCAATTGAAGAGATGTCAGGCATTGCAATAAGCGTGGGTGGTAAGCCGCGATTCAAATAGGTATTATATGGAGATTTGATCTCAAGATCTTTATGAAGTACTCTTTTAACGACGAAGTCTTGTCCTCTTTGTTGCTTCAAAATATAAATAATGGTAGGATCTGCTTGTAGAGGCCAACCTTTTTTGAACCTGTTCATATACAAACCTGCGACAATTGGGCGCTCCGATCTTTGCGCAGTTTCTTTTTGTACAATAGATGCCAAAGTCATCACTTCATCACGTTTTAGCCCTATTTTTTTTGCTTTTGCTACACGTTCTCTATTCCAAAAATTTAGAAATTCTTTCTTCATTTTAGCTCGAAACCCTTTCGCAGAAGTGTTCCAATAAAAATGATATGTGTTTGGGATATACATCCCTAAAGCAGATGCCTTTGTAAGCTTGTTTTTTTCTAAAAAAATTGGGTCAAGCATGGTTGTTATAAGAGCAGTAGAATCGGCTTCGATTTGTTCAGCAATTCTTCCTGCTAGTTTTTCCAAGGTGTCTTGATTGTTAAAGGAAACGGAAATAGATACTTGATTTCCGCTTCGTAGAAGATTGACAAGGTCATTTAAAGACATTCCTTCTTTCAATTGATACTTTCCAGCTTTCGGTTTGTTGAATTTCTTCTTTTCAGCAACCCAATCAAAATCATGATCATCGGGTAAAAAATCAGTAAGCGTTGTTGCAAGATCTTCAATAGTACTTCCGGTACGGATAAAGATGGTTCCATTCTTGGTAATACTTTCGCCAAAAATAGATCGATAATAATTAAACCCTATAATACCAGCTGTAGCAAGAATTACTACTGATAGGCCAATAATGATTTTTTTAATCATGAATACGTTGATATAAAATTTCGTCTTTAAATGAGTTATTGTAAGAGATCCACTCCTTTTTTAATCCAATTTTTTTAAATAGATGTTTCTCGAACAACGCGATACTCTTCGTGTTATCAGAGGTGATATTTGCATATACTTGATGCAGCCCTAAATGATGAAAACAATAGGTGATAAGCAGTTCCAATGCTTCAGAAGCATATCCTTTTTGCTGATGCGCAGGGTGAACTAATACCCCGATACCTGCTCTTTTATGTTGTGGATCAAAATCGAAAAGATCTATCATGCCAATGGCTTGGTTCGAAGCCTTTCCTTCTATGATCAGGCGAAGTTGTTTTGCTTGATAGATGTCTTGATGAGATTGTTCAATATAGTTTTTCAAAAGATATTTAGAAAAAGGAGCCTGTGTATTACTTACTTGCCAAAACTGCTCATCATTTTCCATTTCGAATAAAAAAGTAACATCCTCCGGCTCTAAAGCCCGCAAAGAGATAGTATTTCCTTTAAGAGTTTCCATTAGATATTCATATTTCCTTCAAAAACAAATGTAGCTGGACCTGATAGAATAACATTTTTATAAGTATCGTTTTCAACATCAAATGTTACTTTAAGTTGTCCCCCTTCAACATTAAGTTGTACTTCATTACCTTGAGTCATATTACTTGCGTGCATTGCAATTGCTGCAGCCGTAACTCCAGTTCCGCATGCTAGAGTTTCATCTTCCACACCTCTTTCATATGTTCTTATTCTGAAGGTGTTCTGGGAAACAGGTTGTATAAAATTCACATTACTGCCTTCCTTTCCGTAGATGTTATTTCGTATGCTTTTGCCTTTTTCAAATACGGGGTAATTACCTAAATCTTCAACCAGTTCTATGTGATGTGGAGATCCAGTATCTAGGAAAATATAATCTTTTTCCATTGCGACTTCTTCCACATCGATCATCTTTAAAGAAACAATATCATTATAGATACTGGCTTCATGTAAGCCATCAACAGCATTAAAAGTTGCATTACTTTCAATGATACCTAATCGTTTGGCAAAGGCCACAATACATCTTCCTCCATTACCACACATACTACTTTCATTACCATCTGCATTATAGTATACCATTTTAAAATCGGATACTTCATCATTTTCTAGTAGGATAAGGCCATCCGCGCCAATACCAAAATGTCGATTACAAATCTTGGAAATTTTGTCAGTATTTTCTTTTGGAAAGATTTTTGTTCTATTATCTATGATAACAAAATCATTTCCCGTTCCTTCGTATTTGTAAAAAGTAAAATTCATTGCGACAAAGATAAGGAAAAGCTATGCAAATGAAGAGTGTTAAAGCAGGGTTAAAATGAGTTAAGGCCAAGTTAAGGGACTTGACAAAACTGTTAACATTATGTAAATTTGAATATATAAAATTTTAAGAAATGAAGAAAGTAATAGGATTACTAGGAATTGCTATTGTTGGAGGAATGATGACGTTGGGTGGATATAAACTTTTTTTTGATCAGCCAATGATCGTTGAAAGGACAATTCAAAGTCCAATTCCAACGATTCAATCGAACTATACAAATACATTAAATGCGAATGCTAAAGCCAGTACATTGGACTTTACAGTTGCTGCAGAGAAAACCGTAAACTCAGTAGTACATGTTAAAAATACAGCAGTAAAATCAGGAGTCAGTTCTTGGAACGACCTGTTCAATGGACCAAGGAAATATGAACAAGTAGGTACGGGTAGTGGGGTAATAATATCTTCGGATGGTTATATCGTTACCAATAACCATGTAATCGACAATGCTACCGATTTGGAGATTACATTGAATAATAGAAAGAAATATAAAGCTGAGTTGATAGGAACCGATCAAAAAAATGATATAGCACTTTTAAAGATTGATGTAGGTGAAAAGTTACCATATATTCCATTTGCTGATTCAGATAATGCTAAGATAGGAGAGTGGGTATTGGCGGTTGGAAACCCTTATAATTTAAACTCAACGGTTACCGCTGGAATTATTAGTGCCAAAGGAAGAGACCTTCAGGGAAACTCCAATGTAGATGCATTTATTCAAACAGATGCTGCTGTAAATCCGGGAAATAGTGGAGGAGCGTTAGTAAATACAAGAGGAGAATTGATTGGTATTAACACAGCCATATCTTCGAGAACAGGTTCTTACGTGGGGTACTCTTTTGCGGTCCCTTCTAATATTGCGAAAAAGATTATTGATGATATTTTAGAGTTTGGTAGTGTTCAAGAAGCGATTTTGGGGATTAGTGTTGATATTAGAGATACAAGTATTTCTGGTGTTAAAATAGGGTCTTTGGATAATACAAGTGAAGCAAGAAAATCTGGATTACAACAAGGAGACATTATCACGATGATTAACAATGTTAAGATTACGAAGTTTTCGGAGTTAACAGGACAATTAACAGCAAAAAGACCAGGTGAATTTGTGGATGTTACTGTTGATAGAGATGGAAGAGCATTAACGAAGAAAGTGAAACTGAGTAAAAGAGATATATTCACTTCAAACTCCTTCGGATGGCAGCTAAAGAATTTGACCAAGAAAGAATTAAAGAAATTCGATGTTCGTGGAGGCGCAAAAATATATGCTACCAGTAGTAGAGATGAGGAGAATAGTTTAAAAGATTTTATCATTACCAAGATCAATGACAAAAAAGTGTCTAGTGCATCAGAAGCAGTTCGAATTTTGGATGAAGTAAGAAAAAGCAGATACTCCATTGTGATTGAGATGATCAATTTAAACGGAGAAAAGGAACGTTTTAGGTTTAGGTAAACAAACATATTTAGTATAAAAAAAGTCTCGATTTTGGTCGGGGCTTTTTTATTGCAAAAAGGTTTACGAAATCGTTTGAAATTAATACTTTTGCAGCAAAATTTAACTTTTTAGTTACACACAACTATGTCACAAATAACAAATTACGAAAAAGAAGTTGCTTCACAGGCCTTAACAAGAAGAGCCACTGTTGAGTTCATAAACATTGTAAATGATCTTTGGTACGATAAATCTATCGAACTAGTATTATTTAGGAACCAATTAGTAGACAAAAGAGCAAGTGAAGTGTTAAACTTGATTGATTACGCAAAAGAATTTGTAGCAAAACCGATTACAATTTACGATGCATTAGAAATCGCAAAAGCTATTCAGCAAGTAGACCTTCCATCATCAAAATTGGATATTGGAAAATTAGCCTATGAATGTCACTTAGACGTTGATGGATGCAAAGACAAAGTAGACTTTGTTAAGAGACAATTAAAAGACGTTACAGAAGCACAAGATATTAAGCCAAAAGATGTAGTGCTATATGGCTTCGGAAGAATTGGTAGATTATTAGCAAGAGAGTTGATGTCTAAAATGGGTAAAGGTTCTCAATTGAGATTAAGAGCTGTAGTTACTCGTGGAGAAATCAATCAAACTGTATTAGAAAAAAGAGCTTCATTATTAAGTATAGATTCAGTACATGGGGATTTCTTAGGAACGGTTCAAGTAGATGCAGAGAACAATGCATTAATAATTAATGGGACTACCGTAACTATGATCTCGGCAAATGCACCTGAGGATATCGATTATACTGCATACGGAATTGAAGATGCATTAATCATTGACAATACAGGAGCATTTAGAGATAAAGAAGCCTTAAGAAGGCACTTACAAGCGAAAGGAGCAAGCAAAGTATTGCTAACGGCTCCTGGAAAAGGTGTTCCAAACATCGTACATGGAGTAAATCATAAAGATCATGATCCTGATACGGTTGATATTTTCTCTGCTGCATCTTGTACTACAAATGCAATCACTCCAGTGTTAAAAGTGTTAGAAGATAACTACGGAATCATTAAAGGACATTTAGAAACTATCCATGCATATACGAATGATCAGAACTTGGTAGATAATATGCACAAGAAGTATAGAAGAGGTAGAGCAGCTGCATTGAATATGGTAATTACTGAAACTGGAGCAGGTAAAGCTGTTGCAAAAGCGTTACCAGCTTTAGAAGGAAAGTTAACTTCGAATGCAATTCGTGTACCAGTGCCAAATGGATCATTGGCAGTATTGAGTTTACAATTACATAGTCAAGTTACAACGGATTCGTTAAACGCTATCATGAAGCACAATGCTCTAGAAGGTGATTTAGTAGAGCAGATTCAATATTCATTGGATAATGAGTTAGTATCATCTGATATTATAGGATCTACAGCACCATCTATTTTTGATAGTAAGGCAACGATTACCGATGGAAGTACCATTGTGATCTATGTATGGTATGACAATGAATATGGATATTCACACCAGGTAATGCGTTTGGCAAAACACATTGCTAAAGTGAGAAGATATACGTACTATTAGTAGTACAGTATTGTAAAATATATAAAGCCCGGAACGCATTGTTTCGGGCTTTTATTTATTGTACCAAATAGTAATGGTGTTTTGAGCAGGTTTCTTGTAGATCGGGAAATCAGAACTAGTCCATTCCCAAGGAAACACGCCTGCAAACCAAGACTTATCCCAAAGTTCTTCAAACAGAGCTTCGTATGCCAGTTGTTGAGTTCTATCCGATTTCTTTTTGTAGAGTCTTTTAAAAGAGCTTTCCCATTCCCATGGTTTTATGGTAGCAGAAAGATCATCTCTGTACCCAATTTCAGTAAAGAGTATGGGCTTGTTATACTTTTCGGAAAGCGCTTCCAGTTTTTTGATATGTGGATTCCACCCTTTTTTAATATCCGGTAAACTAGGGTTTTTATTTTCGGTCAATGGAAAATAGGCTTGAATCCCAATATAGTCTAATGCGGTCCAAAAAGCTGGGAAATCTAAAGGATCGTCCCAATTGGCAGCATATGTTATTTTTCCGGTATAGATAGCTCTAATTTCTTTTAATAATTGCAGCCATTGGTTGGGTCGTTCCTGTAAGGCATTTCGAAGCTCTGTACCTATACAAAGGAGTTCTGTATTTGTTTCTTCTGCCATATAAGCATAATGCATCATAATTTTTCTATAATCTGAAAACCAAGAATCCCAATCTTCAGAATTTTTAAAATGAATATTAGAACGCCATCCGGATGACATCCATAGATGTGGCTTTATCATAACATATAACTCTTTCTGATGTAGTTTTTTAATATCCCGAATGAAACTAGAATCTCTCTTGGACCAAATACCTACTTCTTTCGGAGTATTAATGTTTTTTGTGTTTTCATCTTTCTGGTAGAAGTAAGGAATAACAGCAACCCATTCTATATTCGTTTTGATCAATTCAGAAATGTTTATATTTCTATTTCTTCCAACCTGGTAAACACTCATGCCTCTTATTTTTTCATCAACCAAAAAAGATTTTTTGGATTTCTCCGAGGTATTTTCTGCAGCATAATTCCATATATAGGTATAATCTTCCTGATTGTTTTTACTGATGATATATGTAAATGAAAAAACAATTAATAGTGTAGGTAGTAAAAACCGTATGGCAAATCGAATTAATGCAATTTTTATCCCCTTTTTTTTATATACAGATACAAAATATCTGAAGATTAAAAAGAAAACGTAAAAAAATAAGAATAAAATATGCACGGTTATAAGTCCGCCTAAAGAGAAGGCTATTTCAAAAAAAGAAGCAAAAATTTTACTCCAAGAAGTTGAGCTCGAATAGACATTATAAGAGAAAAAAAGAAAGGCAAACAACCATGTAAATAGATAGACCTTAAGAAGTTGTATTCCAACTTTTTTCATAAAAGATGATTAGTGATTCTTGTAAATTTAGGAAAGAAAAAGAATACAATGGGCTAAAGAATTCATAAAATAGAAGTTTGCTTTGAAATAAAGAGCTCGATTGGTACGTTGTCAGGTCGATTGGAATCGAGACCTATTCAGTTGCAAAAATGACCTCTCGACTCCGCTCGAGGTAACATGAAAAGTTTTTAAAACATTGAGCATTATTTTCTGTATTTTTAGCCTACTAAATCAATGAAATGAAATCTATATTTACAATCGCACTACTTTTAATTATGAGTGTACAAGTGCAGGCTCAAGACCAACAAGATCATTACTATAACATTCCTGACGCACCCAAAGAATACAATGCTGGTACCGTAGTGAGTAGAATGGTCGATGGGTTAGGGTTTAGATACTATTGGGCTACCTATAAGTTAAAAGAGCAAGATCTTAGTTATAAGCCCAGTGAAGAAGCTCGGACTACGGAACAAACAATTGATCATATTTTAGGACTTACTCAGGTTATTTTGAATTCAGCATTAAAAGTGCCAAATGAAAAACCGCAGCCTAAAATGACTTATGCTGAAAAAAGGAAAAAAACACTTGAGAATATTCGAAAAGCGAGCGCTATCTTTAAGAAAAGTAAGGATTTATCCGAATATAAAATTGTGTTTAAAAGAGGAGATAAAACAAGTGAATACCCTTTTTGGAATCAGATCAATGGACCTATTTCAGATGCGTTATGGCATGTTGGACAGGTTGTTTCCTTTAGAAGGGCATCTGGGAACCCTTTCCCTAAAGGAGTAAGTGTATTACGAGGAGAAAAGAGAAATTAATAAGAATGAGTATAGAGGAAAAGATCCGTTCTTTACGAAAAGAATTACATCAGCATAATCACAACTATTATGTTTTAGATAATGCAGCTATTTCAGATTATGAGTTTGATATTAAACTCAAAGAATTAGAAAAGCTGGAAGAGGAGAACCCTCAGTTTTACGATGCTAATTCGCCTAGCCAAAGAGTAGGGGGAGGTATCACCAAGAATTTTGAAACCGTAGTGCATAAGAATAGAATGTACTCTTTAGATAATTCCTATTCAAAAGAAGACTTGTTGGACTGGGAAAAACGTATTCAAAAAATGCTAGGCTCGGATGATATTGAATATACCTGTGAATTAAAGTATGATGGTGCCTCTATTAACCTGACGTATGAGAACGGAACGTTTGTAAAGGCCGTGACACGAGGAGACGGTTTTCAAGGAGATAATGTCACTACAAATATTAGAACCATTCGATCGTTACCGATGGCATTGCAATCAGATTTTGTGAGCGACTTTGAAATGCGAGGAGAGATCATTTTACCACTCGAGGGGTTTCAAGAAATGAATGAAGAACGAGTGTCGAATGGAGAAGAAGCCTATCGTAACCCTAGAAATACGGCAAGCGGAAGCTTAAAACTACAAGACAGTGCAGAAGTTGCAAAACGACCTTTAGATTGTTTATTATATCAGGTTGTCACAGAAGAAAGAAAATATCCTTCGCATTTTGAAAGTTTAGAAGCAGCAAGAAAAACAGGATTTAAAGTCCCCAAAACCATTATTCTAGCAAAGACAATAGACGAAGTATTCGATTTTGTAAATGATTGGGATACGAAACGTCATGACTTGCCTTATGAAACGGATGGCGTAGTTATTAAGGTCAATAATCTGCAACAGCAAGAAGAATTGGGATATACGTCCAAGTCACCTCGTTGGGCCATTGCCTATAAATTTAAAGCAGAACAAGTGTCTACCGTTTTAAATGAAATAACCTACCAAGTTGGGCGAACTGGAGCAATCACACCCGTAGCAAATTTGGAACCTGTACAGCTCGCAGGAACGATTGTAAAACGTGCTTCTTTGCATAATGCCGATCAAATAGAAAAACTAGATATCAGAGTAAACGATACTGTTTTTGTAGAAAAAGGAGGAGAGATCATTCCAAAAATAATAGCCGTTGATTTTGCCAAAAGACCAGATAATTCTGAACCAACTGTATATGCAACACATTGCCCTGAATGTAATACTGATCTGATAAGAACAGATGGAGATGCGAAACATTACTGTCCGAATGAGTTTGGTTGTGCACCTCAAATAACAGGGAGAATTCAGCACTTCATCAGTAGAAAAGCTATGGATATTGATGGGCTTGGAGGTGAGACAGTTGATTTACTCCGAAAGGAAGGACTCATAGAAAGTTATGCCGACCTGTATGATCTAAAAGTAGAAAAAGTGATTCCGCTTGAACGCATGGCAGAAAAATCTGCGCAGAATATGATCGATGGAATAGCACAGTCTAAGAAAATTCCTTTTGAAAAAGTCTTATTTGCGTTAGGTATTCGATTTGTAGGAGAAACGGTAGCTAAGAAATTGGCAAAACACTTTAAATCTATGGATAACCTAATGGCAGCGGATTTTGAAACATTGATTGCTGTAGATGAAATTGGAGATAGAATTGCACGAAGTATTATAGATTTTTCGAATGATCTAGGAAATATTCAATTGGTCAATAGATTGAAATTATATGGAGTACAACTAGAGGTTTCTGCAGAGAGTTTAGAAAATCAGACAGATAAACTTAATGGAAACGTATTTGTCGTATCTGGAGTATTTCATCAAATGAGTAGAAATGAACTCAAAAAAGCCATTGAAGATAATGGAGGAAAGGTAAGTTCTTCCATCTCTAAAAAGACCAATTATGTGGTGGCAGGAGATAATATGGGACCTAGCAAGAAAACGAAAGCGGAAGACTTGGGTGTCGCCATTATTTCCGAACAAGAATTTATTGAGATGATTCATTGACAATATATAAAATTTGTCATTTCGATTGGAGCAAAGCGGAATAGAGAAATCTTTGTGATCCCTCCACTATGGTCGGGATGACAGCAAGACTAATAACGAATCAGACAATGTCAGCTCGAGTGCCACACTTTAGTGTGATGTACCTGCCTTATCGGTAGACAGGTCGAGAACTAATAAAACTATAATCATGAAATCAACTAAAACAATTTTAGTCTCAACTTTCTTTCTATTGGTATGTATTGCAGATATCTACGCAATTATAGTAGGTAATAATGAAATAGAGATGATTGCAAAACCATTAATCACGACAGTTTTGGTGGTTATTTATTTGTTATCAGTGTCAAAGCCTAATTTTTGGTATGTATCGGCCTTGTTTTTTGCTTTCTGGGGAGATGTGTTACTGTTGTTTCAAGATAAGTTCTTTGTGTTTGGATTAGCGTCGTTTTTACTAGCACATGTTTTATTAATTACAGTTTCTTCAAAGTTTTTAAAGCAAATATCTATTTATAGAATATTAATACATTCTTTGCCTTTCCTAGCATTGTTGATAGGTTTGATGTATATAATCTATCCTGGTCTTGAAGAAATGTTGATTCCTGTATTGATTTATGGAGTTGTCATTTCCGTATTTGGAGTAGTAACATTTCTAATATATACCAAGGAACGATCTATAGAAAATGGGTGGCTTTTTTTAGGAGCACTTACGTTTATTGCCTCTGATAGTATTTTAGCAATTAATAAGTTTTATCATGCTACAGAACTTTTAGGTATTTCAATCATGATCACATACATTATTGCGCAATACCTGATTTGCAAGGCAATGATTACGAAAGCAGACTAAAAAAGCATCTTTTACATAGGTGAAAGATGCTTTTAAGAAGTTGTTTAGATTTGAACGCCCTCAAGGTGTATTGATCAATACGGCCCGAAACAACACATGGACAAACTTCGACAACACATCTTGTGGCCCCAAGTGAAGGAATCGATAAATAGACTAATATTTTCATGAGACTTGTTAAGTTCAAGAGGATCATCACCCACATAGCTTAACTCCATAATTATCTTATCCTTTCCATCCATTTTGACATTTTCTATAGTCACAACATGTTCATCTTGTTTGTCTTTTTTTAACAAATCTGGATGTGATATAGCTGCATTAGGAGCGCTTTTTGCAAATACTTTTTTCCAAGCTTTGATCATTTTTTCGGTTGGAATTGACCTATACTTTCGGTTAGGTCGATCTGAAAAGGCTGCTACTGTTTTTTGTACTCCTGTAAGTTGTAAGCATTTTTTATTGGTATCATTGCTACATTTCACTACGATACCCTTTTCTGCATTGAGAACAAATAGCCAAGAAACTTTTTCAGAGTCTTTTTGAGCATTAGTGCTAATGCTTAGTCCCATCAAAAATAGGATAAGCAAATTGAATGTTTTTTGTTTCATTTTTTATGAATTTTAATTGTCTGGTAACTCTTTTTGTTTACGTAATTATTCACTAATACTGTCTCAAGCAACAATCCATTACCATATCTAAGCAACATTCTTGGTTGCCAGAATTAACATAAACAGAGTCAATAAATAGACTAATATTATTATGCGATTTATTAAGTTCTAGCGGATCATCACCCACATAACTTAGCTCCATAGTTATATTGTTTTTTTTACCCATTTTAACTTTTTCTATCGTAACAATATGTACATCATCCTTACCGTTATTTTTAAGGTCTGGATGCAATATGGCTGCATTAGGAGCACTTTTTTTAAATACTTTTTTCCAAGCCTTAACCATCTTATCAGTTGGAATAGATCTATACTTTCGATTAGGACGATCTGAGAAGGCTGCTACCGTTTTATGTACTCCTGTAAGTTGTAGACATTTTTTTGTAGCGTCATTGCTGCATTTTACAACAGTACCTTTTTCGGCGTTAAGAACAAGTAACCAGGAAACCTTTTCCGATTTTTTTTGAGCGTTTGCGCTAAGAGATACTCCTAATAGAAATAACATTAGCAGGTTGAGTGTTTTTCGTTTCATAATTGTATGTAAGATTTTATTAATAATCTTAAATGTATGTGTGAGCCCACTTGTATAAAAAAAAATGACCTTAGTGGTAGTAAAAAACTGCTTGAACCATTGATTTAATGGAATAAAGAAAGGGGTGCAATGTTCGTAGTATAGTAAAAGAAGTAGCTTAAAAACATAAAAAAACGACTCTGGAATTTTCCAAAGCCGCCTAGATAGTTAATATAATAACTAATTATTCTCCTCCAAGAAAAGGTATGTCTTTTCGATGTAATAGTAGTAAAATCAAACTTGCTAAAAACGTTACAACTGCACCAATAAATAATGCTCCGTTATCATTATTGTGAACAATTCCAAGAATGGTAATGTGAGATATAATAGCTCCAGTCATAGTTCCTAAAGCTAATACAGCACCTAACCAAGTCCTTTTAGGAATAAATAATAATATAGAAGCGATCAATTCGATAACCCCAGTTCCAATTCTCATATAAGCCTGATTTTCTCCAGCAATTTCCGTAAATAGATCGATACTTTGTTGCGCCGCAGAAAACTTGAAAAATAAAGTTTGTAACATAATCACAGCAGCAACAAGTTTCAGAAATAATGGAAAATATTTTTTCATTCTGTTTTTATTTGGATTCTGTTGGTTTAGACGAAAAGGTAAAATGAACTTACACTAAAATTGTTTTTCCATCAGCAATTTTTTCATTTTCCTCATCAAAATAGAAGTCAATTCTCCCCAAGTTCACTCCATATGCTCCTACTTGATTTACCAACATATTTTCTCCTTCAATATTCTTGACGATTGTTGGTTTTGGTAAGAAAGTATGCGTATGACCCCCGATGATCAAATCAATGTTTTTTGTGGCTTTGGCAAGATTAAGGTCAGAAACCCTATCTGGCATTCTTCTGTAGAAATAGCCTAAATGAGACAGACAAATAATAAGGTCGCAGTGCTCTTCTTCTTTCAGGATTCTACTCATATCTTGCGAAACTCCAATAGGATCTAGATATTTAGTTTCTTTATAGAGTTTTTCTCCAACCAAACCTTTTAATGCCACACCTAACCCAAAGATGCCAATTTTAATACCATCTCTTTTTAATATTCTATAAGGTTTTACATGCGTATCTAAAATAGTATTTGTAAAATCGTAATTGGCAGAAACAAAATCAAATTTTGCATGTGGTAGTTGTTTATACAAGCCATCAATACCATTATCAAAATCATGATTTCCAATGGTAGCCACGTCATATTTAAGCATGCTCATCAATTTGAACTCTAATTCACCTCCAAAATAATTGAAGTAAGGGGTTCCTTGGAAAATGTCACCAGCATCCAAGAGCAAAGTATTCGGGTTTCCCCTTCTGATATTCTCAATCATAGTTGCTCTTCTTGCTACGCCTCCTTTATTAGCATATTGATGGTGATTCATTTCAAAAGGCTCGACCTGACTATGTGTATCGTTCGTATGTAAAATGGTAATATGTTTCTGTTTCTTGCTGGTAAAAGAAGGCAGCGATAACCCTCCTAGGGTTACTAAAGAAGCCGCTGCTGAGTTTTTTATAAATTTTCTTCTATCCATTACTTAAGAATTACACGGTTATCTAAAGTTGAACGCAAGGTGTCTACACTTTTAAAGTAATCTATAATTGCGTCACGCACTTTATAATCTAATTTATACAGATGAACAGGATCCTTAAAGAAATCCATTCTATCTCCTCCAGACTGCAAATAATCGCTGGTTAGCACATAGTAGGTTTTGGACTTATCAAAAATCATATCACGGATCTTTATTAAAGCATGTCCATTTTCAGAGATTGTTAACTGTATCTGTTTGGATAAAGGATGCGCTCTGCTACCTTCGGTGAAGTAATTAACCAGTTCCTGAACTTTTTCAGCCGTTAATTCCACGACTACCAATGTATTTTCAAAAGGCATTAGCTGAAAAGCATTTCTATTGGTAACAGCTCCGGTAAAAATTCCCGAACGTATGCCTCCATAATTCAGCAGTGCAAAATCAATGTCCTTTCCCGTTTCTTTTTTAAACAAAGGATTCGCTCTTGTATAGGTCAAATCAGCCATTAAATTACCTAAGGTACTTTGCATGTTCCCATCTGTTCTCACAAGATCTTTAGTTGTATAGGTTAATACTGTATTGATCTCTTTGATCATTTTCTCTTTATAAGGTTCAATAACCTTAATATATGTTGAGTCTGATACAGTGGTACTATCAATCACACTTGTTTTTCCTACAATCTTTGTGTTTTGATAATTAGGATCTTTACAGGAAAGAAGTATTAGAAAGAGTAAAAAAGGGAAGTATATTTTTTTCATTAAATACAAAAGGGTTTAATTACATTTGTCTTGTGCTAAGATACATTTTTGATTAATTAGTTGATGAAGTTTAAAAAAATAAAGAAACGTTTTTTAGAAAAAAAATATAAGGCTTTGTTGAAAGAACCTATATCCAAAAAGGAACCGGTTCATAGAAATATCACAACGGTTGGTATTTTAAGTGTAAATAGTATTTCGATGCAGGAGGATTTGCAAGAACGTATTGCCAATGTGTTGCATGTTAGAAATGCAAAAATATACAGCTTTAGACCTTACAGTAAAGAAAATGAATCATCGTACAAGCACTTTTCAGAAAATGATTTTGACTGGAAAGGAAATATTACAGATAGTAGCTTACACGCTTTTCTGGAAACTGAATTTGACCTCCTAATTACTTTCTTTGATCAAAGGCATTTATATTTAGAATATGTAACATTACTATCTAAAGCCACGTTTAAAGTAGGGCACACGGTTTTGAATGAGAACTTGTTTGATTTGGAAGTTAATACAGAAAATAGGGATTTAGTATCCTATCTGAATGAAACAAAAAAGTACTTGCAGATATTAGGTAGGATGGATAAGCATTTATAAAAATTAAACAAACCTAGAAAATCTGTAAAAATCATAAATACTTGAGTATTTTGTGAAGGATACATCTCTAAAAAAGATTAATTTTACAGAATTAAATCTAAGAAATATACCATGAAGAAATTTGTAGGAACAGGTGTTGCTTTAGTAACTCCTTTTAATGAAGATAAATCTGTCGACCTGGAAGGGTTAGAACGTTTGGTGAGCCTTCAAATAGCTAATGGTATTAATTATTTAGTGGTATTAGGAACTACTGGAGAGCCAGCTACCTTAAACAAAACAGAAAGGGAAACTGTCAAGAACAAGATTATAGAAGTTAACAATGGTAGATTGCCATTAGTGCTTGGGATTGGTGGAAACAATACAGCAGCGGTGATTGAAGAAATTGAAAATACAGATTTATCAAGTTTTGATGCGATACTTTCCGTTTCTCCTTATTACAATAAACCAACGCAAGAAGGAATATATGAACATTTTAAAGCCATCGCAACATCTACAGATAAAGATATTATCGTATACAATGTTCCAGGTAGAACTTCTTCCAATATGTTGCCAGAAACTACAGTTCGTTTAGCAAATGATTTTAAAAATATAATTGCTGTAAAAGAAGCTGCAGGATATACGGTACAAGCGATGAGAATCATACAGCATAAGCCTAAAGATTTTTTGGTAATCTCTGGTGACGATATGATTGCGTTGCCTATGGTACTTGCAGGAGGTGCTGGAGTGATCAGTGTGATTGGTCAGGGTTTGCCTAAAGAATTTTCTACGATGATGAAGTTGGGTCTTGAAGGTAAAAACAAAGAAGCATATGATCTGCATTACAAGATAGCAGATAGTATTGATATGATCTTTGCAGAAGGAAACCCTGCAGGTATAAAATCTATGTTAAAAGAAATCTCGATCTGTAAAGATGAAGTTCGTTTACCATTACTAAAAGCTTCCGCAAAACTTCAAAAAGAAATTGCTAATTTTGTAGCGAACTTATAATTTATAATTTATGTTGACTAAAAGAATAGAAGATGCATTAAATGCGCAAGTAACTGTTGAAGCAGAATCTTCTCAAGTATATTTGTCTATGGCCTCCTGGGCTGAAACACTTGGTTTTGAAGGAGTGGCTACCTTTATGTATGCGCACTCTGATGAAGAAAGACAACATATGCTAAAATTGGTAAAGTTTATCAACGAAAGAGGAGGTCATGCGAAGGTGTCTGAATTAGTGGCTCCTCCAATTTCATTTGGTTCTTTTAAAGAAATGTTTCAAAACTTATTTGATCACGAAGTGAAAGTATCAGAATCAATCAATGATTTGGTAGATATTACCTTACAAGAAAAAGACTATGCTACGCACAATTTTTTGCAGTGGTATGTGTCAGAACAAATAGAGGAAGAAGCTTTGGCTAGAAACATCTTAGACAAGATTAATTTGATTGGTGATGACAAAGGTGGATTGTATCTATTTGATAATGACGTAAAGCAATTAATTGGGCTTCCTGGAGCCGAAATTTAACATTAACAAAGATTTAGCAAGTTTTTAAGGAGATATGTCCTTGTTTTGCTATTAATTGCAGTGCACAATGAACTGTGCGTGAAATTGTTTTATTTATCCATAATTAATTAGTAATTTTGCCCGATGCAAAAATTTAAAAATTTTATTTTTTTATTGGTTGTTAGTATGATCATCGTATCATGCGGAGAATACCAGAAAGTATTGAATAAAGGAACCATTCTAGATCAATATAAATTGGCTGTTAAGCTGTACGAAGCGAAGGATTTTAAAAAAGCTTTGCGATTGTTTGAAAAAGTAACACCAACGTATAGAGGGAAACCGCAAATGGAAAGAATTCAGTTTATGGTTGCTCAGTCAAACTTCAATCTTAAGAATTATACATATTCAGGGTATTATTTTGATAGATTTACCAGCAACTATCCTACAAGCTCTAAGAAAGAAGAGGCGGCTTTTTTATCGGCATATAGTTATAAATTGTCATCTCCTACATTTAGTTTGGATCCAACAGATACATATAAAGCATTAGGTGCATTTCAACAATTCATCAATGATTATCCAAACTCTACTAGATTAGAAGAGGCTAATAAGCATTATCAAGAGATTAGGTTGCAGTTAGAGAAAAAAGCTTTTGAAATAGCGAAGACCTATTATAAAACTGCCGAGTATGACTTTAGAAATTATAAAGCAACGGTAGTGGCAATGGATAATTTACTTGCCGATTTTTTAGGAACGGCCTATAAAGAAGAAGCTTTTTATTATAAATTAAAAGCATATCACGATTTAGCTTTAAAGAGCTCAGAAAGAAAAAAGGAAGGTAGAATCAATGATGCTATGAAAGCATATCAAAAATTGATAAAAACTTTTCCTGAAACAAAGTTTTTAAAAGAGACCAACGAAATGTTGACCAATTTGCAGTCAGAACAAAAGAAGTTAGTAAAAAAGAGTTAATAATGAATTATAAAGAAACAAATGCTTCTATTTCTACGATTACTTATAATAAGGAATCTATAGAAGCACCAACAGAAAACATCTACGAAGCGATTTCAATTATTGCGAAGAGAGCTACCCAAATTAATTCGGACCTAAAGAAAGAATTAATTGACAAATTAGATGAGTTTGCTACTTATAATGATAGTTTAGAAGAAGTGTTCGAGAATAAAGAACAAATAGAAGTTTCTAAATTTTACGAAAAACTACCAAAACCTACGGCAATTGCTGTTGAGGAATGGTTAGAAAATAGAGTTTATCATAGAACTCCAGACGCTGAGTAATGTCTGTTCTAAGCGGTAAAAAGATTCTTTTGGGCGTTACTGCCGGAATTGCCGCTTATAAAACGGCGAGCTTAGTTCGTTTATTTATAAAATCTGGAGCAGAAGTCAAAGTTGTAATGACTCCTGCTTCAAAAGATTTTATCACACCGCTTACACTTTCTACACTTTCAAAGAACCCAGTTCAATCTACTTTTTACGAAAAAGAAGAAGAAAATGAATTGTGGAATAACCATGTAGATCTTGGTTTATGGGCAGATATATTTATTATTGCTCCTGCAACAGCCAACACATTATCTAAAATGACACATGGTACATGCGATAATCTATTATTAGCAACCTACTTGTCCGCAAAATGCCCAGTATATTTTGCGCCAGCGATGGATCTGGATATGTATAAGCATCCATCCACATTAGAGAGTTTAACCAAGTTACAGGAGTTTGGAAATACCATGATTCCTGCGACCAGCGGAGAATTAGCAAGTGGTTTAGTAGGAGAAGGTAGAATGGCAGAACCTGAAGATATTTTAGCTTTCATTGAGGCGGATGTAGCTTCTAAACTACCTTTAAAAGGAAAAAAACTATTATTGACTGCTGGACCTACCTATGAAGCTATTGACCCTGTAAGGTTTATTGGAAATCATTCTAGTGGAAAAATGGGATTCGCTTTAGCCGAAAATGCAGCTAACCTTGGAGCTGAAGTATTCCTAGTGACTGGGCCAACAAGTCAGAAATTACAACACTCTTCTGTAAATACTATTCATGTTTCTTCTGCCGAAGAGATGTACAAAGCGGCACATAACCATTTTTCAGATATGGATATTGCCATATTATCTGCAGCCGTTGCGGACTACAAACCAAAAAATGTTGCAAGCCAGAAAATAAAAAAGAAAGATGCTTCGTTAGAAATAGCGTTAGAACCAACGAAAGATATTTTAGCTTCTTTAGGAGCTATTAAGAAAAATCAGTTCTTAGTAGGATTTGCTCTGGAGACTGAGAATGAGTTGGAAAACGCAAAATCTAAACTAACACGTAAAAATTTAGACGCGATTGTGCTGAATTCTTTAAATGATAAAGGTGCTGGTTTTGCCACTAACACAAATAAAGTTACTTTTATAGATAGTAATCAAAAAGTAACTCCTTTTGAGCTAAAGTCGAAAGACGAGGTTGCAAAGGATATTCTGAATGAAATAATACAAAGAATACATGCGTAAGCTTCTTTTTTTATCTTTTTTTATGGGTGCTATTCTATGCGCTTATGGGCAAGAATTGAATTGTTTGGTAACGGTCAATGCAGATCAGATTCCTGGATCCAACAAACAAATATTTAAAACATTAGAGAAATCAATTTCTGAATTTCTAAATCAAAAGAAGTGGACTTCTAAAAGTGTCAAGCCTCAGGAAAGAATTAATTGTGCCATGACCATTATTGTTACTTCATGGGAGTCAAATCGATTTGAAGCAAGTGTCCAAGTGCAGTCAACAAGACCTATTTATGGAAGCTCATATGCATCTCCAATATTAAATATTAAAGACGATGATTTTACGTTCAGATATAACGAATTTGATCAATTCATATTTAATCCCACAAGGTTTGATTCTAATTTAGTCTCTACCATTGCTTTTTACGCATATACCATTTTAGGAGCAGACGCAGATACATTTGCTTTAAAAGGAGGGCAACAATATTTTAAACAAGCTGAAAATGTGATGCTACAAGCTCAACAAAGCGGCTTAGCTGCATGGTCAAATCAAGTTGGAAAGCAAAATAGATTTATGCTGATCGATAATTTGTTATCCTCTAAGCTAAATCAGTATAGAACAGTGGCGTATAATTATCATAGAAATGGACTAGATAAATTGTCTGGTGATGATAAGAATGCCAAGCAGATTGTCGAAAATAATCTTATTTCGATGCAAGGTTTATTCAATAAAACCATCAGTAACTTTTTGATTCGTGTTTTTTTTGATGCAAAAGCCGACGAAATTGTCAATCTATACTCTGATGGACCCGCAACCCGCAGCAAACAACGTATGCTTCAGGTTTTGCAAAAAATCTCACCAAATAATAATAGTAAGTGGCGAAAAATTAATTAATTTTAGTTTTTAAAATAATTCATTGCTCAACTCGCTATCCATACAAAACTATGCACTTATAGATGCATTGTCCATCGATTTTTCTTCTGGTCTATCCATCATTACGGGTGAGACAGGAGCAGGTAAATCTATACTCTTAGGCGCATTAGGATTGGTACTGGGGAATCGTGCAGATTCTAGTACTCTTAAAGATGTTACAAAGAAATGTATTGTAGAAGCGCAACTACAAATCAAAGATTATGATTTGAAAGGCTTCTTTGAAGATGTGGATTTAGACTATGAAGTACATACGATTATAAGAAGAGAAATATTACCTTCAGGAAAATCAAGAGCTTTCGTAAATGACACGCCAGTAACCTTATCCGTATTGTCTGAACTGCGATCAAGATTAATCGATATACACTCTCAACATCAAACCTTACAACTATCAGACAGTACCTTTCAATTTGAAGTAATCGATGCGCTGGCAAAAAACCAAGAAAGGTTGCATCAATATAAAATTGAGTTAAAGAAATTTACAGCGTTGAAATCTGAGTTGTCAGCATTATTAACAAAGCAACGAGAAGCCCATCAGCAGTACGATTACAATTTGCATTTGTATGAAGAATTGAATAGTGCAAATATTGTAGAGGACGAGCAAGAAACGTTGGAGACAAAACTGGATAAAGTAAATAATGTAGAAGAAATTAAGGCTAGCTTGGCAGAAGCTTTACAAACGGCTACTAGCGATGATATCGGAATTCAAAACCTCTTATATACATTAGAAAGTAAACTGTCTACAATAGCTGGATTTACCAAGGAGTATCAAGAGCTTTTAGACAGAGTATCTAGTGTTAAAATTGAATTAGATGATATTGTCTCGGAATTAGAAAACGCGAATGAAGAAGTTGATTTTGATCCTTATGAAGCAGAGCAATTAAATGATAGAGTACAACTTCTTTATAATTTACAAAAGAAGCACTACGTGAGTTCCAATGCTGATTTGATGAGCGTACTAGAAGAGTTATCTACAAAAGTAGCTCAGGTTGAGGGAGGCGAAGAAGTTATAAAAGCCAAAGAAACAGAGATAGAAGGAGTAAAAAAAGGTATAGATACTATTGCAAAAGAAATATCACAAGCAAGAAAAAAAGTAGTACCACAACTCATAAAAGAATTAGAAGAGCTGTTAAATGATCTGGGAATGGAGCATGCTCGATTTTCAATAGAGGTGGCATCGTCCGATGAGTATTATCTGAATGGTAAAGATGTATTGTCATTTTTGTTTTCAGCAAATAAAGGAACACATTTTGGCACTTTAAAGAAAATTGCTTCAGGAGGAGAGCTTTCCAGAATTATGCTGGCGATTAAAAAAGTATTATCTCAGAATACGAAATTACCTACAATTATTTTCGATGAAATAGATACGGGTGTTTCAGGAGAGATCTCGAATAAGATGGCGAACATCATGCAACAAATGAGTACACACATGCAAGTGATTACCATTACCCATTTACCTCAAATAGCAGCTAAGGGAAGTCAGCATTATAAGGTGTTTAAGGAAGAAATTCATGGAGTGACTACCACAAGTTTAAAACAACTTTCTTCAGATGAAAGAATTGTGGAAATTGCTGAGATGCTAAGCGGGAAAAATATTTCTGATACAGCAATTACACATGCAAAGGAGTTATTAAATTAAGAACTATATTTGCAGCTACCAATAAAACAACTAAAGACTAACAAAAAACAATACTTATGTCTTACAATTTATTAAAAGGAAAAAAAGGAATCATTTTCGGAGCTTTAGATGAAAACTCTATAGCTTGGAAAACAGCTGAAAGAGCGCATGAGGAAGGTGCAGAATTTGTACTTACCAACGCACCTATAGCAATGCGAATGGGTGGAATTCAGGACTTGGCAGCAAAAACTGGTTCTCAAATTATCCCAGCGGACGCAACCTCTATGGAAGATCTTACCAATCTGGTAGAAAAATCAATGGAGATTCTTGGCGGTAAAATTGATTTTGTATTGCATTCAATCGGAATGTCTGTGAATGTGCGTAAAGGACGTCATTATACAGATTCTAAATATGATTTTACAACAAAAGGATGGGATGTTTCGGCCGTTTCTTTTCATAAGGTAATGAACGTTCTTTATAACAAGCAAGCGATGAGCGAGTGGGGAAGTATTGTTGCGCTAACCTATATGGCAGCACAACGTGTATTTCCAGATTATAATGACATGGCAGATAACAAAGCGTATTTGGAAAGTATTGCGCGTAGTTTTGGTTATTTCTTCGGAAGAGATCAAAAAGTACGTGTAAATACGATTTCTCAATCTCCAACTCCTACAACTGCGGGAAGTGGTGTGAAAGGTTTTGATGGTTTCTTAGCCTATGCTGAGAAAATGTCTCCACTAGGAAATGCTACTGCGTTAGAATGTGCAGATTACACTATCTCTTTGTTTTCAGATTTGACGAAGAAAGTAACATTACAAAACTTATTTCACGATGGAGGGTTCTCCAATATGGGAGTAAGCGATGCAGTTATGGACAAGTTTGTAGAAGAAGAATAAATTAAGAAATTCCAAAGAAGCAAAAACGATTATGAATTTGATACTCATAATCGTTTTTTTTTGCTTAAAGAGTAAAATATGAGAAGCTCTGAACGATTTTTACTATGATTTATTGTGAACCATAGAAAATAATGTATTTTGCATGCAACTTAACTTTTAATCCAAGTTTTTATGAAAAAAATTACTTTATTATTATTACTTTTAGTTACTTCATTGTCTTTTTCGCAAGTAACTATTGGGACTGGGAATGATGGGGATAGATTTAATTCTCCGCCAATAAATCCTTACTATGGGTTCTCTTATTCGCAGTCTATATATTTAGCCTCAGAAATTGGAACAAGTGGAAATATTACATCTATACAGATAGCATTGAATGCTGGAACAGATATCTCTTCTGCGGATGATATGGTAGATGTGTGGATAGGTCATACAACAAAAACTAGCTTTAGTTCTACACCAGATTGGGTAGATGTAACTACCTTAACGCAAGTTTTGACTAGTGGAACAGTTACAGCTGCAAATGATATTTTAACCATTACTTTTAGTTCACCTTTTGCCTATAATGGGACAGATAATTTAATTATTGCAGTGGATGCAAATGAAACAGGTTTTGGATCAACCACTGATTATGCATTGTCTACGGATGGACCCAATGCAGACATGACTTTAGATCAAAGAAGTGATTCAACAAATTCCGACCCCACTTCACCTGCAGCAGGAACATTAAGGCAAAATAGAGGGAATATTACCTTTGTTGGTATTACTCAGGCGTGTCCAACTCCAACAGGATTAACTGCAGCCTCTACTTCTACAACTGAAGCTAGTTTTTCTTGGACAGCTGGAGGTTCTGAAACTGACTGGACCTATGAATTTGGTTCAGTAGGTTTTGCACAAGGAGCCGGAATTGGGGGAATGGTTGCTGTAACAGCAACATCTGAAAACTTGACAATGTTAGTGCCAGGAGAAACGTATGAAGTTCGTGTACAGGCAAATTGTGGAGGAGCGAATGGAGATAGTGCATGGGTTTCTACCACATGGACACAGCCATCACCACCACCACCAAACGACTTACCTGCAAGTGCTACACCATTGATGGTAGACGCAGGATTAGCTTGTGGCGCTAATGGGCTTACTGGTATTTCAAATGAAGGAACAACAGACTCTGGTGTTACAGCTCCAAGTTGTGGTAGTTATGGAACTCCAACAAATAGAGGTGATTTATGGTATAGTATAGTAGCGCCATCAACAGGGGAAGTTACTTTTGATACAAATAATGTAACTGGACTTACCTCAGTGGCTGGAGCTTTTTACTCTGGAACACTAGGGGCTTTAGTAGAGGAATCTTGTACTGAATTTGGCTCTGGATGGCCTTGGGCAGTTACTGGTTTAACCGCAGGAAATACATATTATGTTAGAGTTTGGGATTATGGAAATGATCAAACAGGAACTTTTGATTTATGTGCTTATTATGCTACGCCCATTGTGCCAAATTACATGAATGATTTCACAACATATCCTGGTGATGGATGGTCAGAAGCCTCAGGAGCGTTCTTGACACCTACAGGAACAAGTTCTAGTTTTACCTCTGATGATTTTGGAAATGATACTGGCCATGCAAATGGACAATCTGCAAGAGTTAATGTCTTTGGAACTGCGACAGATGAGTACTTAATTACTCCAGCTTTTGATTTGTCTGGAAATACCTATTATTTGAATTTTGAGATTGCATATACTGAATTTTCAGGCACAGCTGCAGCTACTTTGGGAGCAGATGATTATGTGGCTTTAATAGTAACTCAAGACGGGACAAGTTGGACAGAGTTGACAAGATGGGATTCAGGAAGCACAATTAGTAATACAGGAGAACAAGCAACTGAAATAATTCTTTCTGGTTATGGAGCGAATGTGAAGTTTGCTTTTTATGCTTTCTCAGATACGTCTAATGCAGACAATAATTTTTATATTGACAACTTTCAAATTACAACTACTACATTAGGTTTAGATAGCGACAATATTGAAAATTTCTCATTATTCCCAACGATTGTAAAAGATGATTTAAACATATCTTCTCAAGATCCCGTAGATAGTATTACTATTTATAATTTAATGGGACGACAAGTATTTACAAAAAAATTAAATCTTTCAAGTACAAGTGTAAATTTATCAGCATTATCAGCTGGAATGTATATTGTGAAAGCAAAAATTGGAAACAAATTAGGAAGTTATAAGATTATTAAAGAATAATTGTACAACCTACTTTACATATAAACGCAAACCTTTTGGTTTGCGTTTTTTGGTTATATCCATTTTTAAATTTGTAGCTTTTCAAATATGATGTTGTAATAAGTAAATCGGTAAAAGAATAATAACTAAACCTCATTCATACCTTATTTTTTATGCCTTAAGTACAAAAATAAAGGTGTTTGGTTACATTTTTAGTTTGATTTGCTGTGTGTTACATAAAAATATGTATTTTGCATCATAACTTAACTTTAAATCAAATGTTTATGAAAAAAATTACCTTTTTAACTTTACTATTCACATTACTTTTCTCTTCGATAGGATATAGTCAATATCTTACCGAAGGATTTGAAAGTGGTACAGCCTTTCCTGCTGGTTGGGTCATAACACAAGTGAATGCAAATGAAACATGGAAAGTAAGTACTGTTGCTACCTCAGCTCATTCAGGGAGCAATTATGGTATCGTGGAATATGATGCTGCTTTAGATGCTCAAGACGAAACACTTACAAGCCCGTCTTTTGACTTAACTTCAGCAACGAATCCAAGACTTATTTTTTGGTGGAATGCTAGTTATCATTGGAGTGTTTCTCCTAATGATAATTATACTTTTACAGTAAGTATAGATGATGGAACTACGGTTACTCAAGTATTTACTGAAACTGATGAAGCTGACTTTGATAGCACAGCGGATAACTTTGTCTGGTTTGAATCGACTATAGATTTATCCTCATATGTGGGAAAAAATGATGTTAAAATATTATTTAATTATTCAGGTACAGATGGTGCTAGTCTTGGATTAGATGATGTTTTAGTAGAGGAAACTCCTACATGTCCAGATCCTACAGCTTTAACAGCTAGCAGTATTACAAATAATTCTGTAAGTATTGGTTGGACCGCAGGAGGGTCTGAAACGGCATGGGAGTATGTGGTTCAAGCAGACGGAACAGGAATGCCAGTTGGAGCTGGTACAGCTACAGCGACGAATCCTACTAATGTAGGATCATTGACTGCAAATACGGCGTATGAATTTTATGTTAGGGCCGATTGTACAGGAGGCGATTTAAGTAACTGGGTAGGTCCATTTGCTTTTAGAACGGATTGTGATGCACTAACTGCTCCCTATACTCAAGATTTTGAGAATGCAGGTAATATTCCGGCATGTTGGAACATGAGTGGGTCTGAAGATTGGAACTTTAGTAACTCTTTTACCGGCAACCATATCGGAAATGATGGAACTATTGGAAATACATCCTCATCAGGAGGCTATTTTGCATGGGTAGATGATTCAGGTGATCATAATACGGGAACAACACTAGAAACGCCATTTGTAGATGTAAGTGGATTAACAACTCCTGCATTATATTTCCATTTATTAAGTCATAATGAAGGAAATACAAATGTGGATTTTTCTGTAGATGTTTATGACGGAGCTGCATGGAACGCTGATTTTTTTACCAGCAATACAAATACAGCTGATTGGGAAGAGAAAGTGGTTGATCTTTCTGGACTTACCATTACAGGTCCAATTAAAGTCAGATTTATTGTAGACGAAAATAATGGAACCGATTTTTATGATGATGTTGCTATTGATGACGTGGAAATAAAAGAGGCACCAGCTTGCCCAAAACCATCTAGTTTAACTGCAACAAATATTACGGATACTACTGTTGATATTGGATGGACTAATGGAGGTTCAGAATCAGCGTGGGAATATGTTGTTCAAGCTGCGGGAACTGGAGTTCCTGGTGGAGCTGGTACGGCAACAGCTTCTAACCCTACTAATGTAGGATCATTGACTGCAAATACGGCCTATGAGTTCTATGTAAGAGCAGATTGTACAGGAGGAGCTTATAGTGAATGGGTAGGTCCATTTAACTTTATGACTGAATGTACTGCAGTGGCTGCTCCTTATACACAAGATTTTGAGAATGCTGGTAATATTCCTGCATGCTGGTCTATGAGCGGGTCTGAGGATTGGAATTTTAGTAACACTTTAGGAACAAATCATATTGGAAATAATGGAACCATTGGAAATACATCTTCTTCTGGAGGGTATTTTGCTTGGGTAGATGATTCTGGAGATCATAATACCGGAACAACATTAGAGACACCTTTTATTGACGTAAGCGGTTTAACTACTCCTACGTTATTTTTCTATATGATAAGTCATAATGAAGGAAATACAAATGTTGACTTTTCTGTAGATGTATATGATGGCGCATCTTGGAATGCTGATGTTTTCACTAGTAATACAAATACTGCTGATTGGGAGCAAAAAACGGTAGGTCTTTCTGGATTAACCATTACTGGTCCTATTAAAATTAGATTTATAGTAGATGAGAATAATGGAACTGATTTTTATGATGATATAGCTATTGATGATATTGAAGTAAAAGAAGCACCAACATGCCCTAACCCTTCAAATTTAATGACCGCTAATTTAACTGGAACAACAGTAGATATCAATTGGTCTGCAGGAGGTTCGGAAACAGCATGGGAATATGTAGTTCAGGCTGCAGGAACTGGTGTTCCTGGAGGAGCAGGGACAGCTGCAAATGCCACTACTGTAAACATTACAGGATTAAGTGCAAATACTGCTTATGAGTTTTATGTCAGAGCAGATTGTACTGGAGGGGATTATAGTGATTGGGTAGCTTCATCAAGCTTTACAACTCCTATCGTACCGGATGATTTAAATGATTTTACAGCCTATCCAGGTGATGGTTGGTCCGAGGCTACAGGTGCATTCATGACACCTTCAGGAACGACCTCAGATTGGGCTCAAGATGATTTTGGAAATGATGTTGGTAGTGCAAATGGTAAATCGGCAAGGGTAAATGTTTTTGGAGGATTCACTGATGAATATTTAATTTCTCCTACATATGACCTAACTGGTGGTACTTACTATTTGAATTTTGACTTAGCTTTAACAGAGTATAATAATTCTAATGCGGCTACCTTAGGCGCTGATGATTATTTATCGTTATTAGTTACACAAGATGGTACTACGTGGACGGAACTGGCTAGATGGGATTCTGGTAGTGCCATTAGCAATACTGGTCAAGCCGCTACGGAAATAGTACTTTCAGGATATGGTGCTGGTGTAAAATTTGCTTTTTACGCTTTCTCCGACACTACTAATGAAGATAATGACTTATTTATTGATAATTTCCAGATTACAACAACTACTTTAGGAGTAGTTAGAAATACAATTGACAATTTCTTATTATTCCCAAGAACAGTAAAAGATAATATTTCTTTTAGTTCTCCTGAGAAAGTTGATAAGATCACTATATATAATATAATGGGACAAGAAGTATATACACAACGTCCAAATCTTTCAAGCTCAAGCTTAGATTTATCTAACCTTTCAAGCGGAATGTATATTGTAAAGGTACAAGTTGGAAACAACTTAGGAAGTTATAAAATCATAAAAGAATAAATATTATTCTATACTAATTAAAAACGCAAACCGAAAGGTTTGCGTTTTTTGTTTGCATCCATTTTTGTATTTTTCACACTTGAAATTGAACTTTTCCATAATCATACCTGTGTATAATCGCCCTCAAGAGATTGAAGAGCTGCTAGGAAGTCTTGAAAAACAGGATATTACTGTTGATTTTGAAGTGGTTATTGTTGAAGATGGCTCTTCGGGAACATGTAAACATATCGTAGAAAAATATAGTGACAAATTATCATTGCAATACTTCTTTAAGGAAAACTCAGGCCCTGGAGCAAGTCGAAATTATGGAATGGAAAGAGCTACTGGCAATTACTTTATCATATTGGACTCCGACGTAATACTTCCAGAGAACTATATGAACGAGGTAACTACTCAATTAAGTAAAAAGTTTACGGATGGTTTTGGTGGACCCGATGCAGCTCATAAGGACTTTACGCCACTACAAAAAGCTATCAATTATGCCATGACCTCATTGCTAACTACGGGAGGAATACGTGGTAAGAAAAAGGGGGTAGGAAAGTTTCAACCAAGAAGTTTTAATATGGGAATTTCTAAGGAGGCATTTCAAAAAACAAATGGATTTTCCGATATGCGTGCTGGAGAAGATATCGACTTTACCTTTAGAATGTGGGAAGCAGGTTTCGAAACACAATTAATAGCAGAAGCATTTGTATATCACAAGAGAAGAAACACTATAGGAAGTTTCTTTAAACAAACTTTTGCCTTTGGAACAGCAAGGCCGATATTGAATAGAAAGTACCCTGAAACTAGAAAATTAACCTATTGGTTTCCAAGCCTCTTTGCACTTGGATTTGACCTATCTATAATCATGTTATTCTTTGGATATTGGTATCTAGCTGCATTTTTTGGAGTTTACTTAGCTGCGATTTTTTCTGATGCCACTGTGGAGAATAAAAGTATCAGAGTTGGTCTTTTGAGTATCATTACCTCTTTAACTCAATTCTTTGGGTATGGATTAGGTTTTTTAGAATCTCTAGTTTTCTCGAGAGCGAAAAGAGTTTAGACTTAGTATTCTAAAGTTCTTTGTAGATAAAGAATCAATAGTTGTTTTAAAGAAAATAGTTTTGCTTTCTCCTGGTAGAACATCGAAAAAGTTATCAGAAAGTGTTCCCGCTACATTTGGTATAATAAATGCGTCTTTGAGTAAATTAAAAACAAAAATCGAAATATTGAATCCATTACTCGTTTTTAAAATATTTATGGAATACGCACCGATAGGTAATTCTAAATCTTTAGGAGAAGAAAAGTAAAAATTGGAAGATGTTCCTTTAAAAGTGCTAGTCATGACTATTTTTTCTCTTTCGAATTGCAAGGAATCTAGCGGTAATTCAAAAACTTTTTGACTCGTATTTGCTCTAACTAAAATATGTTTTTTATAAGACCATAACGAACGCCCTTCAAAATCCATAACCCGAATGGATAGTGTATCTGAATATGATGCGAGTGCATCATTCACAATATATGTTGATACCTTATTATCCTTTAAATGGGAAGAAATTAAAAGATTATCAAAGCTATGCTTGGCTTTAAAATGTAAGGCTTTCCAATTTCCAAAATAATCAATACTCGACCATGAAATGGCTGGCCAGCAATCGTTCAATTGCCAATATAAACTTCCCATATTATAGGGTTTAGCTCTTCTTTGAGCTTCAATTCCCATAGTAATTCCTCTAGCTTGAACTAATTGACTCATGTATATATAGTCTTCATCCGTGGTAGGAATAGGGTAATCTCTTTTCATGTATTCATCAATCAATTGAAAGCCTCTACTGTGTTTTTGATGCGATTTTACAGCATCTGTATAAAGGTCAACTGAATCTTTTTGATTGATATAATTAATGGTTCTAAAACTAGGGAAAGATTGAAATCCAAATTCACTCATAAAGCGCGGTACGTTTTCCTCAAAATGTTCGAAAGGATACCCATCGTGCCACACCCACCAATCATGGGCATCGCCTTCTGTTTTATAGTTAGGATTCCCTCGACCATATTTAGGAGAACTTTCCCAATAAGAAGTTTGGCTATATTCTTTTACTGTGTTCGGAAGAATACTATCAAATACCTTTAAATAGTTACCCCAAATTTCTTTTTTCTGCTTGTCTGTTTTTCCGCTTTGCCATCCCCATCGATGCCACCCTTCAGAGTTTTCATTATTCCCAGCCCATAAAGCAATGCTTGCATGATTGCGTAATCTTTTTACCTGATCAGTAGCTTCTCGTTGTACATTTTCTAAGAAGCCTTTATTTCCTGGGTACATAGCACAGGCAAACATAAAATCTTGCCATACCAGAATTCCTTTTTCATCACATAGATCATAGAAAATATCATTCTCGTAAATTCCTCCTCCCCAAACACGTAGCATATTCATATTAGCATCTACTGCGTCATTCAGCAGTTTATTATAATGTTCCTTTGTGACTTTATTCTGAAAACTATTTTGCGGAATGTAGTTGGCTCCTTTCATATATACTGGAACATCATTCACTTTAAAATAAAACGATTGTCCAATACTATCTTTTTCGGTAACAAGCTCAATAGTACGTACTCCAGTTTTTACTGTTTTCCTATCTAAGGTGTTGTCATCAGAAACAATCTCAAAATCAAAATTATACAAATGTGGTTTACCTAAATTATGAGGCCACCACAATTTAGGTTTTTTTATAATGAGTGGTATTTTATAGGTGTGCACACCTTTTTTTACTCGAATTAACTTTGCTTGAAGTTTTCCATCTCTATGTATAACTAATTGTGCGTTTTTATCGGATGTATTGATAATAGTAATATTGGCAAATAAAACAGCTTGTTTTTCAGTCAGTTCGCCTTGTTCAATATATATATCAGAAAAGATCATGTTATCCCAAGCCTTTAAGGAAATACCTTTCCAGATTCCAGAAGTATTTAATTTAGGCCCCCAGTCCCAACCATATTGAAATTGAGGTTTTCGTGTAAAAATTCGACGACCTTCTGGAAGTTGGTAACCTAATTTTTTCTTTTCTCTTTCCTCACTTATGGAAGTACTTTCAAAAACTATTCGTAACTCATTTTCTTCTTTTAACAATGATTTTACCGATAAAGAGTATTCCCTGAAAGCATTATTAGAGGATACAATCAAGCTGTCATTTAAATACGCTTTTGCATAGGTGTCTAAACCTTCAAAATTGAGTTCGATATGTTTTTTCTGCAACGTTTTTTTATCAACCTTAAAAAGAGTTTTGTAGCCCCATGACGAATCTGAAACCCATTGCACTTTTTCCTCATTGTTTTTTATAAAAGGATCTTCTATAAGCTTATGATCTAATAAATCTGTGAATATATTACCAGGTATTGTTGCTGAATACCATTTTGAAGAATTTACAGATTTAAAAACCCAATTTGAATCTATTGATTGGATAATAGGTAGTTCGCTCTTGGACTGACAACCGAAAAGAACAATACATAGTAAAAAGGAAAAAATTTTAACCTTCATTCTTTACTTTTTTTAAAATATTCTGAATATGCTCTATATCTGAATGAAATAATGCTGAATCACTCAATAATTTAGAACTGTTCATGGAAATTTTAGGAGATTCGATCGTTTGTGTTTGTTTCGTTGCTGATAAATGAACTTCTTTAAAACCAGCTTCTTTGAATAACATAACATTATTGATATTGATGCCAGCTCCTGGCATGATTTTGACATCCGTTTTGCCCTTGAGTGCTTTCAATAATTCAATTCCTTTTGAGGCGGAAAACTCTTGGCCAGATGTTAAAACGCTGTCTACACCAATTGACGCCAGTTTCTCAATTTCAATTAAAGGATTTGCTACCCAATCAAAAGCCCTGTGAAAAGTAAAATGCAGTGGTTTAGACAACTCAATTAATGTTTGCGTTCTTTCGAGGTCGATGGTATGATCAGTGTTCAATATTCCAGAAACAATACCAGCACAACCTAGCTCTTTACAAAGCGTGATATTCTCTTTCATAATTTCAAATTCTTTGTCAGAATAAGTAAAATCTCCGCTTCTTGGCCGAATCAATACATGAACGGGAATGGTACTTTCTTGCATCACTTGTTTTAACAAACCATAAGAAGGAGTAATGCCACCCACTGCTAATTCAGAACACAACTCAATACGATGGGCACCTGCTTGTACTGCATTCATGGCTGATTGATATGAATTTGCGCAAATTTCTACGATCATATTATTCTATTATAATTTCATCAATAAATGTCCAAGCTTTATGCCCAGCTCCTTGTTTCCCTTCTGGAATGATTCCGTAGTTAGGAATAATAAGAACAATTTTTGTCGCAACCATCTGAGATTGAGTTGAAAAGTTTAAAACTATAGGTGTTATATTAGATGTATCCTCGTCATGAATTAAAAATTTGTTGGCTACAACATCATCATTCTCAAGTATTATTCTTGCCGCAATGTGTTGTGGGGCATAAATCCATTGTCCATTTCCATCATGAAAACGTGTAGAGATTGAATTAACTTTTGTTGGTTTGTCAAATTCAATAGTAACCTCAATATCTTCTCCCGAAAACCCTAACCATTCTTTATCACCATATCGTTTATTATTTCCAGAAATTCCATTAATCAAAGCCTGTTTTCCACCAGCATTATATGCAGGATGCGGCTCTTTGTCAATCGTGATTTTTGCCCCAACTCCTTTGTGGAAATTAATAGTTTGTTGAAACGTATTTCCTAATTCTTTTTTTTCAGAATTACGAACGATAGCTTTTATGGTCATAGAGCTATCTACAACAATCGGATCTGTATATAATTTTGAAGGTTTAGTATCGTCTATAGAATAGTAAATTGGATGTGTTTTAGATGTTGTATTCAATTGATAGCGTAACGTTCCATGCTCATTCTTTAATTCACCTTTTACTTCATATATATGATTTGCATAATTTACATCTAAGTTGTCCAATCTCTTTAGGTATTCCTCTAAACGAGTTATAAAATCTTCATAATTTCTATGCTTTGAAGATGACCAAACGACTTCACTTAAAGCAATAACTCGTGGAAACGCCATGTATTCAACTTTCTTTTCATTAGGCATATATTCCGTCCAAACGTTTCCTTGAGCACCTAGAACATACTTCGATTGCTCTTTATTTAATTCTTTGGGAATCGGATCAAATGAATATACTTTTTCTAACGGAAGAAAACCGCCAATAGCCAATGGTTCATGTTCATTGTCAGATTGATAATGATCAAAATAACAATGCGAACCTGGCGTTAAAATAACATTATGATGTTCTTTTGCAGCTTCAACGGCACCGTTGGTTCCTCGCCATGACATTACTGTTGCATTGGGAGCTAAACCTCCTTCTAAAATCTCATCCCATCCAATGATTTGTTTTCCTTTTGAGTTGATATACTTTTCCATTCTAGAAATAAAATAACTCTGTAAGCCATGTTCATCCTTAAGCCCTTCCTTTTTTATAAGTTCCTGACAGTGTTTACAACTTTTCCAGCGAGTTTTTGGAGCTTCATCTCCTCCTATGTGAATATATTTCCCAGGAAATAAGGTTATTACTTCATCAATCACATTTTCTAAAAATTGAAAGGTTGATTCTTTAGGGCAATATACTTCTTCAAAAACACCCCATTTGGTAGCGACTTCAACTTTCTCGCCTGAACAGCCTAACTCTGGATACGCAGCAATGGCAGCTTGAGAATGCCCAGGCATTTCTATCTCTGGAATGATTGTAACTTGTCTTTGTTGTGCATAAGCAACGATTTCTTTAATCTGCTCTTGAGTGTAGTAACCACCATATTTTTTTCCATCAAATTGATGCGGTTGATCACTATAATGACCAACTAAAGTTTCTTTTCTATAAGCTGCAACTTCTTGAAGTTTAGGGTACTTTTTAATCTCTATACGCCAACCTTGATCTTCGGTTAAATGCCAATGAAAAGTGTTCATTTTCAACATGGCGATAAGATCTATATATTTTTTTATGAAATCGACAGAATACATATGACGGGCAACATCTAAGTGCATACCTCTATACTTGAACCTTGGCTCATCTTTAATTTCAAGACATTGAATAGCAATTGTCTTTTGGGTTACTTGTGTTGGTATGAGTTGAAGCAAACTTTGAACAGCATAAAATGCTCCTTTCTGATTTTTTGCCTCGACTAAAATTTCCTTTGGAGTTATTGATAGTTGATAACCTTCTTCATTTTTGATACTTTCATTAATCTTAAAGTAGATTTTAGTAGCTGTTTTATTGTTTGAAAACTCAAGGTTATACCTGTTTTTTAAGTATGATTCAAAGTAATTTGAAATGCCTCTTAACGTATGTTCAGAAACTAGATGCACCTTTTCATTTAATATAAAAACACCTTCATTAATAACTTGTTCTAAAGGAGCTGGGATGATACTTGAATGTATACTTACTGGTTTTTTAGAACAACTTATCAATAAAAAAAGGATAAGTAATTTTAAAAAGGTTCCGTATTTCATTTTTAGTATCTTAGGACCATAAATGTAAGCAAAGCCTTTTAATGAAATCATATCAATTCCTGATTTTTGCGGCACTACTAGTCTTAGGTAGCTGTAAATTGCCTGTTTCGAAGGCAAAAAAAAACAAACCACTTATTAGTTATGTTAACCCATTTATTGGTACAGGAGGTCATGGACATACATACCCTGGAGCAACAAGACCATTTGGAATGATGCAGTTGAGTCCGGATACTAGGTTGGATGGATGGGATGGATGCTCAGGATATCATTATTCAGACAGTCATATTTATGGTTTTTCACATACACATTTGAGCGGAACAGGTGTATCGGATTATGGAGATATTTTATTGATGCCAACCAATGAAGTTGTTTTTAATAATGGTGCAGATGGTAAAAAAGGATATAAATCACATTTCTCTCATGAGAATGAAATTGCAGAACCAGGGTATTATAAAGTTTTCTTAGATGATACAAAGACGGATGTGGAATTAACGGTTTCAGAAAGAAGTGGGAAGCATAAGTATACGTTTCAAAAAGGAGCAAAACAGGTAGTTATTTTAGACCTAGTGCATAGAGATGAAGTTTTAGATGCTAAAGTAGTTTTGGAATCGAATACTCAAATCTATGGTTACAGACATTCCAAAGCTTGGGCAAAAGATCAACGATTATATTATGATATGTTGTTTTCAAAACCCTATACGAAGGTTACTTTTTTAGACGACAAGAAGGAAGGGAAAAGCGTAAAAGCCGCTTTTGAATTTGATGCTTCAGTAGGGAACGTGTTAGAAATTATAGTCGGCATCTCTTCTGTAGATGAAGAAGGTGCACTTCACAATTGGCAATTAGAGATTGGAGACAAACCTTTCGAAGAACTTAAAACAGAAGCTCAAGGTGTTTGGGAGAAGCAATTAGAAAAAATCATTGTGGAAAGCAATAGTGAGGTATATAAAACTAATTTTTATACATCATTGTATCACACGATGATTGCGCCAAACGTATACAGCGATGTAGATGGAAGATATAGAGGGATGGATTTAAATACATATCAAGCTCAGGATTACAAGTATTATACAGTATTTTCATTATGGGACACCTATCGAGCTGCACATCCGCTATATACACTTATTGAGCAAGAACGAACCAATCATTTCATTAAAACTTTTATCGCTAAATACGAAGAGGGCGGTATCATACCCATCTGGGACTTGTCTGCAAACTATACGGGTTGTATGATTGGATATCATGCGGTACCTGTTATTGCAGATGCCTATCTAAAAGGGATCAGGGAGTATGATGTAGATAAGGCATTTCAAGCAATGAAGCATTCGGCAAATCAAGATAAGTTAGGATTAAAATTTTATAAGGAATACGGTTTTATTCCTGTGGAAAAAGAGTCAGAATCAGTATCCAAAACATTAGAATACGCTTATGATGATTGGAGTATTGCTCAGATGGCAAAATCCTTAGGTAAAGATGAAGATTACAAAACCTTTTTAGAAAGAGGCCAGTATTACAAAAATAGCTACGATCCGGAAAGTATGTTTATGAGAGGGCGATTTAGAAACTCATGGTTTGCACCTTTCGATCCTTATGAAGTAAACTTTAATTATACAGAAGCAAATTCCTGGCAGTATAGTTTTTATGCACCGCAAGATATTTCGGGATTGATTGAATTAATGGGAGGAAAGGAGCAATTAGAAACGCAATTGGACAAATTGTTTAATGCCAAGAAAGAAACGTCAGGTAGAAATCAAGCCGATATTACGGGGTTGATCGGTCAATATGCACATGGAAATGAACCCAGTCATCATATGGCGTACATGTACAATTTTGTAAATAAACCACATAAGACACAAGAGAAAGTACATCAAATTTTGACTGAACTATATAAGGATACTCCAGATGGTATCTCAGGAAATGAAGATTGTGGTCAGATGAGTGCTTGGTACGTACTAAGTTCTCTAGGGTTTTATTCAGTGACTCCAGCTTCAAATCAATATATTATTGGAACACCGCTATTCAAAAAAGCAACCATCAATTTGGAAAGCGGAAAAGCATTTACCATTGTAGCGGACTCTGTATCCGCTAAGAATAAATACATCAAATCCGTTAAATTGAACGGAAAGAGATATCCCTATTCATACCTGAATCATCAAGATATTGTATCTGGTGGAAGTTTAGTGTTCGAAATGTCCAGTAACCCTACAAACTGGGCAACAAAGGACAAGCACATCCCGGTAACCGAAATAAAAGAACACAAGATTGTACCAGCACCTTTTATAGCCAAGGGAGACATAGCATTTAAAGGGAGTACTAAGATAACCCTACAATCAGTAGATAAAGATTCTGAAATTTACTATACGCTTGAAGATGACTATCAGAAATATGAGCAACCTTTTGAAATTTCTGAAAAGTCAATTTTAAAGACCTATGCTATTAAGGCTGATAAGAAAAGTGCGGTCATTGCTACAACGTTCTATAAGATAGATCCGAATATAAAGATCGAATTAAAAACGAAATATGCGAATCAATACAATGCGGGAGGCGACAATGCTTTAATTGATGGTATTGTAGGAACGGAAGATTTTAGAACGGGAACTTGGCAAGGGTACTGGGATGAAGATGTTGTAGCAATAGTTGATTTGGGTAGTACGAAGCCCATTGAAGATGTAATAGTTAGCTTTTTGCAAGATCAACGCAGTTGGATTTTCTACCCTACGGAAGTGGAGTGCTTAGTTTCAAATGATGGGAAGAATTTTACATCTGTTAAAAAGCAAAAAATTAACTCCACGATGCAATCTGAAGATGTACAAATCAAGCAAGTAGCCTTTAATAGATACTCAGAAAAATACAGATATATAAAGATTATCGCCAAAAAACTGGGCGCACTTCCTGAATGGCATTTAGGGTATAAGCATGATGGAAGATCCTGGATTTTTATTGACGAAATTCAAATAAAATAAGTATGAAACGAAGAAAATTTTTAAGGAATGCTTCTTTAACTGGCGTAGCGATTACAGTAGGTAATTCGTTAGTCGCATGTAAAGAGGATGGTTCAGCCGTAACAGTAACAGTAGCAAAGAGTGCTGTAAGACCGTTAGTAATTGCTACATGGAATACTCCTTTGGCTGTAGAAACAGCCGCTAAAGTATTGCAAAATGGAGGTACTGCTTTGGATGCAGTGGAGAAAGGGTGTAGAATAGAAGAGGCAAATGAAAAAGGACAATCTGTAGGAAAAGGCGGACTGCCAGATAGAGATGGAAATGTAACGCTAGATGCCTGTATTATGGATGATAAAGGTAATTACGGGGCGGTAGTTTGTGTAGAAAATATTATGCATGTAATCTCGGTGGCGCGCAAAGTAATGGAAGAAACGCCTCATGTATTATTAGCAGGAAAAGGTGCAGAACAGTTTGCGGTTACTCAAGGTTTTAAAAGAGAAGATTTGCTAACAGAAGCATCGAAAAAAGCTTGGGAAAAATGGAAAGTGAAATCCGAGTATAAACCCATTATCAATATAGAGAACCATGATACTATTGGAATGTTAGCTATTGATAAAGAAGGTAATATTTCAGGAGCATGTACGACGAGTGGATTAGCGTATAAAATGGCAGGTAGAGTAGGAGATTCACCTATTATAGGATCTGGATTATTTATTGATAATGAAATTGGTGGAGCCACTGCAACAGGCCTCGGAGAAGAGGTGCTGAAAACAGTTGGAAGTTTTTTAATTGTTGAGTTAATGAGACAAGGAAGAACTCCACAGCAAGCCTGTGAAGAAGCCATTGGTAGAATTGTCAATAAACCTAATAGTAACTATAAGAACTTTCAAGTAGGATATGTTGCCGTAAACAAGCAAGGTGAATATGGAGCGTACTCCATACATGAATGGTTTAGTTATAATTTGTTTAAAGATGGTGAAAACAAAAACTTCAAATCGGACTTCTTTAACAAAGCCTAATTATGACTCAAAAGAATAAATCATATAGAACAGCCTTTATCTTTTTAACATCCCTGTTTTTTTTATGGGGCTTTATTACTGTGTTGGTAGATTCATTAATCCCTAGGATTCGTGAACTTTTTACATTGACTTATTTTCAAGCAGGACTGGTTCAATTTGCTTTTTTTGGTGCATATTTTCTATTATCAATTCCAGCTGGTTTCATGCTCTCAAAGATTGGTTATAAGAAAGGTATTGTCTTAGGTTTGGTTACTATGGCTGTTGGTTGCCTGTTATTTTATCCGGCAGCTTCATATAGAGAATTTAACATCTTTATGTTAGCGTATTTTACCCTAGCAGGAGGAATGACCATCTTACAAGTAGCCGCCAATCCATACGTAGCAGTTTTAGGTTCAGAAGAAGGGGCGTCGAGTCGATTAAACTTGTCGCAAGCATTTAATTCGCTAGGTACAGCTATCGCTCCAGCTATTGGGGCTATGTTGATTTTAAGTGATAAAGTAAAGTCAACTGAAGAAATTGATGCATTAAGCGAATCTACTAAAGAGATATATTTAGCATCAGAAGCTGCAGCCGTGCAAAGTCCTTTTTTAGGAATTGCCGGATTTATAGTTGTACTTGCTTTGATATTTTTATTTGTCAAACTTCCGAAATTATTACAAAAAGCACCGAAAGGGGGATATGGTACCTTGTTAAGGAATCGTTCATTGATGATGGGTGCTATTGGAATATTTGTGTATGTAGGTGCCGAAGTAGCGATTGGTAGTTATTTGGTCAATTATTTTGATAAAATGGGATTAGCAGATGCTATAAAAAATAGTGATGTTATGCGTAGTATTTCCGAAACGGTTCTTGGAACATCTATAACAGATATTAGCAACTTGGCTATTGTCGGAGCTTTTGTTACTTTTTACTGGAGTGGAGCCATGATTGGACGATTTGTTGGAGCCTATTTAACCAAAATATTAAAACCTTCAAAAGTGTTAAGCGCATTTGCAATTGGAGCTTTGTTAATGGTAATTATCTCCATGTCTACAACAGGATTTGTTGCTATGTGGAGTATTCTAGCAGTAGGGTTATTTAATTCCATCATGTTCCCTACTATTTTTACGCTAGCGATTGATGGATTGGATGAGTTAAAGCCACAAGCTTCAGGTATTTTATGTACCATGATTGTTGGAGGAGCTATCATTCCACCTTTATATGGAAAGCTGACCGATAATTTTGGATTTAAATCAGCTTTTATTTTAGTTCTGCTATGTTACGGTTATATTGTTTTCTATGGAAGAATAAAGAGTAGATCAACAAAATAGAGCCAATTCAATCAATTATAAATTCATGATAAATATCATTATTTAATCATGGATATAGCATCAATTTTGTATCATTAAGTTTTTAAATACAGATGATATGAAATTAGCAAAAGCTATTTTGACACTTTTTTTTACTTCACTTCTCGTGAATGCATATGGACAAGTAAAGGTAGATGCTGAAATAAGACCTAGGTTTGAATATAGACATGGCTTTAAGACATTATTTCCTGACAATACAGATCCGGCAGCATTTGTCTCACAGCGTACACGGTTAAATATCAATTATGTAGCTGATTATTTAGATTTCTATATAAGTATTCAGGATGTAAGAGTTTGGGGAGATGTTCCACAATTAAATATATCAGATAAAAATGGATTTGCATTGCACCAAGCTTGGGTACAAATTAAATTAGATACAGATTTTGATTTGAAATTGGGACGTCAAGAAATCATTTACGACGATAGTAGAATCTTTGGAAATGTTGAATGGGCGCAGCAAGCACGAAGCCATGATCTTGCTTTATTAAAATACTATAAAGAAACTTCAAAATTAGATATAGGTTTTGCGTTTAATCAAAATGGAGAAACGCTTACAGGGACAACACTCATCACACCCAATACATATAAAGCATTTCAATATGTTTGGTACCATAAAGATTGGACCAACCTTACTGCGAGTTTCTTGTTTTTAAATAATGGAATGCAATTTGTTGATGCGTTGAATGCTGATAACAACGAAACTAGATACAGTCAAACACTAGGAACACACATGAAGTATGGGAAAGGAAAGTTCAAATTTACGGGAAATTTCTACTATCAATTCGGAAAAGATGTCATTGATAACGATTTAAACGCGTCTCTTCTAGGATTGGATGTAAACTATAAGGTAACAGGTAAAACAATGCTGGGAGTTGGTATCGAAATACAAAGTGGAAATGATGGAGGTGCTCCTTCCAATGGAAAGAATAAAGCATTTACACCTTTTTACGGTACCAACCATAAATTCAATGGGTTAATGGATTATTTCTATGTTGGGAATCACCTTAACAATGTTGGATTACGAGATATTTATGTGAATTCTAAATTTGTTTTGAATCCAAAATCAAACTTAGTTATAGCATATCATAACTTCTCTGCTCAAGCAGATTTAACAGGAAGTAGTAAGAAACAACTAGGAAGTGAATTAGACATGGTATATTCTTATAAAGTAAAGAAAGATATTGTTCTAAAAATGGGGTATTCTCATTTATTTCCTTCTGATGGAATGGAAATCCTAAAAGGAAATGCAGATAATAATACCAACAACTGGGGATGGGTAATGCTTGTAGTAAAACCAACCCTATTCAATAGCTCAAAATAATCACAGGTCAATAGAATTATAATGGAAATAAAAGAAAAAACGGTGGCACAATATGTTACTGAAAATATTAAAACAGCACACATATTTAAAAAGCATGGTATCGATTTTTGCTGTGGAGGTGCTATTACGGTAGAAAAGGCTTGCATTAAGAATAATGTGGATCAAGATGCTTTAGAAAAGGAATTATCCGAGATAGATAAAGTGAGGGATATCATCGAGGACTATGATAAATGGGATTTAAAATTTTTGATTATCTATATCGAAAATGTGCATCATACTTATGTAAGAGAGAATTTGCCTTTAATATCGCAATATGTGAACAAAGTGGCAAAAGTACATGGACATCATTATAAAGAAGTAGTAGAGATTAACCAATTATTTCATGATGTTGCCAATGAGTTGTTAGCACATATGCAAAAAGAAGAGCAAATATTATTTCCATTTATTAAACAATTGGCTGAAGCTAATAAAGAAGGTAGAACAGGAATAACTCCGCCATTCGGTACGGTTAATAACCCTATAAGAATGATGGAAAGTGAGCATGAGAGTGCAGGTAATATTTTTAAAGAGATCGATAGATTAAGTAATCATTATACGCCTCCTCCAGAGGCTTGTAATACATTTAGAGCATTGTATGCTAAGTTGGAAGAGTTTGAGCAAGATTTGCATAAACATATTCATCTAGAGAATAATATTTTGCATCCTAAAGCAATTAAACTAGAAAAAGAATTGATATAAGTTTTATTCAAACAACTAAAAAAAGAGTATTCTTCATTGAATACTCTTTTCTTTTTTGGTTCTATTCGATTAATGAAAGCGCTCAAATGCTGCTTTTTCTAATGCTTCTCTAAAGTTAGGATGCGCTATTGAAATGAGAGCTTTTGCGCGTTGTTTTAAGCTCTTCCCGAATAAATTAACCACTCCATATTCTGTAGCGACATAATGCACATGGGCTCTCGTTGTAGTAATGCCGGCTCCTTCTTTTAGAAAGGGAGTGATTTTGGAGATACCTTTAACGGTTGTCGATGGCATTGCAATGATAGCTTTTCCTTCCTTGGATAAAGATGCACCTCTAATAAAATCCATTTGTCCACCAACACCTGAATATTGATATTTTCCAATAGTATCTGCACAAACTTGCCCCGTAATATCAATTTCAATGGCACTGTTGATGGCGGTTACTTTTGGATTTAGTTTAATGATAGAAGTATCATTTGTGTATCCAGCTTCTTTAAAATGAACTGAAGGGTTATCATCAATAAAATCATATAGTTTTTGAGAACCAACCGCGAAACACGTAACTATTTTCCCTGTTTTAATCTCTTTTTCTTCTCCCGTAATAACTCCTTTTTCTATTAAAGGAAGAATACCATCTGAAAACATTTCTGTATGAATACCCAATCGATTATGATTTGTTAGGTTATGTAAAACTGCATTAGGAATATTACCAATCCCCATTTGTAAAGTAGCTCCGTTATCAATGAGTTCAGCTACATATTTTCCGATTTTCGATTCGATCTCAGTAGGTTCTCCAGATACTGAAGGGTAAATGGGGTTATTCACTTCAATGGCGTAATTTATTTGACTGATATGAATGATCCCGTCACCGTGAGTTCTAGGTACTTTAGGATTTATTTGAGCGATAACCGTTTTAGCTGTTTGGATGGCCGGAAGTGTAATGTCTACCGAAGTTCCCAACGAGCAATAGCCGTGCTTATCTGGAGGAGATACTTGAATGAATGCTACATCTAGAGGGTAGATTCCTCTCCTAAATAGCCAATGTATTTCACTTAGGAAAATTGGAATATAATCACCGTTATTTGTGTTTACCCCTTTCCTTACATTTTCACCCACAAAACAACTTATTAACTTAAAAGAATCGCTGTAGGGTTGTTCCATATATCTGGCTTTACCATGTGTATGTACTTGAATGATTTCGACATTTTTAAGCTCATGATATCGATCACATAAACTATTTATAAGGACGTTTGGAGTCATAGCTGCTCCCTGGAAAAAAACGGTGTTATTAGATTTGAGAACAGAAACTGCTTCTTCTGCTGTGACTATTTTAATGGTGTCTTTGCACATTTTATTACAATTTAATGGTGCAAAGGTTGATCTAATTGACAGTAGATACTATGACATATGTCATGGTATATAGACTTATTTCTTTAAAATATCTTCAGCAATTTTAGTACAGGTAATCAGCGTACTTTTTACATCATCAAAAGTAGTTCTTGGGTTGATAAGACACATTCGTAACACTACTTGTTTTTGCAATATGGTGGTAACTAGAAGCGCCTCTTTTGAAGCAACAATGCGCTCAGAAATTTTTTGGTTTAAGAGATCCAACTCTTTTTCGGAAAAGCTTTGACGGATAGGATTATATCTAAAATTTATGACAGCTAATGTAGCTGGAGACACTACCTCCCAATTAGCACTTTTTCGAATGTAATTTTCAGTTTTCTCGGCAAGATCTATCGAATAACTTACTGCTTCCTTAAAAGAATTTAGACCGTATGTTTTTATGGACATGTATAATTTTAAAGCTCTAAAACGACGAGTAAGCTGTACACCATGATCATAAAAATTAATTTCAGAAGTATTACCCTCAATATCCCTGAGGTATTCGGGTTTTTCGGTAAAAGTTTGACTCAACCATTTATGATTTCGAACTAATAAACATCCCATCTCATACGGTTGGAAAAACCATTTATGAGGATCCACAGTTAAAGAATCAGCTTTTTGAATACCTTTCAATGCCTTACTTCCTTTGTTCGATAATATGGCCGCTCCTCCATAAGCACCGTCAATATGAAACCATAAATTCTCTTGTTTACAAAGAGTTGCAATTTCATCAAGTGGATCAATAGTTCCTGTATTTGTAGTACCTGCTGTTGCAATCATGCAGAAAGGAGTATAGCCTTCTAATCGATCTTTTGCAATTGCATTTTTTAATTTATTCATGGATAGCTTAAACTCCATGTCTGTAGGAATAATACGAACTTGATCTTTTCGGAAACCAATGGTTCGAATAGCCTTTATATTGGATGAATGTGTTTGGTCTGACATATAAATAATGGCTTTCGAAAAATCATCGCCACATTTTTGTCTTCTTGCAGTAACCAAGGCCGTAAGATTCGCCATAGAACCACCACTAGTAAAGATACCACCGCCATTCTTAACTGGAAATTTAAAAAGTTTTAGCAACCAATTGATAGTAACAATCTCAAGTTCTGCAGCAGCAGGAGATGCGGCCCATCCTCCAGAAAAAACATTGAATCCAGTTGCCAAAGTATCTGCCATAGCGCTTATAAAATTGCTAGGACCTGGAACAAAAGAAAAAGATTTTGGATGCGAAACAATGTTACTCTCTTTTAATACTTTTTTAATTACAAAATCTAGAACTTCTTCAGAATCTGTTCCTGATTCGGGCGCGTTTTCCAAAAACAAGGCATCCATTTCCTCACGGGAAGCTAGACTAACTGGGTTTTTAGAATTCTGAGTATCGAAATGTTCAACAATGGCGTCAATAACTTTGTAGCCATAATCTTTCATCTGTTCTTTTGACAATGTTAAGGTATAATCGGGTTCCATAATCACATTCTTATTTCGTGGTGCGAAAGTAAACAATATTGAAGTTTTAAGCTTATATTTTTTTAATTAAGAATCTAGAATTGAGAGCTGCTTATCTAGAAATTTCCAACACTTTTTATTAATGTGTTCGAACGAAGTAACTAACTTCTCTCCATATGGAGTTAGTTTAGTTCCACCTCCTCCTTTGCCTCCAATATTTTTAATAACAACAAGCTTTTCAGAAACCGTATTTACGGAGTTAACAAGCTTCCAGGCTTTGTTGTAGGATATGCCCAGTTTCTTAGCAGCTTTAGAAAGTGATCCCGTTTCTTTTATGGTTTTGAGCAATTGAATTCTTCCTTCTCCTAAGAAGATTTGACCATTGACTTCAATCCATACTCTACTCTTAATTGTATATGTCATGCCTAACAAATTTATAGTCAAAAATAGATTGGAAAAACGATGATAACGATGATATTTATCATGTAAGCAAACTTATTTGTAATCGAAATAAATAAGAGAATATAGCGCGCTTTTATTGTGAATAAAAAGGCTATAGATTCTTGTGGTACAAATAGATAATATAAAATCGTTATCTTTTAAGAGTACAACGACCTGATTATCTTTGATTTATGACAAATGTCATGTCAATTGTATTCAAATATTTTTTAATTTGTTGTATAATTAATCAACTATAATATATGCCAATCAAAAGCTATTTAGCGCACCCACATGATGGTAAAAAGAATGAACTTATAGAAGCCATTTCAAAGATTGATCAGTGTGAAGTAGTACCAGCTCAAAACAAAGACATTTTAGTGGTAATTACGGAAACTGAAGATAAAAGAGAAGAAGAAATTTTAAAAGAAAAATTAGATGCTATTTCAAGTTTGAAACTATTGGCAATGGTATCTGGATTTAATACACCTAAAACGAATTAAGCATGTATACTTCAACAACAAATAGACGAAGTTTTATAAAGAAAATGGCAATGTTATCGGCCATGACGGCGGCAGCTACAATGTTCCCGGGAATATTATTTGCTCGTGAACAAGAAATGGGACTTCCTAAAGGAGGAAATTTGGATTGGAAAAAAGCACCATGTAGATTTTGTGGTGTTGGTTGTGGTGTTTTAGTAGGTGTTGAAAAAGGAAAAGCAGTAGCAGTAAAAGGAGACCCAAAATCAACAGTCAACAAAGGACTGTGTTGTGTAAAAGGGTATCATTCTGTGATGGCTATGTACGGAAAAGATCGTTTGACAAAACCATTGATTAAGAAAAATGGCACTTACGTAGAATCTTCTATGAACGAAGCATTGGATCTTATCGCATCTAAGATGAAAGCAACAATCAAAGATCACGGAAAAGATGCTGTGTCTATTTATGGCTCTGGTCAATGGACAATTCCAGATGGGTATGTGGCGTCCAAACTGTTTAAAGGTTGTATTGGAACGAATAATGTTGAAGCAAATGCACGTTTGTGCATGGCGAGTGCCGTAACAGGATTCCTTACTTCTTTTGGTTTAGATGAACCAATGGGATGTTATGAAGATATAGACCATGCCGATGTATTTGTCTTATGGGGAAATAATATGGCAGAAATGCATCCAGTGTTGTTTTCTAGAATGTTGGACCAACGTTTAAAAAGAGGCGTTAAAATTATCGATTTTGCAACACGTACTACTAGAACAAGCGCGGCTGCAGATAGATCGATTCTTTTTCTTCCACAAACTGACTTAGCTGTAGCCAATGCAATTTGTTACGAAATTGTGAAGAATGGCTGGGTAAATAAGGCATTCGTTGAAAAGCACTGTAACTTTAACAAGGGACTTACCAATATGGGGTATGGTTTAGAAGATAAATATTCATTTAAGGATAAGCCAGAAAAGATAAGCTTTGAAGAATACGAGAAATTCCTTGAAGATTATACACCTGAAAAGGTAGAAGAAATTTCAGGCGTATCTGCAAAGGATATTAAGTATATGGCAGCGTATTATGGTGATCCAAATAAAAAGGTGATGTCGCTTTGGTGTATGGGACCAAATCAGCACAGCAGAGGTACTTGGATGAATAACTTAATTTACAATATTCATTTGCTAACAGGGAAAATCTCATCCCCAGGAAATAGTCCTTTCTCTTTAACGGGACAACCTTCAGCTTGCGGAACGGTTAGAGAAGTAGGAACATTAACACATAAACTACCGCATGGAGTAGTGATGAATAAAAAACATCGTGAGTTTGCGGCGAAAATATGGGATGTACCTGTAGAAAATATCCCATCAAAACCTACGTATCATACGGTTGAAATGTTTAGAGCATTAGACAGAGGGGACATTCGATTTATGTGGATACAAGTTACAAATCCAATGGTAACAATGCCTAAGTTAAAACGTTATCGAGATGCTGCTAAGAAGGAAGGGCGGTTTATTGTGGTTTCTGATATCTATCCAACACCAACCACAGACATTGCAGATGTTATTTTACCCTCAGCGATGTGGGTAGAAAGAGAAGGAATGTATGGGAATTCAGAAAGGCGAACGCAATATTTTGAACAGATGGTTAATCCTCCTGGTGAAGCTATGAGTGATACTTGGCAGTTGATAGAGGTTGCGAAGAGACTTGGCTATGAAAAGCAGTTCTATTATAACGAAGACACACATATCGAAGAGATCTATGCCGAATATCGTAGGCACCATGATAATAAAAAGCATAATATGGCTCCATTAGAAGTATTAAAAGAAAATTCTGGAATGCAATGGCCTTATGTAGATGGAAAGCCAACACAATGGCGCTTTAATTCAAAATATGATCCTGCATGTAGCAATGGTGAAGAGTTTCATTTTTATGGAAAACCAGATGGAAAAGCCATTATATGGCAGAGACCTTATGAGCCTGCGGCAGAAGAACCTGATTCACAATATCCATATTGGTTAAATACGGGTAGAGTTGTAGAACACTGGCACACTGGCTCTATGACACGAAGAATCCCTGTATTGCATAAGGCAATGCCGCATGGTTATGTTGAACTCAACCCTGGTGATGCAAAACGATTACAAATAAGAACTGGAGATAAGGTAAAGTTAACCACAAGAAGAGGCGAAATTGTGTTGCCCGCTTCAGTGAACCAAAGAGGAGTACCAGCACCTATGCAAGTTTTTGTGCCATTTTTTGACGAGAATATGTTAATCAACGACATTACGTTAGATTCTTTTTGCCCCATATCGAAAGAACCTGATTATAAGAAGTGTGCCGTTCAAATAGAAAAAGTTTAGGCTTATGAAAAAGCGATTAGGAATCATTTCATTTTTTGTCATTCTTTTTGTGGCTTTTATAACTATTTGGAATTATAGTTATTACGAAGGACAGGAGGAAGGTTATGTTCCTGTGGACAATGTTAAACAAACACCGATTATTCCTTCAGAAGCAGGTGTTTTTCAACGTTCTGAATTTGCTTTGGACTATGTAAATATGCCGATAGATGAAAATCATCAAAGAAGCTTAGCATCATATTATGAGAATAGGGCGTACCATGGTGCCCCTCCTAGTATTCCTCACCCTGTAAACAGTAACGGAAATATAGGTGGAAATAATTGTTTGAAATGTCATCAAAATGGAGGATTTGTAGAGAAGTTTGAAGCTTACGCTCCAGTAACACCGCATCCGGAGATGATTAACTGTAAACAGTGCCACGTAAGTCAGAATACAACATCTTTATTTAAAGAAACCAATTTCAGAAAAATTGTGTTCCCTGAGGTTGGATCAAATAACGCTCTGGATGGAAGCCCACCAATAATACCTCATCAATTACAATTGAGAGAAAACTGCCTAGCGTGTCATGCAGGACCAAGTGCTCCAAAAGAGATAAGAGTGTCACATCCTGATCGCGTTAATTGTAGACAATGCCATGTGTTAAATAATAAGGAGACTAGAGATATTGGAAATTTTATAAGAAAAATGCAAACAAATGAGTAAACACCGTTCACTATATATAGTAGCAAGCTACTGTTTTTTCATGATGATTTTAAATTCTTCCTGCAAACATAAAGAAGGAGAATATCACAACGTTACGGATAAAATCGAAATGGAGAGCAAAAATTACCATGGAGTTGATTTGTCTTCAGAACTTTTTTTGGAAGATATTGAAATGATTGAGATTACCGAAGGCGAACATACTTTTTTGATACCAGAACGCAAAGGGAAGATAAAAGGATATGCATGTACAGAATGTCATAGTAAACCGCTTCCAAAGATGAAAGGAAACGAGTTTAAAAAAGCGCACTGGGATCTTAAAATAGTGCATGCTAATAAGGAAACAATGAATTGTATCACTTGTCATAATAGTCAGAACATGGACGAATTGACAAGTATAACAGGAAAAAGTATTAATCTAAATAATAGTTACAAGCTATGTAGTCAGTGTCATACAAAACAGTTTGAAGATTGGAAAGGCGGTGCGCATGGAAAACGTATTGGAGGATGGGCGCCACCGCGTGCTTCTATGACCTGTGTAAACTGTCATAATCCACATCAGCCAGCTTTTGACAAGAAATGGCCAGCGAGATTTAACACTCAAAAAATTAAGGAACGAAAATAATCAGGCATGAGTAATAGTAATAAAAAATGGTTTTCCCTAAACCTAAATAGTAGCACAAAACAGACTTCAGCTTCTTGTGGTTGTGGTAATACTGCGGGAGATTGTCATTCAAAAGAAGAACCAGAGCTTAGCGAGCAAGAATTTTTAGCGGCGGCGGTAGATGCTTCTATTGGAGAAGAAACGCATAAAGATGGTTTTGAGCAGGTTTTTGATGTTAAAATGGATAGGCGTTCCGCATTTAAAAAATTAACAGCGAGTTTGTTAATTGGTGCTGGTGCTGTAAGTACTTCATGCAGCACACTGGCAGGCGATGATTCAAAAGAGAAAGCTCAAATTGACTGGGAAGAACAGTTTAAAGGAAATTATAAGTTAATGTCTGATGATGAGAAGAAGGCGACTGTAAACCGGTTAGTACGTTCCTATCAACTTAGAACAGGTAAGACCATTAGCATGTCCTCTCAAAATGCGCACAAAGATGTACTCTATGGATACGCTTTTAATATTTCGAAATGTCAGGGCTATATGGATTGTGTTACGGCTTGTGTAGAAGAAAATAATCAAGATAGAAACTCACAAATGCAGTATATCCGTATTCATGAAATGAAAGATGGAAAAGGATTTAACTTCAATGAAGCGGATGATAATTACTACCATGAAGTGCCAGCTGAAGGTCATTTCTATATGGGGACGCAGTGTTTTCATTGCGACAATCCTCCGTGTATTGAGGTGTGTCCAGTGCAAGCAACCTGGAGAGAAGATGATGGTTTAGTGGTCGTTGATTATGATTGGTGCGTGGGTTGTAGATATTGTATGGCAGCTTGTCCATATGATGGTCGTCGCTTTAATTGGAGTAAGCCCGAAGTTCCCGAAAATGAAGTAAACAAAAATCAACACTATTTAGGAAATAGAATGCGTAAAAAAGGAGTCGTGGAAAAATGTACTTTTTGCGTACAACGATCCAGAGCAGGAAAAAACCCGGCTTGTGTAGAGGCATGTCCAACAGGAGCAAGGATTTTTGGAAATCTATTAGATCCAAATAGTACAATTCGTTGGGTGTTAGAAAATAAAAAAGTGTTTCGATTAAAAGAAGACCTAGGTACAGAGCCTAAGTTCTGGTATTTTATGGATTAAGGTTCAAATAATGAGAAGATTTAAAGTTTTTACAAGTTTAGTTAAAGATAGTTTCGATATAATAACAAGAGGATCTAAGAAGTACCATCTTTGGATGGGGTTATTAACCTTCATTATGTTAGTAGGGATGTATTGCTATTCCATTCAGTTGGACCAAGGATTGAGTGTAACTGGAATGACGGATCGAGTAAGTTGGGGCTTATATATCTCTAATTTTACTTTTTTAGTAGGAGTGGCTGCTGCTGCTGTGATGCTCGTAATGCCCACATATGTATTAAAAGATATTGATTTTAAACAAGCGGTGTTAATCGGAGAAGGTTTGGCAGTTGCGGCCCTGATTATGTGTTTGGCTTTTGTGGTTGCAGATATGGGAGGACCGTCAGTACTTTGGCACATGATTCCAGGGATTGGCGTCTTTAATTTTCCTAATTCTATGCTTACATGGGATGTGATTGTTTTAAACGGGTACCTCTTTTTGAATATCTCAATACCGTTCTATATTTTATTTAGGCATTATCAAGGAAAAGAATCCAAGAAGAGTGTGTATATCCCAGGGGCGTTACTTTCTGTTTTTTGGGCAGTTGGAATTCACTTAGTAACTGCATTCTTATATCAAGGGTTGCAGGCAAGACCTTTCTGGAATAATGCATTATTGGGACCTCGTTTCTTAGCTTCTGCTTTTGCAGCTGGACCCGCGTTGATAATATTGGTATTGGCAATTATAAGAACCTATACTGAATTCAAGATAAAGGATAAGACCCTTAAGAAAATTGCAATGGTAGTTACCGTAGCTGCTCAAATCAATTTGATTATGTTAATTTCTGAATTGTTTAAAGAGTTTTATGCACCTACACATCATAGTGAAAGTGCGTATTACTTATTCTTTGGATTGGACGGGAAAACCGCATTATTACCGTGGATATGGACTGCCATATCCCTAAATGTACTGGCAACAGTTTTACTTACTTTTCATAAGCTAAGAAATAACTTTAGGGTACTATTTTTCTCATGCTTTATACTCTTTGTAGCCATTTGGATTGAAAAAGGTTTTGGACTTATTGTTCCTGGTTTTATTCCAGGACCATATGGGAAGATAGCTGAATATACGCCAACTGGAATTGAAATAGGAGTTACTTTGGGTATCTGGGCAATGGGAGCATTTATCTTTACAATGCTAGCTAAAACAGCTATTGGAATTGAAACAGGTACATTGAGATATAAAAAATAACTGTTTCCAGAAAACAATAAAAAAGAAACCCAGCAATCAATTGCTGGGTTTCTTTTTTATAAAGTATGTATACTATTTTTTGTTCTGATTTTTCTGATCCTGTGCTTGCTTCATAGCATCGTCTAAACGTTGTCTAAACTTACTCTTTTTCTTTTCAGGGCGCTTCTTGTTTTCCTCTATCTGAGCATGAATTTTCTTCTCATCAATTACATAGTTCTTAATAACTAACATAATTGTTATGGTTAGTAAGTTAGATACAAAGTAATACAAACTTAAACTACTTGCGTAGTTGTTAAAGAAGAACAACATCATAATAGGAGAGAAGTAAATCATATATTTCATCATCTTACTCATATCTGGCATTCCTTCTTGTGTAGGTGCCTGCATATTCGCTTGCTGACTCTGATTCATTTTCATGTAAAAGAAGATAGCAATTGATGCTAATATTGGAAATAAACTTACGTGGCTTCCGTAAAAAGGAATGTCAAACGGTAAATTGAATACTGTATCGTATGATGATAAATCATCGGCCCATAAAAAGCTTTCTCCTCTTAATGCTAAATTAGATGGGAAGAACTTAAATAAGGCAAAGAATACTGGCATTTGTAATAATGCGGGAATACACCCAGACATCATACTTACTCCGGCCTTTCGCTGTATGGCCATGGTTTCTTGCTGACGCTTCATCGCATTCTCCTTTCCTGGGTATTTTTTGTTTACCTCCATTAATTCAGGTCTAATCACCTTCATTTTGGCACTAGAGAGATATGATTTATAAACTAAAGGAGACATTAAGATTCTTACTACAATTGTCATTAAGATGATAATTAAACCATAATTACCCATCAAGCCTTCTAGCATTCCAAAGATAGGAACGAAAATCCAGCGGTTAATTGTTCCAAAGATTCCCCAACCTAAATCTGCCGTTTCGCTTAGGTCTGTACCTTTGTAGCTCTCTAAGGTTTTATAATCTGTCACACCATAATACCAATTCATATTATAGTTTAACTCACCATTTGTCAAAGCTAAAGGAGTCTTTAAACTATACTCTTTGGTGAATATAGAATCAATTTTTTCATCTTTCACTAAATTCTTTGATGCGATAGCAGCATTGTTAAAAGGAGTGTCTGAAAGTAAAATCGAAGAGAAAAAATGTTGTTTATAAGATACCCAATTTACATCATTTACTAAATCGTTAGTATCTTGATTTAAATAATCAACTTCGTCTTCAGATTTATAATAATAATAGGAATACATAGTATTCTCAGTACGTAAACTCTTTTCATGTCGATATCCTTTTAAAGACCAATCTAGATTGATAGGATTCGATGCGTTGATAATAGAACCTAAACCTTGAGACCGAACCGCAAAACCTACCATATAATCATTAGGTTTCATTTCGTAACGATACTCTAAAAACTGAGTATCTGAAACTTTCAGTTTCATAGATAATACCTGGTTTTCTCCGTTGGATGTTAATACAGGCTCAAAGAATAAATCTTTAGTGTTTAAAATTCTGTTATCTGTAGTACCAAAATTAATATTAAAAGAGGCGTTTTTGTCTTTAATCAAATGAAGCGGTAGAGAATCATATGTTTTGTAACCTTTAATTAAGGCTTCGATAATTTGTCCACCTTTATTACTAATTCGTAGTTTTAAAAGATCATTTTCAATAGTAGTTTCTCCTTCTTTTCCATCAATAGCACTTTGTGCAAAAGCTCCTAGTTTGTTCTGTAAAGATGATTTTTTAACAGAATCATTTTGAAAAACCGGTGTACTTATGTTGTCTGTTGTTGGTTTTACCGAATCTTTGGTAACTTCTGTGTTTGTTTGTGTAGGTTCTACTTCAGGAGTTTGAGTATTAAAATACCATAATAAGATGGCTCCCAATAGTAACATTCCAATAAAGGAATTAAGGTCGAATTTTTTTTGTTCCATGTGTTTGTTAAAATGTCATTTTGTCATTTTGCCTCTTTTCGACATTGGAAAAGAGCGACAAATGTAGTAAAAATGCTTGCTTTTTAATATGAATACGCATATTAATTTTATGCATATAAGTAGTTCAAATAACGTTCCGTTTTATCTTGAATTTAATTGGAGTTCTGAATTTATTTTTTAGAATGCCCCAAAGAAGCTTTAACAAAATCTACAAATAATGGATGCGGATTTAGCACAGTACTCTTATATTCTGGATGGTATTGAACCCCAACGAACCAAGGATGATCCGATAACTCAATAATTTCAACTAACCCTGTCCTTGGATTGATACCAGTGGTTTTCATTCCTGCCGCTACAAGCTGCTCTAAATAATCGTTGTTAAACTCATAACGATGCCTGTGTCGTTCGCTAATCATATTTTGTTGATAAGCATCATATACTTTAGAATTTTCAGATAGTTCACAATTCCAAGCTCCTAAACGCATTGTGCCTCCTTTATCAGTAACACTCTTTTGTTCTTCCATTAAACTAATAACAGGATGTTGAGTAGTCGCATTCATTTCTGTAGAATTCGCTTCCTCTAATCCTAAGACAGTTCTAGAAAACTCAATAACGGCCATTTGCATTCCTAAACAAATCCCAAAGAAAGGAATATCATTTTCTCGAGCATATTGAACTGCTTTAATTTTTCCTTCAATTCCTCGATCACCAAAACCAGGAGCGACTAGGATTCCATTCAATCCTTCTAACATATTGATAGTATTCTCAGGAGATAACTCTTCCGAATGTATCCAACGCACCTTCACTTTTGTTTCATTGGTAGCTCCAGCATGAATAAGTGCTTCCGTAATGGATTTATAAGAATCACGTAATTCTACATATTTCCCAATCAATCCGATCTCTATCGTAGAGGTTGGATTCTTATGTTTTGTTAAGAAGTTATTCCAAGAAGCCAGTTCAGGCTTTTTATCGGAAGATAATTGTAATTTCTTAAGAACAACCTTATCTAAACCTTCATCAAACATTAAATTAGGTACATCATAGATTGTTTCTGCATCTATAGATTGTATAACGTCTTCTTTCTTTACATTACAAAACAAAGCCAATTTCCTTTTAATATTGTCAGAAATCTGATGTTCAGTTCTACATACTAAAATATCAGGATTCACCCCACTTTGCATTAACATCTTTACAGAGTGTTGTGTTGGTTTTGTTTTTAATTCACCTGCTGCTGCTAGATAAGGAACTAAAGTCAAATGAATAACAATGGCATTTTCTTCGCCCAATTCCCATAATAATTGACGTACGGACTCCACATAAGGTAGTGATTCGATATCACCAACAGTTCCACCAATTTCAGTTATTACGATATCAAAGTCACCAGTATTCCCTAAAATCTGAATACGATGTTTAATCTCATCAGTAATATGAGGAATTACCTGTACTGTCTTTCCTAGGAACTCACCTTTACGCTCCTTATTAATAACAGATTGATATATTCTACCTGTAGTTACATTATTAGCTTGAGACGTTGGAATGTTCAAAAATCGCTCATAATGCCCTAAGTCAAGATCAGTCTCAGCACCATCATCAGTCACATAGCATTCACCATGTTCATACGGATTTAAAGTTCCTGGGTCAATATTTATATAAGGATCTAACTTTTGAATGGTCACAGAATATCCTCTTGTCTGTAGCAGTTTTGCTAATGAAGCGGCAATGATTCCTTTTCCTAGTGATGAAGTAACGCCTCCTGTAACGAAAACGTATTTGGTAGTACTCATGGTTCTTTTAGGTTTGAGCAAAAGTAACAACTCTTAATATTCTCACAAATAAAAAAGACAAAAAACATTCAAAAAAAGACAGTATTTTGCAGAATAAAAAATAATTTAATTTTTTCACGATTTGTATTTGTCAAAAATAAAAACAGTTGTATATTTGCAATCGCTTTTAACGAGGTTAAATCGTTAGGCACTAAGAAATAATAAGAAGACTTTTAAAAATATAGGTAATGCCAAAAAGAACGTTTCAGCCATCAAAGAGAAAGAGAAGAAACAAGCATGGTTTCAGAGATAGAATGGCTTCTGCTAATGGTAGAAAAGTATTAGCTCGTAGAAGAGCTAAAGGAAGAAAGAAATTATCTGTTTCATCTGAATCTAGACCAAAAAAATAATGATTAACAATTGTTAATAACAAAGGTGTTGCTTTTTTAAGTAACACCTTTTTTTATACCCATACAGTAATTATTTTTACAAACCTAAACAAAAGAATACCTTAAGATGCCTAAAAGAGAAGACTTAAAATCCATTTTAATTATCGGTTCAGGTCCTATTGTTATTGGTCAAGCTTGCGAGTTTGATTATTCAGGATCACAATCTTTACGTTCATTAAGAGAAGACGGAATTGAAACTGTTCTAATTAATTCGAATCCGGCAACCATCATGACAGACCCATCTATGGCAGATCATGTCTACCTTCTTCCACTTACTACCAAGTCGATAGTGAAAATATTAGAGGAGCATCCGCAAATAGATGCCGTTCTACCAACCATGGGAGGACAAACTGCGTTGAACCTTTGTATAGAAGCGGATGAAAAAGGAATATGGAGCGACTTTGGTGTTAAGCAAATAGGTGTAGATATTAACGCTATTAATATTACTGAGGATAGAGAGCAATTTAGAGAATTGATGGGTAGGATCGGAGTTCCAATGGCTCCTCAGGCTACAGCAACTTCATTTTTAAAAGGAAAAGAAATAGCGCAAGAGTTTGGTTTTCCATTATGTATCAGGGCTTCTTATACATTAGGAGGAGCTGGCGCTGCAATTGTATATGATGAAGATGATTTTGACAAGCATCTACGTAGAGGATTAGAAATCTCACCAATTCACGAAGTGATGATTGATAAGGCCATGATGGGATGGAAAGAATACGAGTTAGAGTTATTGAGAGATAAGAACGATAATGTTGTAATTATTTGTTCTATTGAAAATATGGACCCGATGGGAATTCATACTGGAGATTCCATTACGGTAGCACCTGCCATGACGTTATCTGATCGCACCTATCAAAAGATGCGTGATATGTCTATTAAAATGATGCGTAGTATAGGTGATTTTGAAGGAGGATGTAATGTTCAGTTTGCGGTATCTCCAGATGAAAAAGAAGATATTATAGCTATTGAAATCAATCCACGTGTATCTCGTTCGTCTGCATTGGCAAGTAAAGCAACTGGATATCCTATTGCTAAGGTTGCTACTAAATTAGCTATCGGTTATACTTTAGACGAATTAGACAATCAAATTACAAGATCAACTTCGGCATTATTTGAACCTACATTAGATTATGTAATCGTTAAAATACCTCGTTGGAATTTTGACAAGTTTGAAGGAAGTGATAGAACTTTGGGCCTACAAATGAAAGCTGTAGGAGAAGTGATGGGTATTGGACGTTCCTTTCAGGAAGCGCTGCATAAAGCAACCCAATCTTTAGAGATCAAAAGGAATGGATTAGGCGCAGATGGGAAAGGTTATAAGGATTACAATCAAATCATAGAAAAACTGACACATGCCTCTTGGGATCGCGTGTTTGTGATATATGATGCGATTGCTATGGGTATTCCTTTGAGTCAGATTTATGATATCACCAAAATTGATATGTGGTACTTAAAGCAATATGAAGAATTATTTCAATTAGAAAAGGAGATTTCTAAATATACTATAGATACCATTCAAAGAGAACTGTTATTAGAGGCTAAACAAAAAGGATATGGAGATAGACAGATCGCTCATATGCTAAAATGTTTGGAGAGTCAAGTATATAACAAGAGGGAAGAATTTAAAATACAAAGAGTATACAAGTTAGTAGATACTTGTGCCGCAGAGTTTACGGCAAAAACACCGTATTACTATTCGACTTTTGAAAATGAAATAGAAACAAAAGATGGAGAAATAGTTATTGCAAACGAAAGTATTGTAACTGATAAAAAGAAAATTGTTGTTCTTGGATCTGGGCCCAATAGAATTGGGCAAGGAATAGAATTTGATTACTGTTGTGTACATGGAGTTTTAGCTGCTGCTGAATGTGGTTACGAAACCATTATGATCAATTGTAATCCAGAAACAGTTTCTACCGATTTTGATACCGCGGATAAATTATATTTTGAGCCTGTTTTTTGGGAACATATATATGACATTATTCAGCATGAAAAACCGGAAGGAGTTATTGTACAGTTAGGTGGGCAGACAGCTTTAAAATTAGCAGAAAAACTAGATCGTTATGGAATTAAGATCATAGGAACAACGTATCAATCTTTAGATTTAGCAGAAGATAGAGGTAGTTTTTCAACATTATTAAAAGAGAATAAAATCCCGTATCCAGAATTTGGTATTGCAGAAACTGCAGATGAAGCTTTGGTATTGGCAGATGAATTAGATTTTCCAATTCTAGTAAGACCTTCGTATGTATTGGGAGGACAAGGAATGAAAATTGTAATCAACAAAGAGGATTTAGTAGAGCATGTTGTTGATTTATTACGTAAAATCCCAAATAACAAACTGTTACTCGATCATTATTTAGATGGTGCTATTGAGGCTGAAGCGGATGCAATATGCGATGCTGATGGCAATGTATATATTATCGGAATCATGGAGCATATTGAACCTTGTGGAGTTCATTCAGGGGATTCAAATGCCACATTGCCAGCCTTTAATTTGGGAGACTTGGTAATGCAACAAATTATTGACCATACCCATACGATTGCAAGAGAACTAAATACAGTAGGCTTGATCAATATCCAATTTGCCATTAAAGATGATCTTGTATATATCATCGAAGCAAATCCAAGAGCTTCAAGAACAGTTCCTTTTATTGCAAAGGCATATAAAGAACCCTATGTGAATTATGCAACAAAAGTGATGTTGGGAGAAAAGAAAGTTACAGACTTTGACTTTAATCCTCAACTGGAGGGTTATGCGATTAAGCAGCCTGTATTCTCCTTTAATAAATTTCCAAATGTTGATAAGACACTTGGACCTGAAATGAAGAGTACAGGAGAGAGCATACTGTTCATAGACAATTTAAAAGATGACGATTTTTACGATTTATATTCGAAACGTAAAATGTACTTAAGTAAATAGAAAAAAGCGGCCCTGAGGTCGCTTTTTTTATGCAATTGTGTTTCCTTTTCAAGTCTTTTTTTTCCTCTTTAACCTTTTTTTTTCCTTTTAAAAAAGATTAGTTTATCCGTAGGGTATTATTATTGTTTCTTTGTTATATACTAAACAAAGCAATGTATTTGCTTATTTATTAATGATTTACTAATAGAGAAAACAGTTTAATAAAAATAAATCATTAAATTTAGCTAAGTGAAATGTTGAATTGAATAAAACGACTACATAAATTAAAACACTAGAAATGAAAAAAAACTACTTCTTTAAAGCTTTATTATTCTCAATCCCTTTAGGCGCATTTTTATTAATGTCTAGCTCTACAGGAAGAGATGATGCGAGAACTGGATCTCCTGGTGATGGAGGTGCTACTTGTTCCGCTTGTCACACAACAGCACCTACTACAGAATCCGTATCGATTTCTACAAACATACCAGGAACAGGGTATGATTTAAGTACAGCATATTCAGTAACCGTGACTGTAAACTCTACGGAGCCAGATCATGGGTTTCAATTAACAGCAGAGAAATTGAGTGATAACGGTAAGATTGGATCATTTACTGCAGGTGGAGGTTCTAGAGTAACAGGACAACGAATTACGCATGCGAATGATAGCCAGAGTTCTTGGACATTTACATGGACTTCTCCAGCAACTGATCAAGGGGATATTAAATTTTATGCAGCTGCTGTTGCAGCTAATGGTAATGGAGGTAATGGTGCAGGCGATAAAACGGTTACTACACAATCAGGAACTTTTTCTGTTTTAGGAATCTCTGAAGCTAAATTGTTAAAGTTTGAAATGTATCCTAACCCATCTTCTGACGAAGTTAAAATACAATTACCTTCAGGTACAATTAGTGCTTCGGTAAATATGTATGATTATGTAGGTAGACTAGTATATAGCAAAAAAGTAACAACTGTGGATAATACAATCAATGTGCAAGACCTATCAAGAGGAATGTATGTATTGAGAGTAACTACTGAAGATAAAGTAGGAGCACAACAGTTTATTAAGAGCTAGAAAAATTAATTGAATATTTAATAAAAAACCGATTGCAAATACTGCAATCGGTTTTTTATGTTCTTTTTTTAGGTTAAGTTTGTGTCTAACCATATTTTCATCTGAAAATTATAAATATGAACTATATTTTATTTGATGGTAACGTTAGGAATGCTTTGCTACCATTTACATATACAAGACCAGTTGCCGATATTCGAGTAGGTATTCTAACCATACGAGAAAAATGGGAGAAACAGTTAGGGTTGACCACAACTACGATTACTGAAGAGTATTTAGAAGAGAAATATCCGATGGTAGAAATGGAAGAGAACGTTTTGATTAATAGTTCTTTTTTACCCAATAGATCCCTTGTAGAAAAGGTGAAGAATTTATCCGCTAATGAAGCTATATTTCTAGGAGATGAGGTTATTGCTTTTTATTCAAAAGATACGCAAGAAGAAATTGACTTTGATACCTATACTCATATTGAATTTGAAGAAGATATCATTCAGATTAAAAACACTTGGGATATATTTTCTTTAAACCATAAAGCTATTGAAGAAGATTTCGAGTTGTTGACTCAAGAAAGAAAATCACAACCTATTCCGGATGGTGTACATACGGTGAACAAAGAGAATATCTTTATTGAAGAAGGTGCTACCGTACTTTTCTCTTCATTAAACGCTTCAAGTGGACCCATCTATATAGGAAAAGATGCCGAAGTGATGGAGGGATGTGCAGTTAGAGGACCTTTTGCGATGTGCGAACATTCGGTATTGAAATTAGGAGCAAAAATATATGGTGCTACCACACTAGGGCCTTACTGTAAAGTAGGAGGAGAAGTGAATAATTCTGTGTTATTTGGTTACTCAAATAAAGGACATGACGGATTTTTAGGAAATTCTGTGTTAGGAGAATGGTGTAACTTGGGAGCAGATACCAACAATTCTAATCTAAAAAACAATTATGCAGAAGTAAAGTTATGGAGTTATGAAACAGGTAGATTCGCTAGAACAGGATTACAGTTTTGCGGATTGATCATGGGAGATCATTCTAAATGCGGAATTAATACGATGTTTAACACTGGAACTGTAATAGGAGTAAGTGCTAACATCTTTGGAAGTGGTTTTCCAAGAAACTTTGTACCATCTTTTAGTTGGGGAGGAGCTTCTGGATTCACAAATTACCTCCCAAAGAAAGTGTTTGAGGTTGCCGAGGTAGTCATGAAACGAAGAGGTATTGATTTTGATGACCAAGAACAAAAAATATTAGAACATATATTCGAAGAAACGAAACAGTATAGAAACTACTAAAAAAAAGCCTTGAGAATTTCTCAAGGCTTTTTTATACAATGAACTGGTGGGGGGCTTTAGTTCTTACTTATTACGCTTCCCGAACCTGCTGAATTTGTATCAATATAAGCAGGCTTTCCTTTATAATAGATGCTTCCAGATCCTGCGATCGAAGCTTTGATTCTTGTTTTTACACTTACACGTACACTTCCAGATCCTGCAATCGATGCTCTGGTTGTATCTGTTTGTAATCCATAAGCTTTAATATCTCCAGAACCTGCAATAGAACATTTTAGTTCATCTGCGTTTCCAGTTAGTCTAATATTTCCTGATCCCGCAACAGATGCTTTTACGTTTTCTGCATCTATTTTTGCTTCAATGTTTCCAGATCCACCAATACTCACTTTTAGGTTATTTGCTTTAATTAGGTCTTTGCTTATAATATTTCCAGATCCACCTAAAGATAACTTATCAATGTCTTCAAAAGTAACTGTAACAGTTAATCTTCTAGTTGTTCTTACATTTACATTTTTCTTATACTGAATCTTTAAGTTGTTTCCTTTTATCTCAGTTTCGATGTATGGTAAAATATTCTCTTCTCCTTTTAAGGTGATTTTTCCTTCTTTACCCTTTACTAAAATAACATCAAAAGAACCTCCGACACTAATACCACTATAATCAGATGTAGACCTTGTTTCTGTTACTACATTACCATTTCCTTTTACTTTTTTACTATTCCACCAGCTTTGTGCATTTACAGATAAGGCAAGTGTTAAGATTATGCTTGTTAAAAATAATTTTTTACTCATGATTTCTTTATTTTAATTTGATTGTTGTGTTTAATTTTCTTCGAAAGAAACACTTCCGAATTCCGATTTAATAGTAACTTTAGATGAGGATTTCCCCTTTCCATAGATACCTTCGTAATACTTTTTACTAGATTTAGAGATACTTTTGAATAACTCTACATTTGGACTGTTTCTCTGTTTGAAACTTGCATATTGAAGATCTATGATAAAGCTAAAATTGTTCGAGGTAGATGTCCCAATTTTTATCCCTGCATATTCACTATCTATGTCAACAAAGTCAAAGCCGTTCGCTAAGTTCTGAATTTTAATATATCCATAATCCGATTTTATTTTTAAACTGTTCTTTACAGTTCCGAATTTAAGACCGGTGTAATCTCCATTACCGCTTACATTGTTTACTTCACCCGCATAAATACTTCCATAATCTGCATTGAAACTGATATCAGTAAGTTTTTCAAATTTCACCGTAGAATAGTCAGTGTTAACATCTACTTTTTTGGCAGAATCAATAGTTATTTTGGAATAATCTACATTCACAGTACCATCGTTCATAGAGTTTATGGTAGATCCACCACAATAATCTAAGTTGATATTACTTTTAGCTCCTCTAAGGTCTCCAATCGTGATTTTTCCGTAGTCACAGTTAATGTTTGCATTTCCATTGATCTCGTCCAACGAAATGGTTCCATAATCATTCGCCAAACTTACGTCATTAGATACCGGCATTCTTACTAGATAATCTATTTGATAATTGATTTTCTTATTCTTACCCCACCAGCTCCAATTCTTTTTATTTCCTAAAAATGTTTTAGCTTCCACAAGACTAGAGGATGCTGAAAACTCCACATTGATTTGTGATAGTTTATCTTCTACATCATCCAAATCGTTTCCTTTCACGGTAATTGTTACATCAATTTGAACCGTGTTTTGATTCCATGTGTTTACTTTAATAGTACCATACCTATTATTTATAGATACTTTAGCATCAGCACTCACGGTATATTTCTTGTTGATCGTTTTACTTTTTTCATGTTTCTTTTTATCATTATTTCCAAAGCTTATTGCTGGAATTAACAGTAAAAGAAGGGTTAGTTTATATATATATTTCATCACTAATGTTTTGAGGGTTCTTGATTAATTCAATTTGCTCTAAAGTTTTTTGTAAAATGTCCAAACGCTGTTGGTAATTATTGATCATGGCGTTGATGATTTTTCGTTGCTGACCATTCTTCTCCAACTCTTGCACAAAAAGCTTGTAATTATCTTCTAATTCTTCTAGATCATCTAAGGCTTGTTCTATAAGATCTTCCGTTTGTAAATTTCGGTTCATCTCAATTTCTTTGATTTCCCGGTCGATTGTGTTTACAAAATAAGTTTGTACTTCAGCCATTTTTGGAGATATCGCACTTAGTCCTACTTCATTCTTAGACATGTTTCCTAATCCAAAACCTATCAACAGAATTACTGAAGCCGCAATGCTCATCCATTTCCATGAGGTCTTTTTTCTAGGCTGTACACCTCGGAGACGTTTCTCAAACCGATCTAAATGACCAGAACGTGGCTCATGAATGTCAAACTCATGTTCGTTAAAAAAGTTATGTAATTTATCTTCCATATACTTGTGTATTAATCGTGTCTTGTATCAAGACTTGTTTTAGTTTTTTCTTTGCTCTTGAGATTGTAGTTCTTACATTTTCATTCGAATAATTCAATATTTGACAGATCTCTTCATAATCAAAACCCTCTATTAAATGTAAGTTCAAAACCAATCTATAATTATCTTTTAATCCGTTTATTTTCTCTACTACCTGAGAGGCTTTAAGTGAAGAGTAATCGATTGTCTCTTCTGCTACTTCATAATTTGGAATTACTTCCATTTTTACCTCCTGATATTTATTGTTCTTCTTAAGTTGTGTTAAACTTTTGTTGATGACAATTCTTTTTAACCATGCTCCAAAAGCCACTTCACCTTTATAAGAATCCAATTTTGTAAATGCTGTTAAAAATGCTTCTTGCATAATATCTTCTGCTTCAAATTCATCTCGCAAAATCCTAAGTGCAGCATTGTACATTGCTCTATAATAAGCTTTGTAAATCTGCATCTGAGCGTTTTGATCAGATTTTTTACAGCGTTCTAACAGTTGGTTGGTATGTTGATTATTAGCTTCCAATAAATGAATTCTATAATAGAGACAATGGACATTTTAATTTGTGACAGTTTATTGTATTAAAAGTATACTTTTTTTAAAGAAGTCTTTAAAAAATCAAAAAAGTAAATGAATTGACTTACCCTAATTCAAAACTTGTAATGCCAAAAACCTTGTCAATTTCCACCTTAGGAGCATTGCCATAGTACATTCTAGCGCATTCAAAGACGTAGGTAGCCTGGTACTTATTCACAAGGTGAAGTGCTGCTTTATTAATAACTGGAATATCTATATATATTAACCCGTCACCAGCTGCATTGAGACATGCTTGATATAAGGCTTCTGCAACAACAGGATTATCAGCAAACAAAGGACATATTTTATACCCTGTATTCGCTTTTCGAATCATAGCAAAGCCTTTTAGTTGATCATCTTCCACATATTTAAATGTTTTACTCTCTGGCATAAATAACCAGAGCTTTAAAAATTTGGATCTAGGAACACCAAAACATTGCGTATCGTAGGACAGAATATCATGCAAGTCTGACTTCAGGATATTGGAAATATATGGGCTTTTCTTAAATGATGCTCCTTTTCTTTCATAGCGTTCATCTTTGAAAGAGATTTTAAAACCTCCTTTTTGATAAAATGGTTGCATATCCGCTACACCATCCATTCCGATGGCTGCATTTGGTTGTAAACGAGAAAGTAACATATCTCTTCTTTGATACCATAATTGCATACCAACTCCTTGCGATCTGTATTCAGGTTTGACAATAAAGAAACCCATAAAACCAAAAAGACCATCATAAGAAACAATAGACCCTCCTCCAATTAATTCATCTTTTAAGAAATAGCCATAAAATCCATCAGGATCTGTTTGGTAGAAGACATCAGCATCAAAAGAACCGGGATTCCATCCTTCTAATCTTGCCCAAGTAACTAGAGTTTTTAATCCATTAAGATCTAGTTTTAAGAATTGAAGTTCATCTGTATTCAAGAGCATACTTATATTAAAATTACCAATAAACGAATGTAGGAGATTTAAAGTTGTCGTCAAATATTAATGATTGTAATGTATTGGCATAAGAATTGACTTTATATGTATAGATGTCAACAAGAATTTTATTTAAACTGTTGATTATCAGATTTATAAAAATAAGATTTGATATTGGCTAATTTGAAATAACTAAAGTCGATGTCATAATGACAGATATATAGAACTATGAGTAAACCAAAGATTATGACTTTAGACACTTTGTCGCTTCATGATATGTTGAATGAGGATTCAGAATTGATTCCTTTAATGACTCCAGAAGATGAAGAGTTAATAAATAAAGAAGAAATTCCAGAAGTCCTTCCTATTTTACCTTTGCGTAATACCGTATTATTTCCAGGTGTTGTAATACCTATTACTGCCGGAAGAGATAAGTCAATTCAGCTAATTACAGATGCAAACAAAGGGGATAAGACCATAGGAGTAGTAGCTCAGAGAAATGAAGATATAGAAGAGCCTTCAGCAGCAGATATTTACGATACAGGTGTCGTAGCACAAATATTACGTGTACTAAAAATGCCTGATGGAAATACGACTGTTATTATTCAAGGGAAGAAACGTTTTGAAATTGAATCAATTGTACAAGAGAAGCCATACTTAAAAGCAAAAGTTAAGGAGGCTTTAGAAGATAAAGATCTTGGCGATGTTAAAGAATTAGGCGCTATCATAGATTCAGTTAGAGATCAAGCTTTAGAAGTAATTAAGGAAAACCCAATGTTACCTTCAGAAGCATCTTTTGCTATTAAAAATATACAAAGTAATTCGTTTTTGGTGAATTTTATTTCGTCAAATATGGATTTGAGTGTGATGCAAAAACAAGTTCTTTTAGAAAAAGATAACTTAAAAGAACGCGCTTTGTTAGCACTAAAAAATTTAAACAAAGAGCTTCAAAAGTTACAATTAAAGAATGATATTCAATCGAAGACACGTTCTGATTTGGATCAGCAACAGCGTGAGTATTATTTAAACCAACAGCTTAAAACCATTCAAGAAGAATTAGGTGGTGTTTCTAATGATGAAGAATTAGAAGAAATGCGTGTCAAATCGAAAACTAAAAAATGGACAAAAGAAGTTGGGGAGACTTTTGGTAAGGAATTGGCTCGTTTGCGCAGAATGAATCCGCAGATGGCAGAATATGGCGTACAGCGAAATTATTTAGAACTGATGTTGGAGTTGCCATGGGGAGAATATTCTGAAGATAAATTTAATTTAAAGCGGGCTGTAAAAATCTTAGACAGAGATCATTTTGGGTTAGAAAAAGTAAAAGAACGTATTATAGAACATTTAGCTGTATTAAAGCTAAAAGGAGATATGAAGTCGCCTATTATCTGTTTATATGGACCTCCAGGAGTAGGGAAAACCTCTTTAGGGAAATCTGTGGCAGAATCGCTAGGGCGTAAGTATGTGCGTATGTCTTTAGGTGGTTTACGTGATGAAGCTGAAATACGTGGACATCGTAAAACCTATATAGGTGCAATGCCAGGGAGGTTGATTCAGAACCTTAAAAAAGCAGGGACATCTAATCCAGTATTTGTATTGGATGAGATTGATAAGTTAGGGCAAAGTCATCAGGGAGATCCTTCTTCGGCAATGTTGGAAGTTTTAGATCCAGAACAGAATACAGAATTCTATGATAATTATTTAGAAGTAGGTTTCGATTTATCAAAAGTATTATTCATTGCGACCGCAAACAATTTAGGACAGATTCCTTGGGCACTGCGCGATCGAATGGAGATTATTAATGTTACAGGGTACACGATTGAAGAGAAGGTAGAAATTGCCAAGAGACACTTATTACCAAAACAGGTAAAAGAACACGGACTTACTGTAAAAGAGATAAAATTAGGAAAAGCGCAGATTGAAAAGATTGTTGAAGGATATACTAGAGAATCTGGAGTTCGTGGTTTAGAAAAACAAATAGCAAAAGTAGTTCGTTTTGCAGCCAAGTCTATTGCATTAGAAGAGAGCTATAACGTTGCAATTACGAGTGAAGATATTGAGACTATTTTAGGACCAGCAAGGTTGGAACGTGATAAATACGAAAATAATGGCGTAGCTGGCGTGGTAACGGGATTAGCTTGGACGAGTGTTGGGGGAGATATCTTATTTATAGAGTCTATCCTATCTAAAGGAAAGGGTGGACTAACCATTACTGGAAACTTAGGAAAGGTTATGAAAGAATCTGCTACCATTGCGATGGAATATATTAAAGCCAATGCCGATGATTTTGGAATCGATTCTGAAGTACTCGAGAAAAATAATGTGCATATTCATGTACCAGAAGGAGCCACTCCTAAAGACGGACCAAGTGCTGGTATTACAATGTTAACTTCTCTAGTATCCGTATTTACACAGAAGAAAGTAAAAAATAAACTAGCGATGACTGGTGAGATTACTCTAAGAGGTAAAGTACTGCCGGTAGGTGGAATCAAGGAAAAGATATTAGCTGCTAAAAGAGCCAACATCAAAGAGATTATTTTGTGTAAAGAAAATGAAAAAGATATCAAAGAAATCAAAGAAAGCTATCTAAAAGGGTTGACTTTTCATTATGTTACGGATATGCATGAAGTAATTGATATTGCACTGACAAAACAAAAAGTTAAGAATGCTAAAAAGTTAGTATAGTTTAAAGATAATTAGTTTAATTTGTGCAAGCAATTTTTAGGTCTATGGATACTTTTGATGTAGTTATTATTGGCGGTGGTACCGCCGGACTAGTTTTAGCAAGGGAATTTGGAAAATCTAAACGTAAAACTCTTATTTTAGATAGAAAAGATAATTTGCTGGAGTTTTCTTTCAATACACTTGGGAGTTTCATGAATTTGAATGATTTCGATTTAACCGAAAATGTTGTTGCCCGAAAAATAGATACCGCCACTTTTCATTCTAAAAACGTTAAAAGAAAAGTCAACGTAAGTGCTTATGTCTTAGATAAGAAAAAAGTGCATGAAGAGCTTTTAGAAGCGATAGATGAAACGTATGTAACAACGTTACTTGAAGTTCATATAAAAGATATTAAGAAAGATGAGAAAGGTCATTTTACTTCCGTAACAGATACTAAGGGAAACGAATATTCTGGTAAAATATTTATTGATGCTTCTGGTACTAATGGAGTGATCAGTAAAAAAGTTGGATTACGCGAAAAGAAAGTAGATCTTGCTACTGGAGTAGAGTATAACGTTAAATATATTGGAAATCCGTCAGAGATACATCTTTTAATAGGAAAAGTATATCAAGGAGGATATGGATGGGTTTTTCCGCTACAAGGTGATAGAGCCATTATTGGATTTGGAACTTTTGATGAAAAAATTGTGAAGGAGTTAAAGCAAAGATTAAACGAAATTTTAGAGTTACCTCGTATCAAAAAACTGGTCATTAAAGACAACGAAAAAGTAGAAGGAGGTAGCATCCCGTTAACACCTGTTTTAGATAAATTTGTTCTCCATAATTTAGTCTGTGTTGGCGATAGTGTTTCTCAAGTGAATCCAATTGTTGGAGAAGGTTATAAATTCATTTTTGAAGCTGCAATACTGGCAAGTAAGGCTATTGATAAATCATTAGAAAATAACAACCTTGATTATTTGTCTGAATATGAATCCGATTGGAGAAAACGATTTTTAGCAAATTATCAACGTTCAAAGCGTTCTCAACAAAAATTGTTTAAATATTCTGAGAAAGATTTGCTCATGGATTTTGCCTTATTCATGACAAAACTTAGGTCAGATAAAGGGATTATTAGATCTTTATCTGGAGAATATGGGCTGGAGGAAATCTAGATGTAAACTGCTTAAAGAATTGAATTGAAACTCCCATTTGGGAGTTTTTTTATTAAGATTTTTTCATCTTCTGAGATAAAAACAAACTAAACAATACAAATCCAGTAAAGGCGTAGAATCCAAATAGTAACCCAGAGTTGTTTGTGGTTAATACCGCCGTAGATTTGGTTAAGGTTTGTAATTGATTTAACTGTTCCGTAATTAAGCCATCAAAACCAAGATAAGCCATAAACATTGCAATTACAAAAACGTCTGCCATGGACCACTTTCCAGTTTTAAAAACAAGAAAATTTATAACTTTATTCTTCTTCAATATATCACTAAACGTATAGATTGTAGAAGCAATTAATTTTGATAAAGGAAATAAAATACTAAATAAGAAGACCAATCCACCTACGAAGAATAGATCCATACGATTTTGTGCCATCATCAATTCCACTACTTCCATAATACTTTTGCTCTTATAGAATAATACCTGATCTTTAAACTGAATAGTTTCTCCTAAGAAAGGAAAGTTCAATTCAGAAATCCTAGCATCAATGGCAATCATTGGTAAAAAGACACCCAGTGCTAATAGGAGTAAAGCATAAAAAGTAAAGAGCATGAATTCAACATTATTTTTCTCTTTAAAAAAGAAAAGCAGTAGCACGGCAATTACAAACATAGCTAAGATGGCATAATTGTACATGTCTTTATTAGCGTTGTTTTCAGTAATCTTATCCTCAATAATAATTGTCGTGTCTACCTTATCAGTACCTTCATGTTTTTTGATAATATAATTCATATAGGTATAGTCGGTGGCTAAAAAACTATCCTTAGTATACGCATCTAGTTGTGTTTCTAAATACTGTTTTAGCATTACCTGACTATTATCTCCAGTCAAGAAATCATAAATTTGATCCGTAAAAAGGGGAATATCTTTCTTAACTTGATCAAAGATTCCTGTCATTGAAGAAATACTCTTTTTAAAGAATCCTGAAATACCGCCACCAGAACCTCCGGTATATCGCTTTTCAAAACCATCTATAGCTTTTACTAAAAAAGCAGAAATTTCTTTCTTCAACGCTTCCTCATCGGTGTTTTCGATGTTAAAGTCATTCATTTTTGTGGCAATTACATCCGCAAAAACACTCTTCCACTCATCTACATTAAACAGCCCATATTTAATGTCAGAAAGCTCAATCAAATCGTCTGTTAACGATTGGTTGAGCTTTTCTTGTTGGTATATTTTATAGCTAAAAAATGCAGAAGCACCCAAAAGTACTGCTAGAAATATTAGTCTTAAAGATTTCATGGTTTTAATAGTTTACTTAACTCTAAGACTAATGTAGGGCATTTTTGTTACTTTGTGTTATGCATTTTTATACATATGTACATCCATTTGTGGAAATGGAATGTTCAAGCCTTCTTTATCGAACGTGTTATATACATTTTCGTTCATGTCAAAATAAGACCCCCAATAGTCACTAGTTTTTATCCATCCTCTCATGGTAAAGTTAACCGAACTATCTGCCAATTCTGAAAGCACTAGGACAGGAGGTTCAGGTTCATTCAGCAGCCTAGCATCTTCTTTCATAAGTCTAGATAATACTTCTTTTGCTTTACTAGAGCTGTCGCCATAAGCAATACCAAATGTCCACTCAACCATAACCATATCTCCATTAGAGAAATTAACCATAGAACCATTTGATAAACCTCCATTCGGAATAATAATCGTTCTGTTATCAGGTGTTTTTAAAATCGTGTTGAAAATCTGTATTTCATGCACAATTCCTTTATGACCTTGGGCTTCTATTAAATCGCCAACTTTAAAAGGTTTGAAAATTAAAAGCATTACACCACCCGCAAAGTTTTGCAATGTACCCGATAATGCCATACCAACGGCCAAACCAGCAGCACCTAAAATAGCAATGAAAGAAGTCATCTCTATACCGAGCATTCCTAGTACACTAATAACTAACATCACCTTTAAAAGTACATTTACCATACTTCGTAAAAAAGGTCTTAATGATACATCTGTATTTCTTTTAGTCAATAACTTCGTAAAGCTTCTAGTAATGATTTTAATAATCCAAGACCCAATGATCCAAACAAGAATTGCTCCAATTAACTTTGGGCCATATTCTAAAGATTTTTCTGTGATAAATTCTAAAATTTTTTCTGCATTCATAATGTGTAGTTGATTTTATTTAGGTTTTAAAGTATTTACATAGGTAAGACCCTTTTTTAGGTAAGAAGTCACTAGTTTTTTATCTGAAATGAGCAATTCATCGGGAATCAATACATACTCTCTCATTTTGGCACCGTAAGATCTAAATTCACCGCAATCCGGATACGTCTTCAAAAAGGTTTTAGTATCTTCTTTTGAGAGCCTGATTCCAAATTGAGAATCCTTATTCAATAGAGAAAACATATATCCATTAGAAGAAGTATATGGCATGGTTTTGCCTTTTCTTTCTATTTTGGCTAATAGTGCAATTTCGTCAAATAATTTAAGCTGTTCTTCCCACATTATTCTTCAGATTCTGGCATACTTTGCCATAGTACGTTCATAATCTTCCATTGACCATTTACTTTGCTCAAGTGAAAATAATCGATACCCCAGGCCGCAGTCAATTTTGCAGAGGCAGATTTACTGTTTACATCATAGATTTCAATTTTTTTAGGAGATGATTCGTCTGCACGTTTACCATCTTTATTCCAACGAGCAGATAGGCTAACCAACTGCGTATAGGTCATAGGCAAGTTGTCTACGTATTTCTTCTTTTTAGGGTGATACCAGTAACCAATTTTTCTCATTGTAGAATCAACACTTCTTTCAATCCGTGTGGAGTCTACCAAATAAATACCTTCTACATAATCTTTAATAGCATTCTCTACATTGGCATGTTCAGTTGTATCGAATTTTTTTTCTGAATGATGTGAATGTTCATGTTTTTCTGCATGTTTGGTTTCACATGACGATAGTAGCACTGTAGCCATTAATGCGCCTACAAATACTGTCGTAATTCGTTTTTTCATCGAGTTTTGAGTTTGTGATTGTTCAGCTAAAGGTAAAAAGAAAAATGAAAACTCTTACTTTTTAAGCAACTGATTATAAAGTTGTAATGTATCTTTCACAGTATTGTCGATATGGTATACAGAGTTAATACGCTCTTTAGCTTTTTTCCCCATAGCCACTCTTAGGGAATCATCATCAGCCAATTTTGAGATAGCATTGGCAATACCTTTGGAATCTTTTAAAGGAGTAATAATCCCACTATGCTTATCTATCAATTCTGTGCAACCTCCAGCATCTGTCATAATAATTGGCTTTCCTACCGACATTGCTTCACTAATAGCTCTACCAAATCCTTCATTTAAAGAAGTTTGCGCGTAAATATCGCAACCCTTTAATAATGAGGCTACATCATTTCGTATTCCTAGAATATGAATTCTATCTACAATTGGACTTTTCTTAGTAATTCTATTTAGAGGATATTTATCGGTATCTTCTCCAATAACAATAAAATGGATTTCTTTTTCGGAAGATAGATAATATGAAGACTCTAAAAAGTAACGTGTGCCTTTTACCTTTCTATGATTACCCACAAAACAAACCTTGATAGCATCCTTAGGGATATTCATGGTAGTATAATCAAAAGCCTTTACTTTGTCAAACCATTTTGAACTGTACCCTTTAAAAATACGAACGACTTTTTCCTTGTGTTTTCCAAATAATTGGTTCTTCACATGCGAATAGACATGATTACTATTTCCAATAATAGCATCAATCCTGGGGTGCAGATATGTTAAGTAGGAGCTAGGGTCGTACCAATGCAAGCTTGTAGAGCCAAAGTAGTTCACTACTTTTATATTGGTATTCTTTAGAGCAATCAAGCCACTTCGACTCGATTTTCCATCTATAAAATGTACCAACTCAATGGTATGCTCATTAAGTATTTTTTTAAATGCTTTAATATAATTCCTATCGATTCTTCTTTGTGGAAATATACGTAAGAAAGGGAGTTGCAAAGATTTGAAATTAGTTTCGACTTCTCCAAATATATTACCAATGACCAAAATAGAAACTCCTTTTTTTTGCAACCCTGCAATCAACTCTATTTGAGCTTGCTGTGAAACATACGGTTCATTTCCATTTATGACAAAAAGCACATTCATTAGCGAAAATACTTTTTAGATTCATTCCAAAAAACATCCATTTCTGCCAAAGACATATCAGATAGTGCTTTACCTTCTTTCTTGGCAGCTTCTTCTAGGTATTGAAATCGTTTGATAAATTTCTTATTTGTTTTTTCTAGCGCGTTTTCCGGATTCACGTTGATAAAGCGTGCATAGTTGACCATAGAAAATAATACATCGCCAAACTCAGAAGCAATTTTTTCTTGGTCTCCATTTTCAATTTCGGTATTAAGTTCTGATAATTCTTCTTGAACTTTTTCCCAAACCTGATGTGGTTCTTCCCAGTCAAAACCAACTCCAGCAACTTTATCCTGTATCCGATTTGCTTTTACAACGGCAGGTAAACTTTTAGGAACTCCTTCTAAAACTGACTTTTTACCTTCCTTTAGCTTTAGTTTTTCCCAATTCTTGTTTACCTCATCTTCATTTTCGACAACAACATCTCCATATACATGAGGGTGTCTTTCTACTAATTTATCAGAAATAGCATTGGCAACATCGGCAATATCAAATGCTTTCTTCTCTGAGCCAATTTTTGCATAAAAAACAATGTGCAAAAGGACATCGCCCAGTTCCTTTTTAATCTCTTCAAGATCATTATCTAGTATAGCATCAGCCAATTCATACGTTTCTTCAATAGTAAGATGACGCAAAGACTCCATGGTTTGTTTTCTGTCCCATGGACACTTCTCTCGAAGGTCATCCATAATATCTAACAACCGATCAAAAGCCTTTAATTGCTGTGCTCTAGAATTCATTTATACTTCTTCTGTATTTTCTTCTGTCGTAGCTTCAACTTTAGAAAAGTCAATTCCAGCTTTTACCATTAGGTTATACCACTGGATCACCTTTTTAATATTAGAAGTATACACACGTTCATCATCATAGTCTGGTAAAACCTCTAAAAAATAAGCCGTTAACTTATTTCCGCTTTCTTTGTGGCTTATTGTTTCTTTACCTTCTTCTTTCTCGTAGATCGTTTTAAAAATGTCTAACAAAGGCACTTCTTCTTCATATGTATAGATCGCTATGTTTTCTAACAAACTAACATTTTGTGTAGAGGTAATCGGAAACCTTTTTTTATCTACTAACGAATCAACAATCAATCCTGTTTTAGTCTGAGATACTACTTGAAATAATCCTGGTTTACCAGTTACAGCGATAATTTTACTAAATTCCATTTATTTTTTTTTAAGTTTTGGAAAACGCATTCTATATCCTGCGTTTATTTTTCCTTTTGATATATTTTCTAATTTCTTTTTAATGATTCTCTTTTTAAGAGTTGATAGTTTATCTGTAAACAAGACACCTTCAATATGATCATATTCGTGTTGAAAAACACGTGCCGCCAGGCCAGTTAACGTTTCAGTATGCGTATTAAAATCTTCATCTTGGTATTCGAAGGTTACTTTTTCCTGTCTAAAAACATCTTCTCTTACTTCTGGAATACTTAAACACCCTTCATTAAAAGCCCACTCATTACCTTCTTCTTCAATAATTTGAGCATTGATAAAAACTTTATTGAAATCCTTTAAAGAATCTTGTTCCTCTTTCGTTAAATCTTCATCCTCGGCAAAAGGAGAGGTATCTATTAGAAATAACCGAATAGCCTTTCCAATTTGAGGAGCAGCTAAACCAACACCTTGTGCATTGTACATGGTCTCCTTCATATTTGCAATAAGTTCCTTTAAATTTGGGTAATCAGTACTTATTTCTTCTCCTACTTTTCTTAAAACTGGATCACCGTAAGCAACGATAGGTAAAATCATATAATTCGTATCATCTATTAAAGTCGCAAAAGTACAAAATTAGCTAGTAAATGGAAGGAAACTTTAATCTTACTTATTATATAAATAAGATTGTAAGATAATGGTGGCACTGATCTCATCTACTAACGCTTTGTTTCTTCGTTGTTTTTTATTTAAACCACTATCTATCATAGTTTGAAAAGCCATTTTTGAAGTAAACCGTTCATCTTCCCTTTCGATAGGAATTGCTGGAAATTTTGCAGCTAACTTTTTAATAAACGGGGCAATAAGTGCTTCACTCTCGCTATCTGTATTATCCATTTGTTTTGGCTTTCCTACGAGTATAAGTTCCACATTTTCTTTGGCGAAGTAACCCTCTAAAAAAGGTAGAAGATCCAATGTATCTACCGTGGTTAATCCTGATGCAATAATTTGCAGTTCGTCGGTAACAGCAACACCTGTTCTTTTTTTTCCAAAATCTAAGGCAATAATCCGCGCCATTGAGTCAAAGTTTAGACCAAAAATAGGCATTTTAAACAACCTATCTATATCTGTTTAAAAATGTATCTTAGTACCGAAATAGTGATTTACATTTTATCTTTGCATTTCGATAAAATAAATAATCTTTCTTTAGGTTATACTAATTAAAATATAAATGAACTTGTTAAGAAATACCATAGAAAAAGCTTGGGAGAATAGAGCTTTATTATCAGAAGAAAATACCATTAAAGCCATCAGAGAAGTGATCGATCTGTTAGATTCAGGTGAGCTGCGTGTAGCTGAACCTATTACAGGTGGTTGGCAAGTTAATGAGTGGGTAAAAAAAGCTGTTGTATTGTATTTTCCTATTCAAAAGATGGAAACATTAGAAGCTGGTATTTTCGAGTATCACGATAAGATACCATTGAAACGAAATTTTAAAGAAAAAGGAATTAGAGTTGTACCGAATGCTGTTGCGCGTCATGGCGCATATATTTCTTCAGGAACTATTTTGATGCCAAGCTATGTGAATATTGGGGCGTATGTTGATGAAGGTACTATGGTAGATACATGGGCAACTGTAGGTAGCTGCGCACAAATAGGTAAGAATGTACACCTTTCTGGAGGAGTAGGAATCGGTGGGGTATTAGAACCATTACAGGCGGCTCCCGTAATTATTGAAGATGGTGCCTTTATAGGTTCAAGATGTATTGTGGTAGAAGGAGTAAGAGTAGGTAAGGAGGCTGTTTTGGGAGCGAATGTAGTATTGACCATGAGTACAAAAATTATAGATGTAACTGGAGATGAGCCGATTGAAACGAAAGGTGCAGTTCCAGAAAGGTCTGTGGTCATCCCTGGAAGCTATACCAAAAAGTTTCCATCTGGAGAATATAATGTACCTTGCGCTTTGATTATAGGTAAGAGAAAAGAAAGTACTAATAAAAAAACCTCTTTAAACGATGCACTTCGTGAATACGATGTAGCCGTTTAGAAAAAGCTATGAAAAAGATAACTGCAATCATACCGACCCTTAATGAGGAAGAACGTGTGGGGAAGGCGTTGAAATCTGTTGAGTTTGCTGATGAAATCATTGTGATTGATTCATTTAGTACAGATGATACAGTTAACATTGTTAAAAAAACAAAAGCTAGACTTTTACAACGAAAATTTGACGATTTTTCGAATCAGAAAAACTATGCGATTGATCATGCTACTCATGATTGGATTGTTTGGCTAGATGCTGATGAAGTGGTCAATGAAGCACTTCGTAATGAGATTATTACCAATGTTGAAAACCCTGAAGATCATGTTGGTTTTTTTGTATATAGAACATTTTTCTTCAAGGAAAAAGCGTTAAAGTATAGCGGTACTCAGAATGACAAGATCGTTCGGCTTTTCAATAAGAAGTATTGTAGATATGAAGGCAAGGTACATGAGAAGATTAAGGCTCAAGGGAAATTAGGAATTCTCAAGCATAAAATCTTGCATTATTCTTACATAGGATTTGATCGATATATTGCAAAGTTGAACCTTCATTCAACATTAAAATCGGAAGAACTTTTTGAGGGAGGGTTAATTATTACACCATTTCATTTGATCATAAAACCTTTAGCAAGATTTATAAAACATTATTTTATTAAATTGGGGTTTTTAGACGGGTTTAGAGGATTTGTACTTTCATATGCGCTATCATATGGTGTATTGGTACGATATATAAAGCTTTGGGCATTAAAACAAAAGAAAAGAAAGGAATGACAAAAGAGCCTTCAAATATAGATGTTTCGATAATTATTGTAAACTATAAAAGTTGGCGTCATTTAAAAAATTGTTTAGAAGCATTAAGCATAATTGAGCCTAATGCTTTTTCTTTTGAAATAATCGTAGTGGATAACTTTTCAAACGATGAAAAGCTGGATACATTTAGCGTAGAGTTTCCAGATGTAGATTTTAAAGTGAATACAGGAAACAATGGATTTGCCAATGGTTGTAACTTCGGAGCAAAACATGCAGCAGGAGAGTATTTGTTTTTCTTAAATCCAGATACTATTGCTAATGAAAATGCGATTCTTAAACTTTTAGAATTTGCCAAGTTAAATCATACTGTTGGTATAGTTTCATGTCACCAGAAGAATAACAATGGAAGTTATGAGAAAACGGAACGATTGTTTCCTAGCTTGTTTACATTGTTTGGACTCACCAGAGCTGTGTATAAGAAACTTAATCAACAAAAGATTCGGAAACAATATCATAAGGATATGTCCGTAATATACCCAGATTGGGTCTCAGGATCTGTTGTTTTTATAAGCCGGAAATGGTTTGATCAAATTCAAGGTTGGAATGAAGATTATTGGATGTATTATGAAGATGTGGATATCTGTAGAAGAATACAGGAAGCTAATGGAAAAATAGCATTATTACAGGATGTTGAAATTATTCATAATCATGGAGGTGCTTCCAGAATTAATGTGAAGACTGCTTCAATTACAAAGACGGAAGTGCTTATATCAAAACATGTTTATATCAAGAATCATTTTAAAGGAATAGATCGGTTTTTGAGTCAATTGTTGGTTGTACTAAGCAACATTATATTTAAAACTGTTTTGGCGATCTTTGGACTCATTTTCTTTTTTATCCCTAAATTGCGCCTTATTCTCAACATATATATAAAATTGATGAAGTATTATATAAATGCTTTGTTTAAAGGCAGTTGGTTGAGTAAGAGGAGTTTGAACTATTGATATTGTATAGATGGGCACAAAGAAAGATACATATTACATGAATGTAAGGCCAGAAATGATGGCTTTTATCCCTGGAACAGCAAAGCATATTTTGGAAATAGGCTGTGGAGAAGGTAATTTTTCTGCACAACTTGCCAATGAAGAGAATGAAACTTGGGCGATAGAACCATATGTACCTTCAGCAGAAAGAGCAAAAGAAAAATTGTTCAAGGTAATTGTAGGTACAATAGATGAAAAATTGGATGAACTCCCTGATGATTATTTTGATGTCATTATTATGAATGATGTAATTGAACATTTATTAGAACCATGGGATGATATTGTAAAATTAAAATCGAAACTAAAGAAAGATGGTATATTGGTAACTTCTATACCTAATGTTAGATATGCCAAGAACCTTTTTAAGATGATCTTTAAAAGAGATTGGAAATATACGGACGATCTTATTTTAGACCGAACTCATTTCAGGTTCTTTACTAAGAGAAGTATTAAAAGAATGTATGAAGAATGTGGATATTCCATTCAGAAAATGAAAGGTATTAATGCAACAAAGTCATTATTCTATTTCCCTTTTGCTGTGCTTTTTAATATACTTTTTTTAGGCTCACAATTAGACATGTTTTACATGCAATATGCGACCGTTTCAAAGAAAGATTCCTAGTTTTTAATGTTTTTGGATACTGAAATAAAGAGTGCAATAACGCAATTGAGAAAGGGCGGAACTATTTTGTATCCAACCGATACTGTCTGGGGTCTTGGATGTGACGCTACAAATGTCGGTGCAGTACAAAAGGTATATGCACTTAAAAATAGAGAAGAGAGTAAAAGCTTGGTCATCTTAGTTAGTTCTTTAGATATGTTAGAGAAATATATTAAAGAGATACCTCAAAAAGCATTAGAGCTCATTAAGGAAAGTACAAAGCCAACTACCATCATTTATCAAAACCCATTCGGATTTGCAGATAACACGATTGCTACAGATAATTCTATTGCTATCCGCATTCCTAAGCATGTTTTTTGTGTTAAATTGATTGAAGAATTTGATAAACCGATTGTTTCAACATCGGCAAATCTTAGTGGTCATAGTACACCGAAATCTTTTTCTGAAATTCATACACCTATTTTGGAAGGCGCAGATTATGTAGTAAATTTGGAGCGCAAAAAAATCACGGATAGATCATCGACTATATTACGTATAAATGGAGATGCTGTAGAAGTGATAAGAGCTTAACATATGCAAAATCAATACTTAAAAGAAGCGGTAGCATCGGCTATATTTACTGTCATTTCTGATGCCTCAAAGCAATTACAGATTAAGAGTTATGTAATTGGAGGTTTTGTACGCGACTTTTTACTACAAAGAGGTACTGCCAAGGATATTGATGTGGTGGCCGTTGGAAGTGGTATTGAATTGGCTAAAAAGGTAGCATCATTGCTTCCTAATAAACCGAAGGTACAAGTTTTTAAAACGTATGGAACGGCAATGTTGCGCTATAAAGATCTAGAGATAGAATTTGTGGGTGCTAGAAAAGAATCGTATGCCGAAGATAGTAGAAACCCTCAAGTTTCAATAGGTACACTTGAAGATGATCAGAATAGGAGAGACTTTACAATCAATGCATTGGCTATAAGTTTGAACGAGGGTGATTTTGGTGTATTGCTAGATCCATTTAATGGAATACAGGATTTAAATGATAAGATCATAAGAACACCTTTAGATCCCGATATTACCTACTCTGATGATCCATTACGTATGATGCGGGCTATTCGTTTTGCTTCACAATTGAACTTCACAATTGAAATAAATTCGCTGCAAGCCATTACCAAGAATGCCGATAGGTTAAAGATCATTACTAGAGAACGCATTGTAGATGAATTAAACAAGATCATGTCATCGAAAATACCGTCTGTAGGATTCTTATTATTAGAAAAAACAACCCTTTTACCACAAATACTTCCAGAATTGATAGCGTTAAAAGGAGTAGAAGAAGTAGAAGGTCAAAAGCATAAAGATAATTTTTATCACACGTTAGAGGTGGTAGATAATATCTCTGTAAATACGGAGGATGTATGGTTACGTTGGGCAGCTTTATTACACGATATAGGGAAGGCTCCAACGAAGAAATTCGATAAAAAAGTAGGTTGGACATTCCATGCCCATGAATTTGTGGGAGCTAAAATGGTGTACAAATTGTTTAAGCGTTTAAAAATGCCTTTGAATAACAAAATGAAGTTTGTTCAGAAGATGGTGTTGTTAAGTTCGAGACCTATTGTATTAGCTACCGAAGTTACGGATGCTGCTGTACGTCGATTGGTATTTGATACGGGTGATGATATTGATAGCTTAATGACGTTATGTGAGGCGGATATTACTACAAAAAACCCGAAGAAATTCAAAAGATACCATCAGAACTTTCAGCAGGTACGCGAAAAAATCAAAGAAGTAGAAGAAAGAGATAGAATCCGTAATTTTCAACCTCCAGTAAGTGGAGAAGAGATTATGAAAACATTCAATCTGAAACCTTGTAGAGAGATTGGTCAAATTAAAGAGGCTATTAAGAATGCTATTTTAGATGGAGAGATTCCGAATGAATATCAAGCTTCGTTTGACTTTATGCTTGAAAAAGGAAAATCACTAGGATTAAAACAAGTATAAAGGATGAGCAATAATCTTACTAAATGGCATGCTCTTGTAGCTTCTAAGAATACAAATGCCCTCCGAGACATATTAGCAGAGAATGTTGTTTTTCATTCACCAGTTGTTCATTCTCCTCAGAAAGGAAAGAAGATGACATATTTATATTTGTCGACTGCCTTACGCGTGTTTTTATTGGGTGAATTTTCATATACCCGGGAAGTCGTTAATGAGACTGAAACTTTTTTAGAATTTAAAGCTGTAATTGACGGAATTACCATCAATGGTATTGATATGATTACCTGGAATGAAGAAGGAAAAATCATTGATTTTAAAGTAATGATTCGCCCGCTGAAAGCTATCAATCTAATTCATCAGAAAATGGGTGAAATGTTAGCTCAATACCAAAAGAAATAGGCTACGCCTTAAATAAATCATCTAACTTCTTAGAACAGTTTTCCCAAGAATAAGGTAGGGCGGTCGCTCTCACGTCAATATCTTTGGAATCCGCTTGCTTAATAAGTTCCATTACTTCCGTATATGACGCATCAAGATCAAACAAAAAGCCATTTGTTCCATGATCTATAATGTCTGGACAAAAACCTGTTTTTGAAGCAATAGGAAAGCAATTGGATAACATAGCTTCCAGTACTGGTACTGGTCCGCCTTCTAATGTAGATGGCGAAATGAAAATATCTATTTTAGTATATAAATCAGGGTACTTCGCATAGTCTTCATTATCGAAATATGTAAAGTTTGATAATGCCATGAGTTCCTCGTATTTTTCATACTGATCCCAATACCTTCCAATCATGTAGAAATGTCTTTCAGGCATATGCTTAATCAGATTAAAAACCATTTCAGGGTTCTTGCGATCACCAAAAGCACTGCAAAACCCAACAGAACCTGTTTTTCTGTCGTGAGCATAAAAGAAATTAGGATCAGAAGCAATATGTATTAATGCTGTTTTCTCTGGCTTTAAACCAGCTTCAATCAATTCTTTTTGAACAGTAGAGTTCAGACATATTACTTTGTCGGCTTTGTTTAAACACCAAATCACATGGGTCTTTGAAAAAGAAAATGACCAATGAGGATGGGTGAACATCACAATATTCTTTTTGTTTAAAATCTGAGGATTGTGACGCATCGCTCTGTAAAAATACTGATGAAATACGAAGAAATAACCATCGGAATTAGGTAGGTCACGAAGTCGATCATGAAAATACGGTGTGGCGTCTAATCCAGAATATTTTGCTAAACGCCTCACTTTGGCGCCGAAAATCCAATCTTTATCAGCTTCACGTGCCACATATGTAATCGATGAAACAGTAGTAGTTTTGTCTTTCTTTAAAAATTTTGCTCGCAGGATCGCAAACAAATATTTCCATTTATATAAAAGATTGAATATGAGCTGTTCTTTAAACATTAGGCTAAAGATTGCATGGTTACAAGCTTAAAGTATTCACCTTTTTTAGCAAGTAACTCTTCATGTTTTCCTTGTTCTACAATCTCACCTTTTTTCAAAACTACAATGTTATCTGCATTTTGAATGGTAGATAATCTATGTGCGATTACTAGTGATGTTCTGTTCTCCATCATCTTTTCAAGAGCCATCTGAACTAATTGTTCTGATTCTGTATCTAAAGCAGAAGTAGCCTCGTCTAAGATCATGATCGGAGGATTCTTTAAAACGGCCCTTGCAATCGATAATCGTTGTTTTTGTCCTCCAGATAGTTTATTTCCACCATCACCAATATTGGTATCATATGTTTTAGGAAGGTCCTTTATAAACTCATGCGCATTGGCAATGTTAGCCGCTTGTTGTATTTCTTCTGATGTAGCATCTTGTTTCCCTAATCTGATATTCTCAGAAACGGTGTCATTGAAGAGAATAGAGTCCTGTGTTACGATTCCCATTAAACCGAGTAATGATTTTTTGGTAATATCTTTTACATTCTTTCCGTCAATAGTAATACTACCTTCGTTTACATCATAAAAGCGAGTCACGAGGTTTGCCAACGTAGATTTACCACTACCAGATTGACCAACTAATGCCACGGATTTACCTTTCGGTACTTTAAGTGAGAAGTTCTTCAACACATAATCATCTTGGTACTTGAATGAAATATTTTTGAATTCTATTTCTCCGTTGAAATCTGTTTTTTGAAGCGCATTTGGTTTATCCTTTAAAGGATCTTCGGTCTCTAAAATATGTAATATTCGCTCCGCTGCTGCATTTCCTTTTTTGATTGTAAAACTAGCCTTGGAAATAGACTTTGCTGGTGTAATGATGTTATATGCAAATCCCAAAAAAGGAATAAATGCTGAAGGTGGAATAGTTTTTTCAACCAACACAAGAGATCCTCCATACCAAATAAGTACACAGAAAACCATGATACCTAGTATTTCACTTACAGGACCCGCCAGTTGTGTTCTGATAAGAAGTTTATTCATTAATTTTTCAAATCGATGCGTGGATTTACCGAATTTTTTTCCAAACACTTTTTCAGAATTGAAAGCTTTAATAACTCTTAGACCTGACAATGTTTCTTCTAAAAGTGAAAGGAAATATCCCTGTTCGGCTTGTACTTTATCAGATGTCTTTTTAAGATTTTTCCCAATCACATTGATGATGAAACCTGCTACCGGAACAAAGATGAATATAAATATGGTGAGCTTTACACTGATTGCTAGCATTGAAATAATGGTAACAATGATCATAATAGGATCTCTAAAAATCAATTCGAGAATGGATAGAAATGAATAGTGAACTTCTATTACATCAGGACCAATTCTAGACATGATATCTCCTTTCCTCTTTTCAGAAAAATAAGAAATAGGTAAGGAAACAGTTTTATCGTAAAGATCGTTACGAATATCTTTTAAAACACCATTTTTAAGGAATGTGATAAAGTAAAACCCTAAATAACTAAACACATTTTTAAGTATAAAAACAACCAGAATTAAACCAATTACGATAAGCAATGTCTTTTCTTGATCTTCACCAATCTTACTCGATACATAATAGCTGAAATATTCGTTCAAGTATTCGCCTCCAGAGGTAAACCCTTTATATACTGGTTTTACTAGGACCTTTTCTTTATCTTCTCCAAAAATAACTTGTAAAAGAGGCATTAATACTACAAAGGACAATGCCGAAAAAACGGCATAGAGAATATTAAAGAAAATATTCAAAAATGCATACCCTTTATAAGGTATAGCGTAGCGTAGTATTTTTTTAAAATAGACCATTTATAGTTGCATCTCTTTTATAATACGTTGAATTTTAGCATCAAGTTCTTCTTCAACCTGAATGGCATCACCTGCACTGTCTAAAGCTGATTTTACGCTAAAATAGAACTTTATTTTTGGTTCCGTTCCACTAGGCCTTGCTGCTACTTTGGTTCCGTCTTCTGTATGATAGATCAATACATTGGACTTTGGAATATCCATAAACGCCTCTTCACCCGTGATTAGATTCTTTTTCGTGGAAGATTGATAGTCACATAAGAAGGTTACTTTAGAACCATCAATTTCAGTCAATGGATTGCTTCTTAAGTCCACCATTATTTGTTTAATCTGCGCTGCTCCTTCCATTCCTTTTTTTACAATAGCGATCAAATGTTCTTTGTAAAATGAATGTTTAGTATAGAGTTCAATTAAATCTCCATAAAAAGAACTTCCGTTGGTTTTAGCATCTGCTGCAATTTCACAGGCTAATAATGCTGAAGTGACTGCATCTTTATCACGGACGAAATCACCAACCATATATCCAAAACTCTCTTCTCCACCACCTATAAAGTCTAGTTCTGGAAAATCTTTGATCATTTTAGCGATCCATTTAAATCCTGTCAAACCTATTTTGGTTTCTACGCCATAACTTTCTGCAATATCATTTACCAGATTCGTAGATACAATCGTAGAACCCACAAACTGGTTTCCATTAACCTTGCCATCGTTTTTCCATTGCTTAATTAAGAAATCGGTCATCAAACTCATGGTTTGATTTCCATTTAATAATTGCATGTTTCCATCCGTGTTACGAACGGCTATTCCAATTCGATCACTATCAGGATCTGTTCCTAAAACAATATCAGCCCCAATCTTTTCTGCCAGTTGCATAGCCATCTCTAGCGCTTCAGGTTCTTCAGGATTTGGAGAAGCTACAGTTGGAAAATCACCATTTGGAACTTCTTGCTCTTTGACTACATGTACTTGTGTATATCCAGCTCTTTTTAACACCTCTGGAATCAACTTAATAGAAGTTCCATGTAGAGAGGTAAAGACTATTTTTAGGTCTTCTCTTCCGTTAATATCAAATGTTCCGCTTTGTAAAGAAGCTTTCCAAAAAGCTTCATCGATCTCAGCACCTATATAGGAGATAAGCCCTTCATTCGCATTAAAGTTAATATCTGAATATGCCAAATCATTGACAATATCAATAATGCCTTTATCTTGTGGAGGAACAATTTGTCCGCCATCCGTCCAATACACTTTATACCCGTTATACTCAGGGGGATTGTGAGAAGCTGTCAATACAATTCCAGCATGACAATCCAGTTCGTTTACCGCAAAAGATAATTCTGGAGTAGGGCGTAGGTCTTCAAAAACATATACTTGAATATTGTTTGCTGAAAGTACATCGGCTACTAATTTTGAAAAGGTGTTGCTATTGTGTCTACAGTCATAGGCAATAGCTACTTTGATATCTTGATTAGGATATGCTTTATGCAAGTAGTTACTTAAACCTTGTGTTGCTTTCCCTAATGTGTATTTATTAATCCTGTTGGTTCCAGCTCCCATAACACCACGCATTCCGCCTGTTCCGAATTCTAAATCTTTATAGAATCGATCTGCCAAATCTTCTGATTGGGTGTCTAACAATTGCTGTATTTCTTGTTGAGTTTCGGCGTCAAATGTATCCGAAAGCCAAACTGTTGTTCTATCTAAAATTTCTTTCATTGCTTAAAAAAGTCTACAAATTTACGGATTTAGAAATTGAGTTTCTCTTTAATGGCGTAATGCTTTTCGTTATTTCTTGATTTGATCAACAGCTCTCCGATAAAGCCGGCCAAAAATAATTGTGTTCCCAAAATCATACAGGTCAAAGCAATGTAGAACCATGGATTGTCGGTTACTAGAATGGTTTTTAATCCTGCGGATAGTTTATACAATTTCATAGCGCCAATGTAGGTTGCAGATAAGAATCCGAAAACAAACATGAGTGTACCCCAAAGCCCAAAGATGTGCATAGGTCTTTTACCAAACTTTGATAAAAAAGAAATCGTAATTAAATCCAGAAAACCATTTACAAAACGATTCATTCCAAATTTAGTTTCGCCGTATTTTCGCGCTTGATGTTGTACTACCTTTTCTCCAATATTGGTGAAGCCTTCATTCTTTGCTAACACGGGAATGTAACGATGCATCTCGCCACTCACTTTAACGCTTTTTACAACAGCATTTTTATATGCTTTAAGTCCACAGTTAAAATCGTGTAGTTTCAATCCTGATGTTTTTCTTGCTGCCCAGTTGAATAGTTTTGATGGTATATTTTTTGCAATGACGCTATCATATCGTTTCTTTTTCCAACCAGAAACAAGGTCAAAATTTTCTTCAGTAATTAAGTGGTATAATGCTGGAATTTCATCAGGTGAATCCTGAAGATCTGCATCCATGGTAATTATTACACGTCCTTGTGCTAGCTCAAATCCAGCATCTAAGGCTTGAGATTTTCCATAGTTTTTTTGAAATCGAATTCCTTTTACTGATGGATGTTTAAGACCTAACTCCTCAATAATTTTCCAGGAATTGTCGGTACTCCCATCATCAATAAAAATAATTTCATATAAAAATTGATTGGACTGCATCACAGATGCAATCCAATCATATAATTCTGGTAAAGATTCTTCTTCGTTCAATAAAGGTATTACTACCGATATATTCATATGTCGTTTATTTAGTGTGTAAAGATACTCAATATCTTAACACATCAAAAAGGAATCTAGTATTGATCCTCTGCTGATTTTTTCATAATTGCACCCGCAATAGCAGAAATTATAAACCCAAGGAATGCTGCAAAAACAATTCCGATCGCAGAAGTAATCGCTGGGTTTGAGAAGGTTTTAAACATACCTTCAGCTCCTTCAATTTGCTCCTCTGTCATATTGTTTTCAGCCCATAACTCACGTTGCTTATCTAACATTTGATTCATGAAATCAGGTTCGATAACATTCGTAAATAGGAGGTTATATAAAATTCCGATTATTGCACTAATAACAGCGATTCCAACACCAACCTTTACACCTTGTCCCCATGATAAAAATCCACCATTACTTTCTTTATATTTTTTAATCCCCATAGATAGGATTACAATCATCAATATGAAATTAAGCAATCCTACTTTCCAATCTTGCTCTAGGTGATTACCCATGGCATACACGGTTAAACTTACTAATACAGAAACAATTCCTAAGATTGCTCCGTAATTTATCATGATGCCTTTACTTGGTGCTTGGTTTTCCATTTTTTTTTAAATTTAGTTAGTTATTTATACAAATATATTCATTTCATTTTAAGCACTTTACTACAATTACCGTTTTTTAGTGCCGTAAAAACAATTCATTAGTATTCAAATCATTAGAAATGTTACAGAAAAATTGAGAAAATTTTAATTGTTATACTAAAAATAGATTGTAAATTTGCAGCGGCAAGTCCTACACAACTAGCTCCCTTTGAATCCCCCAGGGCGGGAACGCAGCAAGGGTATTAGGTTGTAGCAGTGTGATGTAGGTAGCTTGCCATTTTTTGTATCCGACATTTTGGTATCTACTACTGTCCATTTTAAAATTCTTTTATCATATTTGTACATCTAAATTCAGCACTACATGTCTAAAGTAGTTTTAATAACAGGTGCCTCTTCCGGAATAGGAAGGTCCATTGGAGCATTCCTTACCGAGAAAGGATATACGGTGTATGGCACCAGTAGAAATCCGAAAGATCAGGATAGTTATCCTTTTGAGTTGATTCCTTTAGATGTTACTAACATTGAAACCATCGAAAAAGCTGTTGCCCATATTGTGTCAAAATCAGGTCGATTAGATGTGTTAGTTAATAATGCAGGTATGGGAATTACTGGGCCTATAGAAGATACCCCCACGGATGAAATGCGTAAAGTATTTGACACCAATTTCTTTGGAGCTATTGATGTGATGAAAGGAGTATTTCCACAAATGCGTTTCCAAAAATCAGGACTGATTATTAATGTAACCTCTATTGCAGGTTATATGGGATTACCTTTTAGAGGTATATATTCTGCTACCAAAGGCGCTTTTGAATTGATTACTGAAGCCGCACGAATGGAGGTAAAGGAATTCGGAATTGATATGACGAATATTGCTCCTGGTGATTTTGCAACCAATATTGCTGCAGGCAGATATCATACTCCAGTGTTTGAAAATTCGGCTTATAAACAAAAGTATCAGGAGAATTTAGATTTGATGGATGCCCATGTAAGCGGTGGAATGGACCCTCAGAGAATGGCAAATAAGGTATTCCAGATTATCAATACCAAGAACCCGAAGATTCATTATAAAGTAGGTGGATTCATGGAGAAATTCTCAATCGTTCTAAAACGAATCTTACCAGATACCATCTACGAAAAACTATTGATGAATCATTATAAACTGTAATAATCTTGGCTGTGAGTATTTGCAAAGCAGGATTACGTTAGCAATTTGCTATACACATGGATCACTACAGTTATTTCTTGTAGACTCCACTTCTAAGCTCAAGTTCCCCGTTTTTTAAATGGGACAGAAGGTTCATAAGTTTAGGTTTTGTAGTCTCACCCATAAGGACATTTAAGCCCATCTTTGGCGGCCCAAATTCTTTTAGCCGAGCAACGAGTGCGTCAAAAAAATCGATTCCTGCTTGTGTTTGATCTGTAGATTGTTTTTTTGTTAAACCAAGTGTTTCTAAAAAACCATCCATTTCTTCTACCTTAAACAAAAAACTATGATCAGCAATACCAGCCCAAGGCATTGGATAGCTAACTGCTCCATTTCCTTTTTTTAGGATATCATAGAAAAGAAAATGTCCGCCTGTTTTCAATACGCGGTTAATTTCTGAATAGAACTGCTTCTTATTCGGAATATTCATTTGAACGTGTTGTGTCCAGACAACATCGAATGAATTATCTTCAAAAGGGAGCTCGGTAGCATTTCCTTGAATAAAAGTTGTCTTATTACTTAGATGTACGAGTTCAGATAACTTATTGGCAGTTCTTATATATTCATTGCTTAGATCTATTCCTGTAGTCTGACAATTGTACTCATCGGCTAACATTCTACAGGGCCCTCCTAATCCACAACCAACGTCTAAAACACTAAGTCCATGTAGGTCAATACTAGTAGCCAGCTCTTTAGAGACCGCCGCTCCACGTACATGAAACTCATCTGCACCGGCAATATCATGCCTTTTTACCTGATCTAGCGGAATGTTCTGTTCTGTAAGACGATTGATGATATCTTCGTAAAGCCCTTCTTTAAGATAGTGCTTTTCTATATTTTCATGTAAATTTCCCATGCTATTTTTTTGAATTTTAAATATTGCCAACGTATTGAGGTATAGTCCGTTGTACTGAGAACTAAGTTAGCGAAAGAAAACGAACTGGAGGGAAACCTTTGGGTTTTTAAAAGTAGTTGTGAAATCACGACCAATGTTATGTGCTGTTAGCAATGGAGTTTACGGCAGTAGAAAAAATCGAAATCCACCCCAATGATTGTTGTAATTCTGTTTGAAACTTAAAAGCTCATTCGATTTTGGCAACTTATTGTTTTCCGCATATTTATTAAATTCAGGCTCAGTTTTGAACTCTATTATTTCGTCTGTTTTTAAATCCAATACAAAAAATGAGTTCTCAAAGTTATAAAACCAACTGTCAAGATTTCCGCTCAATTTGTCGTTTGTAACTTTAAATCTTGTGGTCTCAATATCAAATCCGTCGCTAGTTTTTTGCCCCTTAAGATATCCGTATTCAGTCCAATTGATGTTTCCAATGGTTTCCCAATGCCCAATTGGAATTTTGGCGCTATCTCCAAGTCCATGATTTCCCCAATATGTACATGAGAAAATAAAAAGCCCAATTGAGATTAAAAACCCAAGTCGGAACCAATACTTTTTCTTTTCCGTTTTTACCTTGTTTAAAAAATAGGTCGGCCTAATTTTTCCAAGTATGAGTAAAATCCCAACTAAGAAAAAAGCATAAACCAATGCCAAAATTCCAATTTTAAATAACTGAAATATAAAGTGAAAGAGTACTTCCATAGCTGTGCGTTAAATTGTTGACTGTTGCCTAATTCAATTGTTTTATCCAGCTATTAGTAGGAATTTCAACTTCTGAAACAGCAAGTTTAACAGCATATCGAGCAAGTAATCTTGTAGAATCTAAAATAGGCAGCGATGAATTATCAGCATTTATGATTAATGGAATTTCTGTACATCCAAGTATGACACATTCGGCTCCTTCTTTTTTTAAACCTTCAATTGCCTTTAAAAATAGGTCGGTGGTTTCTTTATGTATGATGCCTTGGCAAAGTTCATCAAAGATGGCATCATTGATTTTTGTCTTAACGGACTCATTCGGTGTCAACACAGAAAGACCGCTGTTGTTAAGAATGTTTCGGTAAACAGTGCCGTCCATGGTCCATTTTGTACCTAATAGCCCCACTTTTTTCCAGTTTTGTGTAATTATTTCATGACATACAACATCAGCAATATGAAGCCCCGGAATAGGGAGCGTTGAAACAATTCTCTCCAAAACAATATGAGCGGTATTATCTGGACAGATAAAGAAATCTGCTCCACCTTTTGAAACCTGAACTACGCCATCCTTTAAGTGTTCTGCCACTTCATCATAATTGTCAGATTCCCAAGCGTCCATGCTTAGTCCCATAGGTATAGCACTTAAAATAATATTAGGATGCATATGTGGCCCCATCAGAGTAGCGCCTTCTCTACAAGCCGTTATAAAGCATAATGAACCTCCTTCATAACTATGTGCACAGATACCTATATTTTTTATCATTTTCATTGTTGAAATTTAATCATTGTTATGTTAGTCTGAAAGATTAAGTTGCCATGAAATACCATATGTATCTTCACACCACCCAAATTTTTTACCGAAGCCATAATCGCCTGTATCGTAGTTGTCTAGAGGGACCATTACTTGACCTCCATTTGAAGAAAGTTCTTTGAATAATGTATCTATCTCGTTTTCAGAGTCACAATCGACGAACACGGATACTCCCGGTGTAAAGGACCAAGCGTGATTATAATTGTTTTCAGAAACCCTATACTCTGCACCATTTAAGGTAAATACTCCATATTTGATAAGCTCGGGTGTTCCTCCAGCTTCTCCTACCGCATAATGCACGATGCTTTTGATTTCCGAATTCGGAAAAATAGACGTGTAGAAATCTATTGCTTCCTTAGCCTTTCCGCATTGATCTCCTACAAATGTTAGAAATGTTGTTGTTTTCATTTTTTTTTGAATTACAGTAGGGTGTTCCTGTCTGACTTGTTGCGTGGTTTAAGTATTAAAGTTAGCAATTAATTTTATTTGGTGTCCTGCACCATGTGTTATTTAAATTTTTTATAATTCTCACTCCAATATCTTTTGACAAAATCCCATTTTTCATCCCAGTAACCTTCCTCGCGTTCAATAAACTTGATCAATTGAACTTCCTTATTTTTAACTCGGTTAATATAAACTCCGTTCTTTTCATCAATTCCACAGCCAATCCCATGAATATTACCTATTCGGATTGCTTTATTCTCAATTATTTGAAATAAATCACTATCCCAATTACTATCAGCACAACCACTTTTATGATAGGAGTAATAAAATTCCGAGTTTTTAATTTTAATTGCTGAGGGGAAATTCATAAAGTCCATTACTTTGTCAAAAGAGTTGGTTTCTTTATTAAAAAGTATTAATTCATTGGTTTCTGGGGTATTCGTTAGATAGCCTAAAATGATGTCAGCGTATCCATCCTCATTAAAGTCTGCAAATTTGAAATCAGCAGGATAGTCTTCGAGACTATAAACTACTTTTCCATTAGAATTTTTTACGGTAAAAATCTCTGGTCGTTTAATGCAAGCCTCAAATTCAATTCCATGTATTGTTTGTTTCTTACAATCAAAATAATACTTTTCCTCTTTGTCAAATTTAGTTTGACCGACAGTGTTCTTTTTAGATTTATTCATTTCTTTTTTGCAAGAGTTGAATGCAATTAGAATGAATATTAATGATATGATAAATGTTTGTTTCAAATAGTATAGAATATGTTAGCGTATGATTTAATCATTAAAGTTAGCAAATACAAACGGAACCTGCCTGCCGTCAGGCGGGTAGAAAATATGCAAAGATTTAGAGAAGTAATCGAGAATAAGCAATTACTTATCGTTGTTTTTGTGTTTAGCGTTTTTATATAGTTTCATTATCTGCTCGTAATTCTCAATAACTTTCATATAATCTTTTTGATTTATTTCTGTTATTTGAAATTTCATTTTAGTCAATTTAGATTTAGCCTCTTCGTATTCTCCAAAGTTTTTAATTTTAATTTCTTTTTTTTTCAAAATTCCATTTTTCGATGAATTGAAGTAATAAATTTCTTCAAAAACTTTAGCGTAAGGGCTATTTTTATCTGTTGGCGGGGACAAAGCCACAATTCCAAACGTCGCTTCCTTAATTAACAAGTTATCTTTCAAATAGGTTTCAGAACCAGTTCTCATTAAAGTGTCGGAAAAGAACTCAGTTTTTAGAATTTTGAATTTTTCCGATTTATAAAGTGTAGATCTTAAATAATGATCTTTTCTTTCTGTTTTATCGAATCGATCAACAAGAATGATCTTTTCTTGATTTTCATTAATTTCTTTTTCATTTTTTTCAACCCAAGATAGTTTACAATTAACGAATGTTAAAAGACAAACCAATAGCGCTATTTTTTTCATTTCTTTTATATTAATCACAACATGTGTGTACGGTTTGTTATGTGGTTTTAGCATTAAAACTAGCAATTAATTATACCTATCTGCCGACAGGCAGGCACAGTGTTCTATGTTGTGTTTTTTAATCCTTAACCTTAGAATTAGGATTCGCCACTGCTATATCCTTTATTCTTAGTATAGGCAGCAGCAATTATATTTTCTAAAACTTCAGTATTCACATCGGCAAGTTTATTAATATATAGACAGATATTACCCGTTTTATGTTTCCCTAAATCATTTAATAATTCTTCTTGGTTTTCAAACCCGTTGAGTACATAAAACACCAAATGCTGTTTCCTTGGCGAAAAAGAGGTTAAAGGCAAGTTCGATTCTCTTCCACTTTCATATTTATGAACATATTTCCCAAATCCAATTATTGAAGGCCCCCATTTTACAGGCTCTAATTCAGTAATTTTATTCATCATTTCCATAACAACAAGCCCGTCTTTTTGCCTAGTCTCGTTTGGAATTGATTTTATAAATTCAGTAACATTGCTATTTGTTGTTTCCATTTCTTTTTCAAATTATCGTTGATATGTTGTGCTTCCGTTTATTCTTTTATCTTTTCAAGGTATCCTTCAATCATCTGCTTAATATTGTCTGCTGTTTGCTTATTTGTTTGCATCAATCCTTTCATAACGATAGCAGAATTCAATTGTTTATTGACAATGGAAATTAATTCTCCTTTTTTTAAGGCAGCTAGAACAACTGTACTATCAGTTTTTTTGGCAGAAACCAAAGGAAGATTATGCATTACGTAACCCTCTATATTCTGAACAACAAAATTCTTGTGCCAGTTCGCCCAATCATTGAAGATTAAACAGCGATCATCAAAATAAAAGCGTAAACTATCTAATAGCGCCCTATTGGAGATATAAGAAAGTTTACCATTTTTTTCTAAACTTCTATAAGACTGGCTGAATATACGTGGGTCGCTATTCCATGATATCTTGCTGTGGAAATCACTGAGGTTTACTTCTGAAAAATTACCTTTTGATACAGATTTAAAATACTTGATTTGGTAATCGAGGTTTCCACCCTGTTTGGAGAAAAACTCCATATCCAAGGCTAAGTCAACAGCCACCCTTTCTAAATAGCTTCTGACACCAAGCTCTTGCTTTCGTTCTTCATTCCAATTATTAATGGAAAGTGCAATCAAAATTCCAATAACCACAAGTATAATTTCTCCGATAGCATAAAGTAGGTATTTGCTGAATTTATTTTCAGTCAGTAGTTTTTGTCTAATTTTTCTAAAGAATTTAATCATATTCTGTTTCCCTAGATAGCGAGATTTTTTTGGTTTGTCATGATGAAACACAACGTGTTCATGTATGGCTAGTTGTGCGGTTTAAGCATTAAAGTTAGCAAATAAATCACAGACCTGCCTGCTGACAGTTAGGCGCGGTGTTGTAGATAGTTTTTAATTAAGCTCAGATAATAGTTTTCTCATTGATTCTTTTAAATCAAATACGTTTTCATATTCTATATTATAAGTTGAACTTCCTGAAGCTGTCGTTGAATATTCAGTATTTTTTTTACGTATATAAAAAACAGGTATTTTTTTCGCAAAGGCGTATCCGATTTCAATTCCGACACCAATTGATTTTGTTGTTAATTCCGCAATAAGGAAATCAGAATCGTCAATTTCATTAAATGCGGTTTCCATCATTTCCTTTTCTTGATTTGCTTTAAAATTATACTTGTCCACAAAAATGAGTAATTCAATATTACTTTTTTTAAATAATTTTTTCAAACCCTCGACTTCGCTGTCGAATAGTTTTCTATTTGAGTAACTTATTGCTAAATATCCTTTTTTCATATAGTTTGCGCAAATCACCTACAAGGTGTTCGTATATGGTTAGTTGCTTTTGGACTAAAGTTAACAAATACAAACGAAACCTGTCCGTCAATGAACAGGTTTTAGTCATTATTGAGCATTTGTTTTTTAAATATCCAAGGATGGACAGCTTCTTGAAAGTTGAAGATTATTTCATCAAACTCTTCAAATCTTTAGTTGCAAGCCTTCTTACATTAGATTTTTCGCTAGCACTCAGATCTTCATCAGATTCAGATAGTGATAAGGCCTGACGATAGAAACGCTTTGCTTGGTCATTCAATCCTCTCTTCATGGAATAGTAGGCCGCGTAATAATTAATTCTGGCAGATTCCGGATAACTATCATAGGCGAGTTCGTAAAGTCTTAAGCGATATTGATACTCTTCGTCTTTTTTCCAGGCCAACCAGTTTCGGTAATCCGTATAGAATTCCCTTGAGAAAGGTTGTGTATTTCCGGTTGACTTCAGTTGTTGGTAGATATTTTCAATCGCAGTAAAGCCCTCCTTTCTAAAAGCATCTTTAAGGACGGCCATGTTTGGCGGAGCAGGTAGAGAGGGCGCCACGAAGGTGGTATCGATATGATCTCTGGATGCTATAAATGCACCATCAAATAGATCACCTGGTTCCCCTTTTATCTTTTGATTTAGAAATCTTAATACCAGCTCATTCGCTGTCTCAAATCCTTTCTGGGTGTTCCCTGAATGCTTTCCAATAATGTCTGGAATGAATGCATCAAACATCCCATAATTGAGCATAGCAAACTCCGACATTTTAGAGAAATGTGCGTAATACTGATCCGCATATTTTAAATGAGATGTGTATTTCGGGTCTATGGATGGATGGGGCGAATAAATGAATAAGATTGGTACCTGGATGTTTTCTGGCTGATAGAATACCGATCCGTTTAAAAGTCTTTGCTCAAAAGAGCTTATTAAACCTCCTTCCAGGCTGATTAATGCCTTGAATTTATCATTCTTTGATATTGCTGCTGCTCCCACAGAGGAAGAAATAGCATTGGCAAGTATGGAGACTTTGCTCATATCCGCATTTGGCTCGTCTGCAATCTTTCCAAGTACAAACTCCAGATCATCGACTGCTACCTCCAAGCCTATGGTAGAGACTTCCATTCCAGAAGAAAACCTTCCTTTAGGTGCAAAAGCAATAACCATATACCCATGACTTGCCAAAAACTCACAAGTAATGTTTTGATACGCTGGACTAGTTCCATTAGGGTACATGACAACAGGATATTTCCCTTTTGCGGTTGTAGCATTTAAACGCGCAAGAACATCCAGATCAAGGAGTTGGTTTAATTGCGCCGTAGTTAATGCTGTCTTGTTTTCAGGTTCTTGAATGTTTCTCAGCTTTCGTGTCTGAGTAATAAATGTTTGTCTTGCCAAGGCCTTTTGCGCTTCGGATTCACCAAAATTGGTTTGCCTACCCATAAGATTAATATAATCTTCATAGTTCATGGGATCACCAGAATGGGCTTGTGCGGGGTACCAAATATTGATCTGGAATTGTCGACCGGCTCCGGAGGTTTGTTCCTTGTATAGGTTTCCGTCCCAGTCCGAAAGAGGAACCGCGTTTTTGGTCAGGTCATACGTAAATAATGTTCGAAACCCAACCGGGTATTCGCCAATGGGAAGATCGCCCATAATAGGGAAATTGGCAACGGCATCTTGTTGTTGACATCCTACTAAAACAAATAGTATAAGGATGGCTGTGTATTTCTTAGCGGTGATCATGTTCATGTCTATAGTATTAGATTAACATAGTTTATATTCTAAACTGGAGTAGCGCTAATATAGAAAAAGGCAACATTGAAGAGGTCTCAATACCTGTTTTGACGTCCCAAAACCTGTAAATGACTAATTATTTTCGGATTTGTATTGGTTTGGTGTTTGTCCGGTGTAGGATTTGAATACCCGATTGAAGCTTGCTTTAGAATTAAATCCTGCGTCAAAAGCGAGGCTAAGTATTTTCAGGTGATCATTATTGGGATCTTTCAACAGCTCCTTTACTTCTTCAACACGGTATTCATTAATGAATTGAAAAAAGTTCTTTCCCAATTCCTGATTAATGGCATTTGAGATGACGCGTTCTGAAATAGCTGAAGATTCACTAAGGTCGGACAGCGATAACTCTGGGTTCCGGTACAAGGTATCGGATTCAATGATCGCACGTAGCTTTTGAATCACTTCAGAGTGATCGTCATGCTGTTGCTCATTCGTTTCCTCCAAATGGACTATGCTAAGTGTTTGTGCCTGTTTAAATCCGCTAATACTTAACCAATAGAGTACTCCAGAATACGTAAGTAACATAAAGGCTCTGGGTTCGTTCCATTCTAGGGGAGCAAATTTTCCACCTAACAGGGCACCTTCAATGACAAAGATCCATATGATGACAAAAGAACCAGCAGTAACGAGAATGAACTGATTCACCCAACGAAGATCGATCAACTCAGTATACGAGACTTTATGTACCAGTGAACGCTGGTAGGATCGAACCAATCTAAAAGAAAATATCAGGTAGATTATCACAGAGAGTATGGCCAATGATTCGAACAGTTCAGTAATATGGTGTAATAATGGCGAATGGTCACTGTAATCTAAAATCGCATGATAAAAGCTATGGAGATAATTCAAAATAATAGGAGAAAAATGCCAGAGATCCTTTTTTCGAAAAGCATTAGTGCCTTCTGTCAATGTTTTTATATAGAAATAAAATGCAGGACCAATCCAATAGGCTAATGAGAAAGGGAGCCAGGAAAGCCACTGGTATGAATTCCAAATCCTAATATCCAGAATAAAGGGTGTAAACGTAAGACACAAGGAAATGATGGTGAGGGATAGAAAACGGTTCGCCTGCCTATTTTCATTCTTCTGAAAAAGCAGAAAAGCAAATACAAACCCGTTAAGTACCGAGCATATAATAATCAGTTGTATAAGTGAGATCTCAAAATGCATTTTCAACGTGTTTGTGTATGGTTAGTTACATTGTTTAATACACCTAATTTAGCAAATACAATCTAACACAAAGAAAGCTTGTAAAAGTTTTTGTTAGTAGATGCGTACTGGCTATGAATTATACCTGTCTGCCGATAGGCAGGCACGGTGTTGTGCATAGTGCTTTTCACGTTCAGCTTGGTTTTCGGATGTTTGTTATTTAGTTCAAAAGTGAGCGTTGGCAAGACATACTCTTTTACAGTTTGGGTGAAGCTTGGATGATACGATTGTAAATGTGTATGGCTTTGAGCGTTGACATTTGAGCTACTTTAATCTCTTCCAAATGTCCTCATATAATTTTACATCATCATCTAAGTCTTGAATCATTTGACATCTATCGAGAACATCTTGTGGTGGATATACACCTTTGTTATTTTTAATTTCTGGTTTAACTAAAGCCTCTGCTGCTTTATTCGGCATTGCAAACCATTTATTATTGATTATAGTTGCCGCAACTTCTGCTTCCATTAGAAAATTGATAAACTTATGAGCTAATTCGACATTATCTGATTTCTTTGGTATACACATATTGTCAATGTATAAAACCCCTCCTTCTTGTGGAATTGTAAAAGCTAGATTTGAGAACTCAGGAACTGCTTGAATAATATCACCACTATAGCCATACATTAAATCAACCTCACCACTTTTTAATAGGTCTACATAATTATCACTGTTATATGCTTTAACTAAAGGCTTTTGTGCAACCAACAAACTATCAGCAATTGATAATTCAAGCCTGTTAGTTGTGTTTATGCTATAACCTTTCCATAACAATGGAACTGCAATGGAAAATCTAATATCATCAAGTAACCCAATTTTGCCGCTATTTGCTTTATCCCACAATACCGAATAAGAGCTGGCTTCACTAATATTATTTGTATTATAACCTATTCCTGTACAACCCCATATATAAGGCAATGAATAATTATTCCCTTTGTCAAAAGTTTGATTCATAAAAGCATCATTCATATTTGATAAATTGGAAAGCTTTTCTTTAGATAGTTCAGTTAACAAACCTTTACTGACCATCATTTCTACCATATAGTCACTTGGAAAAACTACATCCCAAGCCGTACTATTATTTTCTAAATCACTTAGCAAATCTTCATTAGTTGGAAACTCCTTGTAATTAATGATACAATTATTGGCCTCCTCAAAGTCCTTGAGTAAGGACTCTTCCATATAGTATGCCCAGTTGAAGACATCTAATATTTGTTTTTCTTCTTTATTAAATAGTTTGAAGATTATAAATGCCAACAGACCTAAAACTAAAACACTAAGTGATATTTTTTTTAAATTCATAATTTTATTTTTTTAGTTACTGCTATTATAATAACTGAGAGCAATATGTTAAATATGGTTGTCAAACTTGCAATAGAAATAATACTTGAAGAAGCACCATAACGAAGTTTGGAATATAAATAAAGAGGCAAAGTATTCGTGTCTGAACCACCAAGTAGAAATGTCAATAAAAAATCATCATAGCTATATAGGAAGCACATCACAAAAACAACTATGAATTGTTTCAATAAATTAGGCAAAACGACATCCGTTATCGTTTCAAATTTTGAAGCACCTAAAATCACACTACTCTTAATTTGTGACTTTGGATATGACCTAAATACAGGTTTTAAAAAGACATAGGCCAACACCACATTAAAGCAAATATGTATTAAAAAAACTAAGTTATAGCCCAAACTAATAGAGAGTACCTTCGCTAAAAATACAATTGATAGGCCCCAAATAATATCTGGAAGAGCTAAAGGGAATGATAAAGCTATGCTTGAAGTATTGGACTCTTTTTTACTATTAAAAAGTGAATTTGACAGGTACAAAGTAGTAATCAAAACACCAATTATAGCTGAACTTAAAGCAAGCAATAGAGACTCAGTTAAAGAATGAATTAAACTACTGTTTGCAAATATTTCAGAAAAACCGTCAAGAGTGAATGTATCCCATTGATTTACAAAAGGTGAATTAAGCAAACCTCCTAAAATCAAATAAATAAGCGGTATGCTAAAAAATAATATTAGGCATACTATTACAAAATTTGATATTGATATGGATTGTTTCATTTGCGAAATATTTTAAATAAAACAAGTAAAATGGATAAAACTAAACTACCAATAAAAAAAGCTATTAAAGGTTCTTTAAAGGTTATCGCAGACCTATACAGAGCTTTACCATAAGCATCATATTTTCCACCGCCAACTAAATCTGTGCAGGTGTAATCCATAAATACTAAAGAAAAGAACAAAAAAGAACTAAAACCAATTGTGTTTCTATGAATCTTCAAATTAAGATTGAAAGTATCCCAACTGCTTGCATTAAAAAGCTGTATGGACTTTTGGTAATTTGAATCATTATTTATTGAAGTTAATATTGGTAAAAAAAAGAATGGACTATATACATAAAACAAAGCTAAAGAACTTCCTAAGAAAGAGTATGTTAAGCCTGTGTCCTTAAATAGAATACCTAAAAGACCACTGTTTGAAAAAGCACCTAAATAGCCCATTATTTTAGGAATAGTACCTATAAATAAAGTAAGAATCAGTAATAAAGAAAACAGATTTAAAATACGTGGATTGATTTGTCTCACTTTAGCTAACAGAATAACCAAGATAAACCAACACATAAGAAATGAGATAAAAGTTAAACCAAGGCTTAGAAAGAATGATTTAGATAAGTATGATAGTGTAGAATTAGAAATCGAAAAGTCTTTCAGAGAAAGTACAAGTAAGACAGCGTATATTGGCACTATCGTTAGTAGTGCTATTAGAATGGGCAATATTTTATTGTAAAGCCTATTCATTGAATACCCTTATTTTAGTTACGTCCAAATAGAGGGTGTCACAACCGCTGTGCGGAAATAATACGTCATAGTTTTTGTACTTAAAAACTTCATATTTAACTGACCCAATATATTTTTCGGACAATTTACTTAGAGCTAAATGTGATTTTTTAAAAGTTGTATTTAACGCTTCATTAGGTATATAAAATATATCTTTTTGATCAATAGATTGGAAGATGTTCTCTAATCCGATTAATGAAGCAATATTGTAATTTGGTGGATTAGATATTACCTCTGCAATAGTAGCTGGTGGTGTAATTAATTTGTTTTCTATAAAAGAAACTCTATCACATACAGAAGTAATATCCTCAAAAGAGTGGGACACTAATATTGTAGTAATGCCTAATCTCTTCAAAAGTTCCCTTACTTTCTTTCTTAATTCAGGTTTAAGGTTATTATCAATAGCTGAAAATACCTCATCTAATAATAGCACTTTTGGTGCAACTACTATTGACCTGGCCAATGCTACTCTTTGCTTTTCACCACCACTAATCTTTTCTACATTACTATTTAATAGAGAATCAATCTCCAAAAGTTTTACAACTTCAAAAACCTTTTCCTTTATTTCACTTTTAGAAAGTTTTTTAGCCTTCAAGCCAAAAGCAATATTTTCACTAACTGTAAGGTTTGGAAATAAGGCGTAATCTTGAAATACGTAAGCGACACCTCTATCTTGAGGTTTGAGTTTTGTAACATTGGTTTCACTAATAAATATTTCACCATTGAACGGTTGAATAAAACCTGTAATAAGATTAAGTAATGTTGACTTTCCAGATCCACTTTGTCCCATTAGACCAATAATACTTCCTGCCTCAGAAACATCAATACTAATATTATCAAATATCGTTATCGAACCGTATGAAAATGATATGTTGTTATATTTAATCATCTTCTTCAGTTTTATCAATTGGTTTTATATATAGGTACTTAATATACTCGGTATACCACTTATTCCTAATTAATTCACCTATAGCTACAATGCAATGTAGAAGCAATGCAATATATATTATCTTGACATAGTTATCTGAAATCCAATTTGTTTCACACTCTTTGAGTAAATAATTATTATTAATAATAATTAATAAAGGTGTAACAAGGCAGATGATGCAATCAATGACAACAAAGAAGACAAAAGATTCGCCTGCTACTCTTCTTTCTAAATTGTCAAAATAGTCCAATGCTATATTTTCGTTAATTAGAACTTCTTTTTGTTTTTTGAATTTTAGCTTATTTAGCTTAATTTGCTTTTTGAAATATTTTATAGCGAAATCCAGTTCTTTATTATTTTGTGTTTCAGAATCTTTTTCAACAAATAGATTTATCAATTTGTGAGGGTCACTAATATTTTTTTGATCTGCAAAATCTGTCATTTCTTGATTTAAAGAATTAAACTCCTTGAGTCTATTATGCTTTTTTAAAAAACCTAATATTTTCACTTTGTTTAATCGATTGGTATAGTTAACCAGAAAATATAAAAAACAGTAAAGCATTGTTGCAATTGTAGTGCATATAATCAGAATATTGATGTTGTTTTTTGAAATTAATATCAGTAACCCAATAGTTATTACATAAGGTAATACCACTTTTATCAAATGCGATATTAGTTCTATTCTCTTGTTATTAAATATATACCAACAACTATCTAATAGTAGTAGTATGCCATACATTAAAAAATAATGAAGAGGTTCGATTACAAACCTAATCGCCATAACTTCTAGAAGAATGAAAGATATTGTTCCAATACTTACAAGTTTAATTATTTGATACCTTGGTACTCCTGAGGGTAAGCCTTCAATAAGACCTTCATCTTTTTCCTTACTATAGCGCTTTAACACCCAAGGTAGGGGAATAATTATTCTGTAAATATCTATTATGAAAATTAAGCTCATCAATAAAAGAAGTCCTATATGTAGAAATATATTTTCCTTATTATTTGTGAGCTGATTTATAAAGTATTGTTTCTCTGGGAAATCTAAGACTGAGACATTATACGTTATCTGATTTATAAATGAAGACATTATAAGGCCAAAAAATATTGCAAGAACCCATTTGGTTATTCTCAAGATTGTTTTTGGGTCATAATAGTGTTTGCTGTATCTCTTTCTAAAGCGTCTTAGCGAAGTCTTTACCTCTTGGATATTTTGTTCAATGTTTGAAGACTCCTTTATTTCTTGAAAAGTGTCCCAATGTTCAATAGGAATGGGTTCTAAATCATAAACTGCTTTAGTAGTTAAATCATAATATTGTAACTTATCTGTTTCATCCAACTCAGTATCAATAATTCCAATATAATTCTTTACGGTATCCAAAGGAATTGTTGTTTTGGAATTGATAGCTGAACAATTAGAATCAATGTGTACTTCGGGATTTTCAAACTTTACAATAGGCCAAACTCTGCAGTCGAATGGTTTCTCTTTATGAATCAAACACTTGTCGTCTTTAACACCAAAAAATGGACATAAGTCAACTTCTGTGTCCTCACCACTAATATCTTTTATAGAAGTCTTTATATTATTGAGAGGTGTAAACTTACCTTTTTCGGCATCATTATTGAACAATCTAAAATACGGATTCTTTGTGGTATCAATAATGGCGAGTTTATCATACAGCTCTTGAAGCTTTTCCTTTTCTTTTTTCAAAACCAAAACAACATTACCTTTTTGAGTGCAGCAATGTGTATCTCCTTTAGGACAATTCTTGCAAAATGGTTGAAAGTCTATTGGCTCTGACATAATTAAAACTCTTTAAATGTATAATCTGTAAAACCAAAAAAGGAATTTGAAAAATTAATTGCTGTATTAGCATCAAAAGGTTTACAAGTAAAAAATAGTATGGATAAAAACTTATCATTATCCCAAGTATATATGGATATACCAGATTCAATCAAAGGTTGGAAAGCCTCAAAACCTTGATTTTCTGGTTTTCCTGTTCCATAAGTACAATTGACAAATGGCTTTTCAGTAGCTCGGGTTACGCCCAATTCATTACATACTGATATAAGAAATTCATTGACTTCTTTCTCAGTCGTGTTCAGAGTGTAATTAGCCTCTATTAGAAGCCTTTGTCTATATATGTTTGGTGATAGTATTTTATTCATCGTCAATTGATAAAAGGATGTCTGGCTTTGCAATAATAATAAAGACTGGAAGAATTAAACCAAGAACCACAGCAACATAAATTAGAAATGGTTTAACTTTTGTAGATTCAAAAAGGTCATAGATGCTATTTGCGCCAATAGCAATGCTTGTCAACATTATATATAGTAAAACAACATTTAAAACTCTGCTTTTCTTTTTCTTTACTGCTTGTTGTTTTCTTGATTGAATAATTGTTAGTAACACACGGTGATAAATTAATTCACCTAAAAATAGTCCATACAATTTAAAGTCAGGAATCAAACCTAAAATATTATATTCATTATCATAGGGTTCACCTTCCTTTTCATATAAGTTGACACCTGAATATTGATATATTTCAGAATTTGAACGTATTACATCTATATCAGATTTTTGAAATCGACCACCTAAGCAATCAGCCATTTCATTTTGTAAAGCACTTGACTCTACATACCATTCAGAAGCTTTATCAGGTTCGTCATAAGTGTAGACAATAGCTCTTTTAACTTGTTTAAGTCTTGTAAAATCGATAGGTCGCAATAATTCGTCAATCTTTTTTATAGCACCATTTTTTTTAGTCAATACTAAATCGTCATTTATACTTAATTCAAAAAAGCCTCTGTCTAAAGCTAAGTGTGTAATATTCTTTGCTTTTATAAAATTGCTAAGCGATTTATGATTGTAATTGGCAAGGTTAATATCATAGTAATGGGAATTAATCGTGAAATTGAATTGATATGAATAACTATCATTCAAATTACTGATTCTATGAATTATTGATTTGACAATTACAGGATTATCATCTAAAACTAATATGTTGTAATTTTTATTCATTCATTCTTTGGATTGGTCCAGCGTTGGATAAAAATAGCTCTTTTATTTTTTTCAGCATTGCATTTGGCGTTGGCAAAAAATAAATGTGCTGTTTGAGCGTTGACTTTTTTAGTTCAAATATTGATGTTTACAACGTTCCGTGTATGGTTCAAGCATTAAAGTTAGCAATTAGTTTTATAGGTTATAGCGCAAAGGGTTATTTCTTTTTCTTTCTTACTATAAAATATATTATTACTCCAAATATTAAAATATAGAAAAAATATTTTCCAAAGACATACCCA
>Ga0316204_10000426_pt1 | contig 156362 bp, 135 predicted proteins | sample 6monrhotite_MG_2_FD_205661 | JGI IMG/M metagenome (GOLD analysis project Ga0316204, IMG submission 205661) | Microbial mat bacterial communities from mineral coupon in-situ incubated in ocean water Damariscotta River, Maine, United States -... | ecosystem: Environmental > Aquatic > Marine >... | reverse complement strand
AAAAGACGACTTAAAATGGAACTTAGAGACCTTACCATTGCTCTTATTGTGATAGAGTGTGGAGGCGACCCAAAGCTATTCTTTAAAACATAAAAAATGGCCGGAATTTCTTCCGACCATGACTGGCCTCGGGGGAGCTTTTTATTTTAATGAATGTTTTGTAATTCTATTTCGTCAGCTGCAATTTTCGAACGGTGGTGTCTCCAGCAGTCGATTCAAAACGCAAGAAGTAAATCCCTCCGCTGAGGTCAGACAAATCCAATGTGGCACGCGTTGCGTTCTTGCTTTGAGAGGCAACTGTATTTCCCAACAGGTCGATAATGTAAATGGTACCGGTCGTTTCACTTTTCATGAAAACAGTTCCATTCGATGGGTTGGGGTAAACGCTTATGGAAGTATTTTGAGCAGACTCGTTGATTCCCGTAGGAACGGTAGTGCCAATAACCGTGTACGTATCCGTTGCAGTACAACCATTTTGGTCCGTAACCACTACCGTGTAGTCTCCTCCGGCAATTCCGGTCAAGTCTTTTCCAGTAAATGTAAAGCCATTAGGGCCTGTCCAGCTATAGCTGTTGCCACCGGCTCCACCAGTAACAGTCAAGGCAATTTCTCCATCGTTGCCAAAATTGGTTTCATCCACCACGCTGGCAGAAAGATCAAGCACTGCTGGCTCATTAATGGTGACGGTTGTTACATCGGAACCAACGCCATCTGAAACAGTGACTGAATAAGTACCTGCACACAAACCAGTTACGGCAGCAGTTGTTGCATTTCCAGCTCCGGCATCCCAGAGGTAAGTATAAGTACCCGATCCGCTAACACCCATTGCGGCAGCCGTTCCATCACAATCACCGTTACAAGAGGCTCCTTGCGAAGCAGAAATAAAGGCCACAACATCCACTCCAATTTTGTAGGAGGTGGTCAGTGCATTACCATTGGGAGCATCAGCAACTATTTCCAACACCGGAAAATCTTCGCCATTTGCCAACCACAAGTAGCGGTGGGTAGTCGTGCTTTGTGCAAATAATTGTTGCCATCCGATGAAAGGAAGTTTCACCCAGGCAGTGTCGTCATCCGTTTGTTGAATGCGTTGGCGAATGCAATTGTAGGTTCCCGCAGGAGTCGTCAGTGTTCCCCAAGCATCTATTTGGCTGTTGACTGTAACAACGCGGTGCACCCGAATCGAGTCTCCTAAATTGACGTAAATGTCTTCAACGGTCGTATCCACATCTGCAATGCTCATAAAGGAGTCTCCAAACGTTGTAGGAAAGTCCAATACTTTTAAATCAGGGGATAAGTTAACGGCTAAAGAAACGCCTACACCGCCAATATCGCCAGCCAAACCATCTATGTACAAAGCAGTGGTATCGATTTTATGAAAAATAGTATCGGTAATACTTTCAACGGCCAGGTTCGATCCTGGGAAAGTAGTTCCACTGTTTGTAGTAACCGGATCGACAAAATCCAATGTCTCCAGCAAATCAAACGTAAGGGTAGAAAAGTTCCAGGTTTGATTCATACCTGAACTACCAACTGAAATGGAGGCATTGGTATCGTTGGCCATCATCACCGTTGTTCCTACACTGCCATAATCGGCTGAGACTATCGTAATTTGGGCGGAGACATTTCCAAAACCTGCCAAAAGAAATGCGCACGCTAACTGTAGTATTCTTCTCTTCATAACTTCAAAATTGTATTAAATCCAACCGCATCACTTAGAATGACGAGTAAATGTCGCTAAGAGTTGGTTTAATTTGTGCAAAATTAAGCATTAGAGCGGTACACTTGCATGCTGGTAAGGGTTTTTGCGCCCATTAATTATGGTTACTTTTGTAACGCTATGGCCTCATTACGACAACAAAAAGTTTCCCGACTGCTGCAACGCGACCTGGGAGAAATTTTTCAGCGGGAAAGCCGCAATTACTTTGGCGGTGTGCTTATGACAGTAACTACTGTGCGCATCAGTCCTGACTTGTCTTTTGCCAAAGTTTACCTCAGCATTTTTCCCTCAGACAACAAAGAGGAAGTCATGCTGGCCGTTAATAAACGATCCAAAGAAGTACGGCATCTACTGGGTCAGCGCGTGCGGCATCAGCTGCGCATCGTACCCCAATTGCATTTTATCATTGATGATTCGCTTGATTATGCTGAGCGGATTGACGCGCTGCTTTAACCTTCGCGCCAACGGATGAATCTGTCTCTCTATATCGCCAGACGGTACCTCTTTTCCAAGAAGTCTCACAACGTCATCAACATTATTTCCGCCATCGCCATGGTTGGCGTGGGCGTGGGTTCATTGGCTTTGATTGTGGTGCTTTCTGCCTTTAACGGATTAGAAAGTCTGGTAGAATCATTGTACAGTTCTTTCGACCCGGAGATAAAAATTACGGTCATAGAAGGCAAAACATTTGACTCACAGGAGTTCCCCAAGGACGACATTCTGAAAATTGAAGGCATTGCCCACTACTCCGAATCGTTGGAGGAGACAGTGTTTTTGCAGTACAAAGGACACGAGACATTTGCCACCATCAAGGGAGTTGAATCTGATTTTCTGGAGATGAGTGGTTTGGACAGCCTCATCATCGATGGCTACATGGTGTTGGAAAAAGAGGAAGCCAACTACGCAGTTTTGGGGTATGGAATTGCCGATGCCCTCGCGGTATTCATCACGCCCAACACCAGCTCCATGAAGGTGTATGCGGCCAAGCGAAAAACCAGCCGGTCAGCCTCGCTCAATCCTGAAGATCGGTTCAAATTTCAACCGATTACTCCGGCAGGTATTTTATCCATCAACCCCGACTTTGACTATCAATACACGTTGGTTCCGATGCGGTTTGCCCGCGAATTGCTGGATTATCCTACGGAGGTTACATCGGTTGAAATTGGCCTGAAAAAAGGCGTCAATGCGATGGACATTAAAAGCGACTTGCAAGCTTTGGTGGGCGATAAATTCGAAGTAAAAACACGCTACGAGCTGAACGAGCTGCTGTTTAAAACCAACAAAACAGAGAAATGGATCACTTACCTCATTCTGTCGTTCATTCTCATCATCGCCACTTTTAATGTAGTCGGTTCATTGACCATGCTCATCATCGACAAAAAGGACGATATCCAGCTGTTGAAGAGCCTGGGTGCCGGCCAACAATTGATCAAACGCATCTTTTTATTCGAAGGAATGCTCATTGCCACCATTGGTGGTTTGGGCGGACTTACCTTGGGAGCGCTTTTGTGCCTTGCTCAAATGGGCATTGGGTTGGTGCGTCTGCAAGGAGGCATTGTCGATTTCTACCCCGTTGAACTGGAATTGCTCGATTTTGCTGCCATTTTAGGCACCGTACTATTTATAGGGTTTGTGTCTTCGTGGTTCCCGGTGCGGTTCGCTACCCGAAGGCATTTCGTTCAGAAAAAGACGTAGTCCGAAAACTTGCTGCGGACATCATCCAGAATATCCACAATTTCTTCGTAGTGATCGGCCGTTACCAACTGAGTGCGGTATTCTTTGAAATGGGCGATGCCTTTGAAGTAATTGGTATAATGCCTGCGCATTTCCACAATGCCCAATTTTTCGCCTTTCCACTTCACCGACTTGTCGAGGTGTGAACGAGTAGCACGGAGACGATCTTCAATGCTCGGAGGGTCTAAATGTTCTCCCGTTGCCATGAAATGTTTGATCTCGTTAAAAACCCAGGGATAACCGATGCTTGCGCGACCAATCATGATGCCATCCACCCCGAATTCATTTTTCATTTTCAATGCTTTCTCAGGAGAGTCCACATCTCCATTGCCAAAAACAGGAATGTTGATGCGCGGGTTGTTTTTCACGTCTCTGATCAACGACCAGTCCGCTTCTCCTTTGTACATCTGCTTCCGGGTGCGCCCGTGAATAGAAATGGCCTGAATGCCCACATCCTGTAAACGCTCAGCAACCTCCACGATGTATTTGGTGTTATCGTCCCACCCCAGGCGGGTTTTCACGGTTACCGGCAAGCTGGTGGAATTGACAATTTCTTTGGTCATCGCGACCATTTTTGGAATGTCTCGCAAAATACCAGCGCCCGCTCCTTTGCAGGCTACCTTTTTAACCGGACAACCGTAATTGATGTCGATGATGTCGGGGTTGGACTTTTCCGTGATTTCGGTCGCCTCCCGCATGCTTTCAATCTTGTCGCCAAAAATTTGAATGCCAATGGGGCGCTCGTATTCGTATATATCCAATTTCTGCACGCTCTTCACCGCATCGCGAATCAATCCTTCCGAAGAGATAAACTCTGTGTACATCACGTCCGCACCATTTTCCTTGCACAAAGCCCGAAATGGCGGATCACTCACATCTTCCATTGGTGCTAACAACAATGGGAATTCTCCGACTTCTATATTTCCTATCTTTACCACCGCAAAAAATTCAGTGCACAAAGGTATTAAATCCTTCAGTATGACCGGAAATAACCCGATAGATCAAATACCGCCACTTATTAAGTTGGTGGGATTTATCATTCTGGCAATCATCATGTCAATTGCCTCTTTCTCTGTGGGCTATGGAGCACTGTGGCTCTTGTTTGACATTGACCTTTCCAACACCGACCTGATCAACAATTACAGCGATCCGGATTCCATTCGCAATTTAAAAGTCATTCAGTTGGCCAATTCCATCGGCACTTTTGTGCTCCCTCCTTTCTTTTTTGTTTGGCTGATACGTGCCAACCCAGCGGAATATTTGCGGCTAAACACCAAAACTGCTCCCATCAACTTTTTGTTGGCTGCCGTAATGATGATAGCTGCCATGCCCCTGATAAACTGGATGGTGGGAATCAACGAACAAATGGTGTTGCCCGAGGCATTGAGTGGCATCGAAAACTGGATGCGCGAATCCGAAATCAAGGCCAAGGAGCTGACCGAAGCATTTTTGTTCATGGATGGTCCAGGAGACCTATTGATTAACATCGGCTTGGTTGCCCTCATTCCAGCCTTGGGCGAGGAGCTGTTTTTCCGGGGAGTGGTCCAACGACTTTGTATTCGAGGATTTGCCAACAAACACATCGGCATTTGGGCTACCGCCTTTTTGTTCAGCGCCATTCACATGCAGTTTTTCGGGTTCTTTCCGAGGATGATCTTGGGTGCGGCCCTGGGATATGCCTTTGCCTGGAGCGGCACTTTGTGGGTACCCATCGTTGCCCATTTCATCAACAATGCTGGCGCTGTGATCGTTTCTTACCTCATTGGCAACGGCACCATTTCTCCTGACATTGAGTCCATTGGAGCCAATGGCACTCAGGAAATTTTGTTGGTCGCTGGAAGCTTGATCGTGGTCGCTGCGACAATGGTTGGGTTTCACCGGTTTTCGCCAGATCGACTCGTAAGGCCTGCCTGATTAAAATTGCCCCCATGGCTAAAAAGATTTCCTTTTTCCTGATTGGAGTAACGCTCATTTGTGGTGTCTTTCTGGCCTTTCAGCTTTCTGGACTTAACCCTCATTTAGAGAACATTTTTCTTGGACTAATCTTGGTGCTCGTTTTAGCCGAACTGGTCTCCTTGTTCTTTTTAGAAGGAATTATCCAGAAGTCCGTTCACTTTCTCGCTTTGGCGGCAGTCGTTTTTATTCCCATCTCTATAAGGGTTTTTTACAGCATCCAGGAAGACGGTTACCTTTCGGGACTCCCACGCAGGTACTACACAAATTCCGAATTCAGAGATGATGCCGAAAAACCTGCACCCACATTTTTAGCCAACAACAGTTTAACATTGGCCGATTTTGAGAACACTTCCTGGGTAGTGGGCTATACCGGTCATCTTTTGGGCTGCGAATTTGAATTTGCGTGTGATTGCTGCAAAGGAGAACTTTTCTTGCTGGAAAATTCAGCGTTCTACCTGGTAGATTATTGCCTCGCGGATCGATCCATCACTTCAGGGACTTTCTCCTATGATAAATCAAAACTCGCCTTGAATTTTTCAGGAAAATGTGTTTCAGATACCTACAATTGGGAGCAGGAGATGGATTCAACGGTGACGAAGATGTTTTACATCGATTCTCAGTCTACTCCACATGCCGTGACTTTTGAGGTCGGAGATTGTGATCACAACCTGTTTTTAGGACATTCCTCTTCAGAAAAAATGGATGCTGCGGCCATCAAATCAGAAATGAGTACCCAAGACACTTTGCACGCATTTCAAAAAGAGGGCATTGTTGATCGGTTCGAAGCGCTGCAACCAGCTTTGTAAATCATGGGACTAGATACCGTAGAACTCATTGTCAACATCGAGAAACGTTTTCGAATTGACATTCCGAACAATGAAGCAGCAGAGTTGGTATTGGTGCAAGAAATTTGCGACTCTGTTTGGATCAAAGTCAAAGACCGGAATGAAATGACGCGAGAGGAAGTGGATTTGGTTGTCCGTTTCCTCATTTCGGAACAAACGGGGCTGGAAATGCATGAAATACTGCCCCACCATTCCATAACAAGCGATCTTGGTTTGGATTAAAATTTAGTTGACTCCTGTATCTTAGCAGCTATGTCTGTTCATTTTCAACCCGCACAACCAGAAAACCTCCCTGAATTTCTTTCCATGATGGAAGATTTTTATGCATTATTCGACTATCCATTTAACCCTGAGTCGGCCACCAAAAGCTACTATGAGCTGTTGAATAATCCAGCGCTTGGAAGGGTTTGGGTCATTCAATCTGATTCGCAGATTATCGGTTATATCGCGTTGGTATTTGGGTTTAGCTTTGGCTATGGTGGGCGCGATGCCATGCTGGACGAATTGTATTTAACTGCCGACTCCAGAGGACAGGGAATTGGAAATCAAACCATGGGATTTTTGGAAGATCAGGTGCGCCTGATGGGTATAGAAGCCTTGCACCTCGAAGTTGAGTCGGATAATTTAAAAGCTTTGGATTTGTACAAAGGGCGAGGGTTTAAAGGAAGCAACCGTATTTTTCTGACCAAAAAACTGTCAGAGTAAAAACCCGATTCGAGTACAGTCATTTCAACAACATAAACGTACTTAATACCCATACCCCTAACCCTTAATTTATGTCCAGATATTGCAACCTTCTACTGATTTTTTGTGTGCTGGTTATTTCCAGTTGCCAGAAAGATGACGGTGGCGAAACTATTTGCCCCCCTACCAATCCAACTAACCCGTCCAATCCAGTCGACTCGTGCATTCTTAAAGCTTGTAATGCTGATCAGGCTGTGATAAAAACGATCGAAAACGTGAGTGGCAAGTTGTTTACAGCTACCATTGATGGACAAGAGGTGGCGGTTCTGCTCAATCAGGAGGCCTGTGGAATTTCTGCAGATGAATCATTTATTATCTGTTCCGCACAAATCTTCACCACCTCCAATTGGTATGAAGTTGAAGCAATGGGCAATCGATTAGAGCTAGGTGCCTGCGTCAATTTCAATGGAAATGTGACCTGTACCGACAGCCTGCTTACCTCTTCTGGAACCCCCATGAGGTATATTCAACTGACCAAGTTTGAAAGGAAGAAATGCCCGTTAACTTATACCGTTGACCCTGCTGCGAACGATACACTCGAACGCCACTGGAAATTTATTGGGTTTCGAATCAATCTGGATTCAATCTCCTTCCCTCCCTGTGAAACCAAAGAAATGGACATCATTTTTGGCACCGACCCGGCTCCTTCTGATCCTTCCATGCTAGGTGGTTCAACCCAAACCGTCATCAATGGTTGCGGAATAAAATACCAACGCTTTAATGCCAACGGCATCGCAATTGAATTCTCAGCCTGCACACTGATAGGCCCTGTACCTAGTGATCTACAGGAGTATGATTCCGAGTATTCTAAAAGCTTGAAGGGTGCGGATTTATTCCAGATTCAAAACAATGTATTGACCCTTACTGACACTTCTGGCATTGGCAAGGAAATGGTATTTGTAGCGATGAACCCTTAAGTTATTGACACTTGAGATTACGTTCATTTGATGGAAAAATGGAGTTTGCCTTCATTAAATTTGGATCTCAAACAACAACTATCCTATATTTGCATTATCAACAATTGATATGTCAATAATAAATAAGCCACTCAGCCAGGTCATCTTGTTTCAGATCGATCGCACTTCGAAGACCGCACGAAACTATTCCCAGCAGGAATTTGACAAAGTGAGTCCAAAGGTCACGATTGATCAATGGGTACTGTTGAAGGTGATCGAAGAGAATGAAGGCGCTTCGCAAAAAGTAATTGCTGACAAGTCGGTTCGCGATCAGGCTTCGGTGACCCGCACGCTCGACCTGCTAGAGAAGAAAGGCCTGGTCAGACGTTCAGCCATCCCAGGCAATCGCAGACAGTATCAAATTGAACTAACGCTCAGTGGCCGCACGTTCATTGACGACAACATGGAAATGGTCAACCGCCACCGAGCGAAAAGCCTCGAAGGGTTCAGTCAAGCTGAAATTGAAACGCTGCATTCGATGTTGGTCCGCATACAGGAAAACATGACGTAAAAAAATTTGCCTAATTAATTGATACATCAACTATTGATTAAACATAAATAACAAATCATGAACAACCTACTAGCTTGGATCGCCCTTTACGGATTTGCGGTCACCATTCCTTCGACTTATCTCGACTCACAGGATCGTTCCACTATTTCAAAAAATGGGATGACTATCAGCTGGTACCACCACAAAGATCGGGTGTACTTCGAAATGGAGGCTCCCTGCCCCGGCTGGGTTGCTATCGGCTTTAACGAATCTGCCGCCCTTCCCGGCACCTACCTTGTCATGGGAAATGTTGTGAATGGCACTGCCACCGTGACCGAGCACCACACCTTCAAGCCTGGAGATTATCGGGCCTTGCCTGCCATTGGTGCCGGTAACCGTGTCGAGGATGTTTCTGGCTCGCAAACCGACAACAAAACGATCATCCATTTTTCATTGCCCGTGGATGGAGAGGACAAATACCGCAAAAATCTTTCTAAAGATCTGGAATACAGTCTGCTCATTGCCTTTAGCCGGGAAGACGACTTCCAGCACCATTCCATCATGCGTACATCAACAACAATTAAACTATAAATCATGAAAAAAATCATTCTAACCTTTATTACCATCATTATGGGAGTTACCCTAACTACAGCCGTTCAGGCCCAATCTGCACAGGAAAAAGCAGTTAAATCCACAATTGAGCAATTTGCCAAAGCTGCTGACAACAGTGATGCGGCTGCTATGGACAAACTGCTCGACAATAACTATCGAATTGTCATGAACCAGCTTTTCGGAAGCAAGGATGTCGCAGTGATTAACAAAACTATTTACCTCCAAAAAATCAAAAGCAAGGAATGGGGTGGAGACGATCGCAAAATCACCATTCACCACGTCAATGTGCTTGGTAAAACTGCGAGCGCCAAAGTGACCTTGGCAGGTAAAGCCACGTTCGTTTCATTTTTGGAATTAATTCAAGATGCTAACGGTGCCTGGAAATTGGTGAGCGACTTGCCAACAGTGCAATAAGAGAAGCTTGTTTAGCGGAAATAAAAGCGGATCTCAAAAGGGGTCCGCTTTTGTCTTTTATATCCAGAGGTTCTGTAATTTGGCCAGCAGTTTAACTTTTGTTGTCCGTAACTTTTCAGACCATGTCTCTTTTTGACGTTGTTATCCTCACCGACTCCCGGTATGTTGCTCCCAGTAAACCAGACATTTACACCCAAAATATACTGGACGAAGATGAGCTGGTAAAAAAGGCATTGGAACGCAAAGGGCTGCGTGTCGGACGCACCAACTGGGACAACCCCCAATTTGACTGGTCACAAACCGACCACATTCTTTTCCGCACCACCTGGGATTATTTCGACCGATTTCCAGAATTTGACAAATGGCTACAGCAAGTCTCCACCCAAACCCAGCTCATCAATCCCGCTGAATTGATTCGGTGGAACATTGACAAGCACTATTTAATCGACTTGCAGCAGGCTGGCATTCACATCCCCCCAACGTATTTTATCGAACCGGGAGACGAGCTGGGTTTAGCCAAACATTTCCTTGCCACCAGTTGGTCAGACGTCATTCTGAAGCCAGCTATCTCTGGCGCTGCCCGGCACACTTACCGCATCAATACCTCCAACATTGCCGCACATGAAACAATTTTCAAAGAACTGATTGCACAAGAATCCATGCTGCTGCAGGAATTTCAGCAACAGGTGGTCTCCAAAGGAGAAATATCCCTGATGGTTTTTGGAGGAAAATTCAGTCATGCCGTGCTGAAAAAAGCGAAGTTGGGAGATTTCAGGGTGCAGGATGACTTTGGTGGTTCGGTACATACCTACCAGGCCAATACCGAAGAAATTGCCTTTGCAGAAAAGGTGGTTACAGCCTGCTCTTCTTTGCCAGCCTATGCCCGGGTAGATGTGATCTGGGACAATCAGGATAATTTGGCGGTTTCAGAACTGGAGTTGATTGAGCCAGAATTGTGGTTTCGCCTGCATCCGCCAGCGGCCGACTTCCTGGCAGCTGCCATTGCCAGATAATTTTGTTCCTTTTTGTACTCCTTTCGTTGTACCTTTAAACCAATCTCTCAACGAAAAACATGAATAAACTTATCACCGCAGTATTTATTATCGCCATTGGCCTTACAGCATGTCAGCCTGAAGGCAGAGTATTTGTTGAACACCAGGAACTTTCTCCTAACCTCGAATGGACAAAAGAAGACACACGACAATTTGAGGTTCCGGTTACCGACAACAGCATCGCTTACAACATGCGCCTCTCTTTTCGCTATGCCAATGGATACCAGTTTCAGGTAGCCAAGGTAAAAGTGACTGAAACAAGCCCTTCGGGAACTGTTAGCACCAAAGAATATGACCTAAAGGTACGTGAAGACAATGGTGAATTTATCGGTGAACCCGGCCTCGATATTTGGGACAGCGAACACCTCATCGAAGGCAACAAACAATTTGCCGAAACTGGCACCTATCAGTACACGATCGAGCACATCATGCCCAACGACCCGCTGCACTATGCCATGGAAATTGGCATTGTACTGGACAAAGCCCTCTAGTCTACTTTTAGGCTGGTAGCATAAATTACCTTTCCAGCTCCCAACTTTGCCCACTCTTGTTGCACGTCTGTAACAATACCCATTTTTGTCTGTTTGTCCACCTTTAGGGCCGTAGTCATCATGTCTGATCCGCAACCTGACAGCACATAAGCCGGAATATCCTCTAACCTGGCGAAGTCATCATCCCATTGGATGTAAGACTGGCGAAAATCCGAACGAAATGGTTCTCCAATGTAAATATAGTTGAGCACCGATCGATTGGTCAACTGGTGAACCTGATCGGCAGCGGGAGCTATCACCTCAACCTTTAACTCAATTTTCCTGAGCATCGTTGCAGTGAGAAAAAGAACAACAGGGTAAAAATAATATCTGGTAAACCTACAGTGGGAATTAGTCCTTGCACTATTCTTTGAGTAGTGCCTCTGGGCATGCTCAACGATTTTCAGCCATGTAAGGATTCGCTTCAGAGATGCGCATGGGAATCACCGCTCGAATGGCCTTGGCTTTATCAGCTTGTCCCCTATCCACGAGTTCATCGTAGGTGGTCCCAAATTTTTCCTGGGCTAAGTCATTGCGCAATTCATGGTAAGCCCCAGCCAACTCATTTTGTATGAGTACATACGTTTTGTAGGTGCTGGCATCGTCACATTGAATAGAAACAATTTGTTTCGATACATCGACTGTTCCAAGCAAAGGGATTTCTTTTTTCTCAAAAGCAGGCAGGTCCACACTTTTTGTGGGATTGGCAATAAATTCGCGTGCTATTTCGCGCAGGCTCTCAATGCTTTCCAGCTTACCTTCCACCATCAGCTCGTCCTTGCCGTTGAGCAACACAACCAACACATTTCTTTTGTGCTCAGGTGTAGTTATCGTCTCAGGCATGTCTGGAGACAGTACCCGTTGAATGCCCCAATCTTGCGAAATGGTCGTGGTAACAAGGAAAAAAACGAGGAGGAGAAAAGCAATGTCAGCGGTACTTCCCACATTGAGGGTATCGCCTTTAAAACGAAGTCTGGACATAAGTAGAGAATTTAAGGGTTCACCCACTTATGATGCAAAAAATGTACCGGGATTTAGACTTGGGCAAGGCACAAAAAAAAAGGGCTCCGATAGTTATCGAGGCCCCTTTTATATAGATTTCTACGCAGTACTATTTGTCGTTGCGTTCTCTTGTGGAGTAATTGATTTTCAAAGCCTGAATTTTTCTAAGCTCCTGTTTCACATCCGAAACAATGCCCATCTTGGCTTCTGAATCTACTTTCAGCGAAGTTGTCACCAAACCGTGCTCCTGCTCATCGCGTTCACTTCTGTGCTTAATGACAAAAGGTTGAATGTCTTCAACGGTAGCAAAGGCATCATCCAATTGAATTTTCGGAACAGTACCGTATAAGGCGGTGTTCATGGGTTCCCCAATGTAGATATAATCTACCAGGGCTCTGTTTTCCAACTTTTGAATTTCCGTTGCTTCAGGTTGATTCACTTTTACCTTCAATTCAATTTCACGCATCACAGTCGTAACCATGAAAAAGAACAGTAGCATAAAGACGATATCTGGCAGCGAAGCCGTTGATACTGGCGGAGTTTCTTTGTTCCCTTTTTTCCTAAACCTACTCATCTCAGCCTCCTACGTTTTTAGGTTCTGCCTCAGAAATTCTCTGGGGATAAACACCCCTGATGGCTTTAATCTTTTGCTTGTTGGAAGGTTTGTCTTCGTCTATCAACTTTTGATAAGATATGCCAAACTTCTGCTCAGCCAAGTCATTTCTCAACTCGGTATAGGCAGCGGCCAGTTCGTTTTGAACCTGGATGTAGAGGTTATAGGATGTTCCACGGTCATTCTGCAAAGAGATAACCTGCTTGGAAACTTCCATTTGACCAAACAGAGGAACATCAGAAATCTTAAACTCCGGTAAGTTGTCCTTCCGTTGTGGGTTAGCAATAAACTCCTTTGCTGCTTCTCTTAATTCAGAAATATCCATCAGCTCCCCTTCTACCAACAATTGGTCGTTTGCATTTGCCAGCACAACAAATACATTGCGATCCTTGATAGGTGGTGGAGGTGGTTGATTTTCCAGGATTGGAGGCGGCAGCTTTCGCGACAAGCCCCAACTGGCATCCATCGTTGTGGTTACCAGAAAGAATACCAGCAACAGGAAGGCGATATCTGCCATCGAGCCGGCATTGATTTCTTGTGATAATCTTCTTCCCGCCATGAGTCTATCGAATTAATCGGTTAACTGCAGAATAAATAATTGACCCGATTGCGCCTACTAACAAAATGTAAAAGGCATACAGACCAACTCCTGACCATTTAATGGAGAAACTGCTGATGTCATCAGGATATCCTTTGATCATTTCGTCAGAAGCTAATACATAGCTAATGATTATCACCGCTACAAAAGCGCCAATACCAATGCCCGCAGATTTAAGGCCTGATGGGTTGGCCATTGCTCCTGAAACTGCAGTCATCAAGGCGACCAATATGCAAATCCCCAACAATATATAGGAGTAGTAGAGCATCGGATTAACTATCCGATTCGCATCAACTTCAAGTTCACCAGGTTCAACGCTGTGGAACCAGGACACCACAAAAAAGATGGCCCCTAGCGTCACCAGCACATACATCAAATAAGAGGTTATATTAGATGGCATAATCGAGTAACTTTATTAGTTAGACGCTTTGTGTCTCAGTAGCAAATCAACCAACGTGATGGAAGCGTCTTCCATGTCGTTTACAAGGCTGTCCACCTTAGCAACGATGTAGTTGTAAAATACTTGCAAAATCATCGCAACTGCAAGTCCGGAAACCGTGGTGATAAGTGCCACCCCAATACCTTCTGCAACAATTGCCGGAGAGATGTTGTTTTCCGCTGCAATCGCGTCAAAGGCACCAATCATACCGATTACCGTTCCAAAGAATCCAAGCATCGGAGCCAGAGCGATAAACAATGAAATCCAGGATAACCCTTTTTCCATCAGTCCCATTTGAACACCACCGTATTGTACAACCGATTTCTCCACCATGTCAATGCCTTCATCCGCACGATCCAATCCTTGGTAGAAGATACTGGCAACAGGTCCTTTTGTGTTTCTGCACACCTCTTTGGCTGCATCTACACCTCCTGATTTTAATGCTGACTCAACATCATTGAGCAACTTAACAGTATTGGTAGTAGCCAGGTTCAGGTAAAGAATTCTTTCAATACACAAGGCCAATCCTAAAATCAAACAGATAATTACAACTGACATAAAGCCAGGACCACCTTCAATGAATTTACTTTTTAAAATTTGGTGCATGCTTCTGTTTGCTTCTGCTTCAGCAGCAGCGGCTTCCGCATCGGCTATTTCTTTAGCTTTTGTTTTTGCATCGGCAGCAGCCTTGTCCATTTCCGCTTTTTCCATGGCGGCTTTCTCGGCCATAGCGGCAGAATCCATTTGTTCAGTAGTATCAGGATTTTCTCCCTCTGCGAACGTTACAGGTGTGTTGACAAAAAGGAACATTCCCGCCAACATACATAAAGCAATTAGCTTTTTCATATCAGTGCTGATTTGTTTGATGTGTTATTGTGATTTACTCTATTTACTAAATTCAACAGCGGAGAGAGAGGGATTCGAACCCTCGATACCCGGTTAGAGTATACACGCTTTCCAAGCGTGCGCCTTCAGCCACTCGGCCACCTCTCCATTAAATGTAGAAGAGGAACTAATTCACCCTCTCTAAACAGGCGTCCAAATTACAAAAAAAATGTAATGTACAAGTATATCCCGCAGGGTTCTTAATGATTAATTAACAGCATTTTTGCTTTGATTTTTTGGGTTAATCAGCGCGGAGAATTTTGAGTCTTAAGTGATGGATCTACTGCAAAAGCCTTGCCAATATATTCATCAGCCATTTTTTGGTCTCCTAATCCCTGGTAAGTAATGCCAATATTTAACATAACCCGAGCGTTATCAGGGTCTAGAGACAATGCTTGTTGAAAATACTGGAGGGCCAGTTGCGACTGACCATTCATCCCATAAACCACTCCAATCTTCTGAAGTATACTCGAATTGTTGGGTTTTAACTGATTTGCCTTGCCTAAAACTTCGAGGGCTTTGTCAAAATTTTGCTGGTATTTGCCATAAGCTTCACCCATTTGTTCGTAGGCTGCAACATTGTTCGGATCATAATTAATCAGAATTTTATAGCCTTTCAATGCTAATTCATGATCTCCCCGGCTGAGGCAATTATTACTCACAATCAACAAATTTTGCAAAGCGTTGGCAAAATTTGGGTTGATTTTCAGGCAATTTTCAAAATAGGTGATGCTGTAATCGTAATTGCGCAATTCAAAATAGGTACTGCCCAACAAATCCATGGGTGGAATGTAAGTAGGATACAACTCCAGAGACCTGCGTAAATGTTTTTCAGACAATTGTAACAACCTCAATTTTTCTGTTGGATCATTTTCTTCCTGAGCCGCCTCCAGAAAGGCCCCTCCAGCAGACATGTTCACTTTGGCACTGTTTTGAGAGACCTTCACATCGGTCATCGACAAGGAAGCATCGTTGAACCAGGCAAATGATCGGTGCACGGTCTTTATACTATACAGCGCCAACAATGCAAAAAACACGCCTTTCACCACAGTTGGATTTTTGGTCATCTTCGGCAACTTCACAACAATCAGATGCCCCAGGATGATGCAAAAACCAAGGGAGGGAATGTACATGAAACGTTCATTCATAAATGTACCAATGCCAAAAACGAGGTTGGAGAACAGAATAAATGATCCGAGGTACAGTAAAATGCCATAGGAAAAGACACTGCGTTTCATTAATCCTCTAAGCGCAATTCCAATTAGCAGTGCATATACAGCCATTGACATGAGCACCATGGGATCGCTAAAATTCAGGTAGGGAAACCCTTGTGACCAGGCATGTCCTTCTCCAGAGATGGGATGCCATGGATAATAATCGTGCGTCAAGGGGTGCGGCAAAATCAACAACTTAATGTACAAGCCCCAAGTGAAAAAGGTTGTAGCCAACTTCTCGCCTCCTTCGGCAAAGAGGAATGGATCGTTCATCAACTCGTCAACAGGGTTCGTCTGGGCCGACCCCAGCACTTCGAAGCGAATCCAAGCGTAAAGCCCAGCCACTGCGAACAGTGGCAACACCGCGATGGCCACGTCTTTGAATTTATGTTTGGTAAAGAAAAATACCGTCAAAGGAATAATGCCTAAAAAGGTGACGGCAGATTCTTTGCAAAACAACCCAAGTGCAAACAACAGATTGGCCAACACCAAATGCTGTACTTGTTGACCTTTTAAATATTTCAACACAAAATAAAGAGCAAACAATCCGCCCACCACACTCATGATCTCATCGCGGCTCTTGATGTTGGCAATAAGCTCGGTGTGCAAAGGATGTGCGATGTACAAAGCGGTGGCCACAAACGCCAGGCTCAGATACCAGGGTTGTTTTTTGTCGGGTGGAAATAGCCGCACCAAAATAATGTACAACAATATGGCAGTGAGCCCGTAAAGCAGCACATTCACCAAATGGCTAAAGCCGGGCCATTCACCAAAAAGCTGATATTCGATGGCATGTGTCGTGAGCGGTAGTGGCCGGTAGCGACCTCCTTCCAGCAAGTTCTTTTTAACACCATAAAAACCGGTGAGCAGATCATTTTTCCAGATTTTACCGATGCCGTCAAAGCCCTCCTTTACAAATTGGTTGTGGGTGACGTAGAGTTTGTCATCCAACACATATTCAAAAGAAACGGTAAAAATATACAGAGAGACCGCCAGCAAAAACAGAATGACTACCGGCTTTTCAATAGACGAAAAGAGCCCCTTAGCCTCAGCCGGAGGATGACCGACTGTCTCCTGTACAACAAGTTTTTCCTGTTGTCTTTTGTTTTGTTGTTTTTTTCGAGCTGCTGCCATCTTGATCGTTGCAGAAAGTTAAAGATAATCCATTTTACCCTCGGAGATCTCTCCGCGCAATGACTTCAACCACAACTCTTTGAATTCCTCAGCCGAATCACATTGATCGAGTAGGAACATCAACTTCGTGATGGCTGCCTCCATGGTAATATCTGCTCCTCCAAGCACGCCAATTTTCTTCAGCCGGGAACTTGTCTCATACCGTCCTTGCTCAACACTTCCGGTAGAGCATTGGGTCACATTCAAAACAATGATCCCTGCCTTGATCGCCCGAATCAGGGCTTCAATGAACCAGTGTGCGGTAGGCGCATTTCCCGAGCCAAAGGTGTGCAGGATAATCCCTTTTAATCCTGGCGTTTCCAATTGGGCGTTGACAGCCGCTTCGCTAATTCCGGGAAACAAGGTCAAAATACTCACGTTTGTATCCATGCCCGTTTGCACCTCTAAGGGGAGTCCATTGGGGGTGCGTAGGCGAAAACGGTGGAAACGGATGTGTACCCCGGCCTCGGCCAATACCGGATAGTTGGGCGAACGAAAAGCTTCAAACGCCTCCGAGCTAACTTTGTGCGTGCGGTTGCCGCGGTACAATTGAAATTCAAAATACACCGCCACCTCCGCCAAAACAGCTTTCCCGTTTTCCTTGGTTGCGGCAATTTCAATCGCGGTCAACAGGTTTTCCTTACCATCCGAACGAATAACGTCTATCGGCAATTGAGCTCCGGTGAGGATTACCGGTTTACCTACATTTTCAAGCATAAAGCTCAAGGCCGAAGCCGTATAAGCCAATGTATCTGAGCCGTGTAGGATGACAAAACCATCGTGGTCAGCATAGTTTTCTGCGACCATGGTGGCGAGTATCCCCCAAATAGCCGGGTCCATGTCTGAAGAATCAATGGGTTTCTCAAAAGAAATGCTCGACAATTCCACGTCCAGCTTCTTCAGTTCCGGCACCTGATCCTGCAGGTTGTCGAAATCAAAAGGAATGAGGTGACCATCTTCATGGTCTTCTACCATGCCGATGGTGCCTCCTGTGTAAATGATTAAGACTTTGGACTTTTCCATGTTTACACGCCAAAGATTTCTTTGGAATTTTGGGTGGTGATGCGCGCCAATTCCTCCAGAGGCATTTCGTAAATATCGGCTACTTTTTGAGCTACTTCCAAAACGTAAGCGCTTTCATTGCGCTTACCCCGGTAGGGCGTTGGGGCCAAATAAGGAGAATCAGTTTCCAATACAATGTGTTGCACATCGATTTCTTTGAGTACCAGATCAAGTGCTGCTTTTTTGAACGTGACCACTCCGCCAATTCCCAGTTTAAAACCACCGTATCCAATGATGGTTTGGGCCTGTTCGAGGGTTCCGGTAAAACAGTGAAAAATTCCTGTGAGCTGGTCATCGTTGACTTCTTCCATCAACTCAAAAATTTCATCGAAAGATTCCCGGGCATGAATAATGATCGGAATCTGGTAATGTTTCGCCCAGTTCGCTTGCCTTCTAAATGCTTCTTGTTGCTGAGGCAAAGTTGATTTGTCCCAATACAGGTCAATTCCTATTTCTCCCACGGCCACAAATTTGCGTTTGGCCAGCCAGGTTTCCACCAATTTCAACTCAGTCTCAAAATTTTCTTTCACCGAGCAAGGGTGCAACCCCATCATCGGAAAAAACCGTTGAGGATCGCGTTGTTCCAGTTGTAGCATTGCGTCAATGGAGGAACTGTCGATGTTGGGGAGAAAAAAACGCTTCACTCCTGCCCGTTCGGCTCGTTCAATCACTTCATCCAAGTCCTCTCTCAACTGCTCCGCATAAAGATGCGTGTGCGTATCTGTCAGCGTCATGCGGTAAAAATAGAAAATTTAAGGCGGATATATTTTAACTAATTTTGGCGCGTCTATGGCTACCCGGGTTCTCATCATACGTTTCAGTTCTATCGGTGATATCGTACTCACCACTCCCGTGATCCGAATGGTGAAGGAACAACTGGACGGAGAGGTTGAAGTGCATTACCTCACCAAAAAGTCATTTGAGCCGTTGCTCAAAGCCAACCCCTACATCCATACGCTTCATACCATAGAAGATAAGGTGAGCGAGGTTCTCTCCACGCTGCAAGAGCTGCAATTTGATTACATCATCGACCTGCACAAAAACATCCGTACGATGCAGGTAAAAAAGGGCCTCCAGACACTGGCCCTTTCCTTTGATAAAATCAACTGGCCCAAATGGCTGATTGTCAATTTAAAGATTGACCGACTGCCCGATGTGCACATCGTGGATCGCTACCTGGATGCAACCAAAGCATTTGGTGTTGAAAATGACGGCCGGGGATTGGATTACTTTATCCCAGCTGAAGAAGAGGTGGACTTATCGGTGCTACCTGAAGGGCATCGCAACGGATACATTGCTTTTGCCATCGGTGGTAACCACAACACCAAGGTGATGCCGGAAGATAAAATCATCGACATCTGTAAAAAATTGGAAGTTCCGGTAGTCTTGCTCGGTGGCAAAGAAGACGCAGCCCGTGGGCACAAAATCAGTTCCTATGTGGGGCCCATCATATACAATGCCTGCGGACAATTTTCCATCAATCAGTCCGCCTCGTTGGTGCGACAAGCTCAAACCGTTATCAGCCACGACACTGGATTGATGCACATTGCGGCTGCCTTTAAAAAAGACATTGTTTCTGTTTGGGGCAACACCATTCCAGAATTTGGGATGTATCCTTACCTGCCCAAAGGAGAGGGATCTTCTACCATTATAGAAGTCAAGAATTTGCGTTGTCGGCCCTGTTCCAAGTTGGGATTTGACAAATGCCCGAAAAAGCATTTTCACTGCATGAACCGTATCGATGCAGACGAGGTTGCTGCGGCAGCAAAGAAGAACCTACTGCTCTAAATCAAACAAGGCTTTCAATTCAGTCGCATCGTCTGGCTTCATTTTCCCAGCCAGAATCAAACTCAACTGCTTTCTGCGCAGTGCGCCACCATAGCGTTTGATTTCATCGTCTGATTCCGGCACTAGTTTGGGCACATCAATCGGACTACCGATCTGATCAACAGCAACAAAAGTATAAATCGCCTCATTGCACTGCTTTTTCTCTCCGGTGCGCTGGTGTTCTACAAACACATCCATATATACTTCCATGGAAGAGTTGAAAGAGCGGGAAACCTTGGCCTCTATCGTAACGATGTCTCCTAATTTGATAGGACGGTTGAATGAAACGTGGTTAACCGAAGCTGTAACCACAATCCTATTGGCATGACGGTGCGCAGAAATGGCGGCCGTAATATCCATCCAATGCAGCAATTGACCTCCCATGAGGTTTCCTAAAGTATTTGTGTCGTTTGGCAAGACCAGGTGAGTGGTCATGGCGTGCGTTTCTTTCGCTGTTTTGCTTTTCACAACAATTGCTTTATTGGTTAAGAGGAGCGCAAAGTTACGGATAATGGCAGCATGGCATGGTTGCAATTCGTTATTAAATGATGGTATTATTCTAGCCAAGATGCGTTAATTTAGCAGGGTGTACCTACTCTACGTAAAAGCGCTTCACATCATATTTGTAGTTACCTGGTTCGCAGGCCTTTTCTACATCGTCCGCTTGTTTATCTACCATACCGAGGCTGAGAAAAAGGAGGAACCTGCCCGCAGCATTTTACAAAATCAGTATAAGTTGATGGAAAAACGCCTGTGGTACGGCATCACCTGGCCATCGGCCATCCTCACCGTCATTTTCGGATTTTGGTTGGTGCAGGCCTACAACTACTGGCTGCAACCATGGATGTTATTGAAGCTGGGTTTTGTGGCCGGCTTACTGGTTTACCATTTTTTATGCGGTGCACTGTTCAACCAACTCCAAAAAGGGATCATCAAATACTCGTCCTTGCAACTGCGCATTTGGAATGAGGTGGCCACACTGTTTCTAGTAGCCATCATTTTTGTGATAGTGCTCAAAAGCACCATCGCCTGGATTTGGGGAGCGGTAGGGTTATTTTTGTTTGCCCTCGCCTTGATGTTGGCAATCAAGCTCTACAAAATAAGCCGGGAATCCTCCTCTAAACAGTAGTCGTATCGCCCACCTCTCCATCAGGATAGGAAGAAGGATTGTTTGGACTACCAAAGAGAACGCGCAATCGTTGCTTCAGACCTTTGGAATTACTGAAATCCCTTCCGATAGCTGCAAACTCGTGAAACACTCCCACTAACGGGTTGATGGTTGTCAGCGGCTTGGTAATACCATAAACTGCTTGCTCTTCTTCCGGTTGAAATGTTCCAAAAATGCGATCCCAGATAATAAAGGTAGAACCGTAGTTACGATCCATGTATTTCTTGTTCACTGCATGGTGCACGCGGTGATGGGAAGGAGTCGTAAAAATGTATTCAATCGGCTTCGGTAACTTGCGAATGAACTCAGTGTGAATCCAGAACTGGTACAACACCTCAATCTGATGAATGATAAAAAATGTCAGCGGGTCAAAACCCATGAAAGCAACTGGCAAAAAGAAAATCGCCTTGAATTGCTGTACCCATGATAGTCTGAACGATACGGAAAAATTGTATTTCTCAGAAGAGTGATGGGGCACGTGAGTTGCCCACCAAATACGTTGTTCATGCGCTACACGGTGTGCCCAATAGCGGAAAAAATCCAAAGAGACGAGGCACAAAACGTAAGACCACCAAGTATTTGGAATACGCCATGGAACAATCGTAATGCACCAAAGAATCAAAATAAACAATGGAATTTTGGTAATGGCCGTGGTCAGCAAATTGCCCAAACCAATCATTACCGAGCCGGCAAGATCCCTGCCCGAATATTGCTGCCGTTTGGTAATATAGCCGAGAAAAATCTCCAACCCAACCAATGAGAGCATTATAGGAACAGCATAATGGATCAACATTAAATCGTCTACCTGCTGCAATACTTCACGAATGTTCAAAAAAGCGAAATTATCGAACCATTCGTCTTTGAAAAAAACTTCTAATAGCATGTTTCAAAATTTGGCGACAAAGGTATGTCATTATATTGGATTAGATTTCAATTCAAAGTCGTTCCTGAAGTTCTTTCTCCTAATTCTTTGCCTTGCACAGTCAAACAACCAGTTGACAACATTTGTTTAAGCGATCAATCGACTCATTTTAACTCAATGACTATCAAGACGGTAGACTCCCAATTAAAATACCGAGTCAGATTATGTATGCACATTAGATGTATATACATACATTTGCGCTACCTATTTTACGGTATTTATGGAATTGGAAGAAGCAATCAAACAAACGAAATTCAAAAGCGTGTTTCAAAAGGCCATGCTAAACCTGCTGTTTACCAATGGCTGGTTGAGTAACCTTCAAAATCAGTTTTTTAAATCTTACGGCATTTCCGCCCAACAATTTAATGTCTTACGCATCTTGCGGGGACAGCATCCTAAGCCTGCCTCCATGGGTTTGGTAAAAGATCGCATGTTGGACAAGATGTCCAATTCTTCCAGATTGGTCGAAAAACTCCGACTCAAAGGACTGTTAGAGCGCAATGAATGTGAATCTGATCGCAGGCAAGTCGACATACTCATCACGAATGCCGGTTTGGATTTATTGGCGCAGATTGATCAGAAGATTGAATCTTTGGATGATGTCTTTCGGGCACTCTCCGAAAAGGAGGCTACTGAACTTAATCGCCTTCTCAACAAACTAAGAGGATAACTCTCCTCCCCGACACTTTTAATTGCTTATCGGTTTTTTTGAGGCCTCCATCGGCCAAAAAAGCAGATTCGTAAAACACCTACACTTGTGTTTTAAAAGAATCTTCGTATATTAACCAGTTCGGAAGTATACGAACTAAGAAGCAAAAAAGTACACTAGAACATGCGACAGTTAAAAATCACTAAACAACTTACCAATCGCGATAGTAAGTCGATTGATAAGTATCTGAGCGATGTTTCTAAGGAGGAGATGATAACACCGGAGGAAGAAGTATCACTGGCAGTAAGGATCAAGCAGGGAGATGAAACCGCACTCAACAAATTAGTTAATGCCAATCTTCGTTTCGTCATTAGCGTGGCAAAACAGTATCAGGGCCATGGTTTAACGTTGGAAGACTTAATTGCCGAGGGCAATATTGGTCTTATCACGGCAGCCAAACGGTTTGACGAAACAAAGGGCTTTAAATTCATCAGTTATGCAGTATGGTGGATACGTCAAAGTATCATGCAGGCGATTGCCGAAAATTCAAGGGTGGTTCGCCTTCCTTTGAACAAAGTGAGCGCCATACAGAAGATAGCCAGCGCTTATTCAAGGCTGGAACAACAGCACGAAAGAGCACCGTCCAACGATGAAATTGGCGAATTGCTGGAAACATCTTCTGACAGTGTTGCTGATCTTTTTACTTATTCGCAAAAGCAGGTATCTGTGGACGCACCCATGATTGAAGGAGAAGAAAACAGCCTTCTCAACGTGTTGTCCAACGGCAATTCCAGGAGTCCTTCTGATGATTTGATTCGGGAATCTCTGTGCAGAGATATTGAACGGGTGTTGGTTTCGCTAAAAGCGAGAGAAGCGGATGTTATTCGTCTTTCTTTTGGGTTGAACGGCACAACTCCGATGACCTTGGAAGAAATTGCCAACAGCTTGGGGTTGACACGTGAGCGCATTCGCCAAATTAGGGAAAAGGCACTGCGCGGACTTCGCAAGAAGCTCAACTCAAATCTTTTGAAACACTACTTATAGGCACTACTAAGTGCCAAGCGATATTTAAAAAAAGATCCGATAGCTATCGGATCTTTTTTTTAATCATAAGACACTTCACACCGGGACCAACTCGCCTTCAATCTTTTCAAATCTTCTGGCGGCAGGTTGTTTTGATTTAAAAACACTTTGCGCACCCGTTTCAGTGCATAAAATTCCTCGGGCAATTCTTGAAGCTCATTTCCAATGAGTGAAATTTCCCGGAGGTTGATCAACTTGCTCACCGAACGAGGCAACAAACCCAATTCACAGTGATCCATCGAAATGTATTTTAAGGTGCGAATTGCTCCCAAAATTTCAAAGGTTGAATGCACCTCCATCTGGGTGTAATTCAAATCAATGTATTCCAGCCGTTCCATGGATGCCAGCTCCCTGGGCAACGATGTCAATTCGTTGTTACTTAGTGCCAGTGACTTTAGATTGGTCAGCTTAGCTATTTGTGGAGGAACGCTTTTAATTTCCGTGTTGAAAAGTGATAAATTGACAAGGTTCCACAAATTTGATATCTCCGCTGGAATGACCCTTACAGGATTATTATCCAACCGCAAGTATCGCAGCGATGAAATCTTCAACACGGCCATTGGAAAAGGACGAATGTTGTTGTAAGCAATGTTCAAATCAGCGAGTATTGGCATTTCCCCTAGCTCATCCGGCACCTTAAACAAGACATTAAATGACAGGTTCAATATCCGCAGGCTCTTCATCTGCGGCAACACCTCAGGAAAATAAGCGAACTTGTTTCTGTTCAAGTACAATTCCGTCAGTCGCGACAATTGAGTCATCTCTTTGGGAAGTTCGGTCAGCTGGTTGTTGCCCAAACTCAACGCGTTCAACATAGTCAATTGGCCAATGCTTCCATCCAGCTCCGTCAATTTGTTGTCGCTCAAATCGAGCATTTCCAGCCGTTTAAGTTGGACTATCTCTTCCGGAAATTCTGTGAGTCCCTGACCACTCAAGTCCAGTCGAAAAACCAGGTTTGGCTCTTCGAGTGCTTTTTCTAAATCGGTGTATACAAATGCCCGCGTCTCTTTTGGAACATACACTCCAAAATTAGGTTGCTGCGCCAGAAGTGAATGCTGGAACGCATTAGCGCCAGAAAACAATACACAAAATAATACCGGAAACAGTCTGCTCATGTAGGATGGGGATTGTACTCCTTTGTGATGCACAATTTATATTATTCCATAAATTTCATCGTTGATGCAACGCTTATTTTTTTCATATCGTCCTTAACGATGAAGTGTTCAACAAATTAGTAAAACTTGGGATCCAACCAAAACATTGAAGCCGCGCTTATCGACCGATGCAAAAAGGGGGACAACCTCGCTCAGATGCACCTTTACGATCGATACAACAAGGCGATGTTTAACCTTTGCCTCCGCTTTTTCCCTGATCCCCAAGAAGCAGAAACAATGATGCACGATGCTTTTATCAAAGCATTTCAACGGTTGACCGGATTGCGGGAAGTGCGCACCTTCCCTGCCTGGTTCAAACGCATCACCATCAATCATTGCCTGGAAAAGCTGCGGCAAACAAAACCCGGTTGGGAACCGCTGGAAGAACACCAGCTGACCAATCTGGCCGAACCGGAACCAGAGCCGGAAGCTTTTACAGAGGTTCCCGAAAAGGTAGATGCCGCCATCGATGCTTTGCCTGACGGTTATCGAATTGTGTTAAGCCTCTACCTGCTCGAAGGCTACGATCACGAGGAAATCGGGGAGATACTACAGATTGCTCCAGCCTCATCGCGGTCACAATACAGTCGGGCACTTCAACAACTTAGAAAACTATTGCAATAAGCTATGGCCAAAAAAATAGAAGATTATATCAAGCAGCAGCGGGCTGCGCTTCAAAACCACGAACCTGCTTCGGGCCATCAAAACCGATTTATGGAACGGTTGGAACAGGCGCCTGCTCCAAAAAATAATCCTCGTTGGATCTGGGGTGTCGCAGCATCACTTGTGTTGCTCCTTGGTCTCGGCACTACCTTTTGGTTAACAGGGCCAGGTCTGGAAGGAAACGATTCTCTGGCCTTGAATGATACCATCGAAGAGCTTGTGGCCATGGCACCAGAAGTGATGGAGGCTGAAACCTACTATCAAGAACAAATCGATTCGAAGTTGATTGAGGTGGAAAGCTCACGTGATAACGAGTCCGCTATTTTTCAGCACCACCTGGCCAGCTTAAAAACACTAGAGAAAGAATACGAAGTGCTTAAAGCTGAATTGTTGTTGCACTATGGCGACAAGCGTGTCGTCAATTCGATGATAGAAAATTACCGACTGAGGCTTGAGATACTTGAGCAACTCTCGCTCCAATTGGAAAAAACGAAAGAACTTAAACTAAGCGATCATGCTAAAACAAAAGTATAAAACGACCCTCCTGCTTGCTCTTGCTATTGTTGGATTATCCATCCAATCCCTGGCAGGAAAAATCGAGCCGGTTTCAAAAACCATTCTCGAAAAATACGCTGTGTCCAGTGACAGTGAGTTACGCATCTCCAACAAATTTGGTGACATTGAATTGACCACCTGGGACAAAGACTCCATCGTCATTGCTGTTTCCATTAGTGGAGAAGCCAAAAACAATGCACAAGAATCTTTGGACGAAATATCAGTCAAGTTCATCACGCGACCAGCGGAGAACAGTGAGCAGGTCTCCAGCTATGTTGAAGCCATCACCCAAATGGGTACCCGCAACAAAAACGTTAAGATCAACCAATTGCAAATTAACTACACGGTGATGTTACCCAAAACTTCCAGACTAGTCATTCGCAATCAATTTGGCAATGTGAGCCTCAACGAGAGTGCCGCTGCCGTAGCCGTAGATGTGCGTCACGGGAATTTCTACGCACAAACATTGGAACACCCTGATACCCGCATTGCCGTTTCTTTTGGCAAAGCCGAAATTGATTTAATAAAACGCGGTAAAGTGCTGGTTTCCCACTCCAATCTGGTCATTGACGAAGGCGGGGAAGTTTCAGTCAGCAGTGATTTTGGTGGCTCGATAAGGCTGGGTAATTTTTACGACCTCGATTTAAGGTCAAGAAACGACAAAGTTTCTATCCAACATGTTACGAAGCTTAAAGCTAATTGTCATTTTTCAAGCTTAGACATTGCGGTACTCATCGAATCATTGGACGTAGACATTGAGCATGGTGGATTAGAGATCAATTCGGTGCACAAAGATTTTAAAACCATGAATTTGGATGCCCGCTTTGCGGATGTTGAGGCAAGATTTAACAAAGAAGTTGGTTTTAAACTCAATGCTGACCTCGAATTTTCGTCCCTCAGCTACCCCAAAAACAGTCAGGTAAAAGAAGAGGAGCTTTCCTTCAACTCATCAGAGATGAACGGCTGGGTAGGTAGTGCTGACGCAACAGCAATTGTCAACATCAATTGCAAACACGGCAAGCTCAAGCTCACCAACGACAAAAAATAAGGGGTGTTATTTTACCATCAACCAGGCCCCGGAATTGTGGCTTGATCTGATGGAATTTAAAGCATCCAAAGCTTCCTGGCGGGTAGCATAACTTTCAATGCTCACATGATGAAGCCCTTTCCGGTGCGTTACAATAAAGGATTCATACCCCATTTTACGCATGTCGTCCACCAGTCCTTGCGCGTTGTCCTGCACGCCAAATGCTCCTCCAATGATGTGGAAACGCAAGCGAACGTCCGGAAGGCTGGCTTTTTCAACTCGGGTAGTTACTGCCTTGGCCACGGGTGGCTTGCGCAATTCTACCACGATGGCGTTGTCGTCAGTGGAAATGGCCTCTACATCGTCTAAGAGTGAAGGTAAATTCACATAATAAACGGTGTCAGGGACGTTAAACACGTTGAGTTCATCCAGGCTGTCCAACTCAAATTCAAAGGCCGGTTTGATTTCGTTGCGAAACTGATACAGTGGAACTATTTTGCTGGTAAAAGGATTCATGTCCGACATCGAAAATTGCGATCGGTCCTTTACAATGTTGGTTTCCAGAGGCAACCAGGCAAGATAGAGCAAAAATGGAATGATGGCTGCTACATATAAAAGGTAGATACCTTTCCTTTTTTTTCGTTTTTCAGTTTCCTGTGGAATGGCCGGCCGGTTTTCCGGAGCTTTCTCGGCTAACTTTTCCCTGATCTTAGCGGCCGGCTTTTCCTCTTTCACAGCTGCGGGCAGCGGAATAATTTCCGGTATCGGAGGAGCAACTTCTTTCACCGGAGCCGCAACGGGCTTGGGTGTTGCAATAGGAACAACCTTGGCTACAGGCAAAGAGTGGAAAACCGACAATCCAAATGCGTCCAACAAGAAATTGTTGGAGTAATCGGGTTCGAAACGAATGGCCTTGTGCGCATCGTGATACAACGTCCCCACTTCGTGAACCTCAAACCTCCCGTGCTGTTCCAGAGCACTGCGCAGCAAACGTACATACGCCTCAATTTCATTCCCGGCTTCATCATAGCTAATGCCCTTTTGGGTAGCAATGTGATTGGCCAGCAAACCATCGCTGTTGGCCAGGTTTTTATTGAAACTGATGTTTTTGTAGGGTGGCGAAAACCGGTGACTGACCGAATCTCGCTTGGCCGGATGATAGTTGCCCACCAATCCGCCAAAGCCTGGAATGATAACGCAATCATGCGTCAACAATAACTCACTTATGTATTTATCCAGGGTACCCATTTCTTTAGACGAGGCTAAAGTAGAAAATTTCTATTTCCTGGAAGGCTGAAGAGTCGCTCGAAATTCAAAACGGGGGCGAAGTATATCAGAGAAAAGTGTTCTATGGTGTTCCCGGAAGTCCTTCAGCAATTTCACAAATGCATCGAAAGCCTAACCAACCTTCCGGTCCTTGGTACGGAATGGAAGTGCTCAACTTACTTTGTTCCAGAGCATGTGGCCAACCTCCTCCTTTGGAGACTCCTTTTTCCGAAACCATTTCTGCCACATTGCCAATGAGGTTATAGAAGCCTAAAGCATTGGGCTCCCCATATGATGTTGGTTGAGGAGAGAGCCCCTCACCTTGCCGAGTTAGATATTCTTTTGATTCCAACGAAATGATGAGCGGCATGCCCTTTTTCGTTTTTAGTTGTTCGTGGCCAAAAAAGAATTTTGAAGTATCCAAAGCACCTGCCGCTGCATACTCCCACTCGGCAGCTGTTGGCAACCGATAGTAAACATTTTCTGCTGGCCATTTTAGTTTACCCCGATTGGCCTGAATGTACTCCCGCACTCTTTCGGTGCGCCAGGAACAATAGGCTGATGCCTGTTCATGACTTACTCCAATAACAGGGTAATCGTGGTAGGCCGGATGCCTAAAATAAAAATCAACCAACGGCTCACTATAGGACAGCGGCATTCTGCGAACGAGTGTATCGGGCAGAACCCGCTTCACCAATTCCGGGTCGGTCTTGCCATATTTTTCCTTAGCCCAAGAAACGTATTCCAGGTAACTATAATTGGTAATTTCCACCTCATCCAAATAGAGGCTATCCTTCAACCAGATCGTTCCGGGAGGACAATATTTCTTTTGACTTTGCTTGCGGGTTTCGCCTCCTTTTGAAAAAGAAAAAACACACAAAACTACCCAAGCTGCGAGGGCCAGAACACTCCATTTTTTTACCACACTTACTTTCATCATTCGCTTCACGTTTGAAATTTAACCAAACACTTCCTACAATCGATAATTGCCGAATCAAAAAACGTTACAACTATCGGTGCTAATTGGTCTCATTTTCAGTCTTTTTCCATACGCTTTTTGTAATTTCGCGCTTCCAAATTAAAAGAAAACATGTTGCGATCACACACTTGCGGAGAACTGAGACTGACTGATATTAACAACACGGTAACACTCAGTGGCTGGGTGCAAAAAGGCCGTGAATTGGGCGGAATGACATTTGTCGACCTTCGTGACCGGTATGGCATCACCCAACTTGTTTTCGACATGGAAACCGATGCTGAGTTGTGCAAACAAGCTCGGGAACTGGGCCGCGAATTTGTGATCAGCGCTACTGGCACCGTACGTGAACGCAGCAGCAAAAACGGCAACCTTCCCACTGGAGACATCGAAATTACAGTGGAAAAATTAGAGGTACTCAACCGCTCAGCCACTCCTCCTTTTACCATTGAAGACAATACCGATGGTGGTGAAGAATTGCGCATGAAATACCGCTACCTCGATCACCGCAGAAAACCTTTGCGACAAAATATCGAGCTGCGTCACCGCATGGCCATCGAGGTTAGAAAATTTTTAGACAACCTCGGTTTTCTGGAAATTGAAACACCGGTGCTTATCAAATCAACTCCTGAAGGAGCACGTGATTTTGTGGTTCCATCTCGAATGAACCCAGGTGAATTTTATGCCTTGCCGCAATCTCCACAAACCTTCAAACAAATTTTGATGGTGGGTGGCTACGACCGTTATTTTCAAATTGTGCGCTGCTTCCGCGATGAAGACCTGCGAGCTGACCGTCAACCTGAGTTTACGCAAATAGACTGCGAAATGTCGTTTGTTACCAGAGATGATGTGCTTGACACATTTGAAGGAATGGTGCGGCACATGTTCCAAACTATCCGCAACATTGAGTTGCCGGAATTTCCAAGAATGACCTATGCTGATGCCATGCGTCTTTACGGTTCAGACAAACCGGACATTCGTTTCGACATGCAATTTGCCGAACTCAACGAAGTGGCAAAAGGGCACGGATTTAATGTATTTGACAGTGCAGAACTCGTAGTTGGAATTTGTGTCCCCGGTGCTGCCGGGTACACCCGCAAACAATTGGACGCACTCACGGATTTTGTTCGCAAGCCACAAATTGGTGCCAAAGGCCTCGTTTATGTGAAGTGCAACGCAGATGGTTCCTTCAAATCATCGGTAGACAAATTTTATTCTCAAGAGGCACTTAAAGCCTGGGCCGACCAAATGAATGCATCGGCTGGGGACTTGTTGTTGGTTCTTTCAGGAGATACTTACCCTACCCGCTCCGCAATGAATGAGTTGAGGCTGGAAATGGGCGACAGAATGAACCTTCGTGACTCAAACTCTTTTGCTCCATTGTGGGTCGTTGATTTTCCTTTATTGGACTGGGATGAGGACTCGCAGCGCTTTCATGCCATGCACCACCCTTTCACCTCTCCGGTTGAGGGGCACAAGTCAATGCTGGCCACTGACCCAGGCAAAGTCAACGCCAATGCTTATGACATGGTTATCAACGGAGTTGAATTGGGAGGCGGTTCCATTCGGATTCACAACAAGGAATTGCAACAAAGCATGTTCAAAGCTCTCGGATTTACTGAGGAAGAAGCCCAGTCACAATTTGGCTTTTTGATGGACGCTTTTGAATTTGGAGCCCCTCCACATGGAGGCATCGCTTTTGGTTTCGACCGAATGGCAGCACTTTTTGGCGGTTCCAACTCCATCCGTGACTTCATTGCTTTCCCGAAAAACAATGCTGGTAGAGACATGATGATCGAATCTCCTTCCAACATTGCTCAGGAACAGTTGGATGAACTGGGCTTGAAACTGGTGGACGTAAAGAAATAATTCACCCTTATAGTCTGAAAGGGCAAACCCATTGTTGGCGGCTTATTGCCAAATTGTATTGCGCACCTTACTTTTGATCCGTGGAGCAACACCGTTTTTCAAAGTACCACGAACTTGCTGAAAAGCTCCGGATCATTCTTATGGGTTCTCTGAAGCAGTTCATAAAATGGCGCAAAAGCAACCTGAAAGACAAACAGTTTGTGCTCCTGCTGAGCATTGTCATTGGCTTTCTTTCCGGCTTGGTGGGTGTGACGATAAAAAACATGTCGTTCCTCATTTCGTGGGTGCTGACCAAAAGCTTTTTTCAGGACTACAATTATGTGCTCTATGTAGCCTATCCCCTCATAGGATTACTGGCGGTTGCCTTTTTTGTAAAACGGATTGTGAAAAGCCCCATCACTCCTGGTATTCCCAACACTTTGTACGCCATCTCTAAACGGAAAGGCATCATCAAAAAACACAACCTGTTTTCATCCATCATCGGTTCGGCCCTTACTGTAGGATTTGGCGGCTCGGTTGGATTAGAGGGCCCGACCGTTGCAACGACTACCGCTTTCGGATCCAGCTTGGGTGGGATGTTCAAAATGAACTACAAAACCAAGACGTTGCTCATTGGGTGCGCTGCCAGCGGGGCCATGGCTGCACTGCTGAACGCTCCCATTGCCGCCATCGTTTTTGCCATTGAGGTCATCATGCTGGATTTGACCACAGCTTCCCTTATTCCACTTTTATTGGCCTCTGTTTCTGCCGCTATCACCTCACATATGATTTTTGGGGATGACATGCTGATTCATTTTAAACCGACCGAAGCCATCACTTTGAGTGACATGCCATTTTATGTGTTGCTCGGGATTTTATGTGGCATCTTATCGGTGTATTTCAGTAAAGTCTATTTCTTGATTGCAGGCTGGTTTGAGCACCTGAAGCAAGCTTACTCTAAAGCCCTGGTAGGCGGAATTATTCTGGGTATCCTGTTGTTCTTTTTACCACCCCTCTATGGTGAAGGCTACGAGACGATCAACGCACTCATTGATGGCCGTGCGGACGAACTGTTAAAGGAAAGCTTATTTTCCACCTATTCAGACAATTTTGGCGTACTCATAGGATTCTTTATTTGCCTGATTTTCTTCAAAATTGTTGCCCTCACAGTAACAGTGAAAGCCGGTGGTGTTGGTGGTATCTTTGCCCCCACCTTGTTTATGGGCTCCATCGTGGGATTTACTTTTTCCAGAGCTTTTAACTACCTCGGAATTGCCTCTTTAAGTGAGAGCAATTTCATTCTGGTCGGCATGGGCGGGCTGATGGCAGGGGTGCTACATGCCCCATTGACCGCGATCTTCCTTATTGCTGAAATTACAGGCGGCTACGAACTATTTATCCCTTTGATGATTACAGCCTCCATCGCCTACACCACGGTGAAATTTGGTCTGAGTAATTCTGTTTACACCTTCCAGCTGGCAAAACGGGGTGAACTGATCACGCACGACAAAGATCAGGCAGTGTTGACTCTGATGAAACTGCACGAAGAAATTGAAAAAGATTTTCTAACCGTTGACCCTTACGCTTCATTGGGTGATTTAGTAAAAATCATTTCTGAATCCAGCAGGAACCTGTTTCCCGTGGTAGACAAAAACCACTACTTCCTGGGAGTTGTTTTGCTCAACGACATCCGTGAGATAATGTTTAAACGTGAATTGTACGAAAATACTTACGTACACGATCTCATGAACGATGCACCCGAACAAATTGGCATTTCCGACAACATGGAAGTGGTGATGAAAAAGTTCGAAACCTCGGATGCATGGAACCTCCCCGTGCTCGACAATGGCCGATACGTAGGATTCGTTTCCAAATCTAAATTGTTTTCGGCCTACCGAAGTTTACTCAAAGACTTTTACCAGGACCAGTAAGAGAACTAGAGTGTTCCTCTTCGTTCCTGCTCCCGTTCAATGGCTTCAAACAACGCTTTGAAGTTTCCTTTACCAAAAGACTTTGCTCCTTTTCGTTGAATGATTTCGAAAAACATGGTGGGTCGATCCACAACAGGTTTGGTAAAAATCTGCAACAAATAACCTTCATCGTCCCGGTCAATCAAAATGCCGAGTTCTTTTAAAGGCTCCAAATCTTCATCGATGGTTCCGACCCTGTCGAGTACCGTATCGTAGTAGCTGCTGGGTACATGCAAAAATTCAACTCCCCGCGACTGCAGGTCAGCAACAGTTTCCAAAATATTGTCTGTAGCAATCGCGATGTGTTGTACACCTGCTCCATTGTAGAAATCAATGTACTCCTCAATTTGCGATTTTTTCTTGCCTTCAGCCGGTTCGTTAATTGGAAATTTGATGCGGCCATTGCCATTGCTCATTACCTTCGACATCAAGGCTGTGTAGTCAGTCGAAATGTCTTTGTCATCAAATGAAATAAGTTGTGCAAATCCCATGACATGCGCATAAAAATCAACCCAGGTGTTCATTTCGCCCCAGCCAACATTGCCTACCATATGGTCAACAAACTTTAGGCCGGCAGGAGCAGGATTGTAGTTCGACTCCCACTTCTCAAATCCTGGCAAAAAGACTCCATTGTAATTCTTGCGCTCCACGAAGATGTGTACCGTTTCTCCGTAAGTGTAGATTCCTGAACGAATAACATGTCCGTTGGCGTCTTCCTCACGGGTCGGTTCCATAAATGGTTTTGCTCCACGAGCAACCGTTTCTTCGTATGATTTTGTGGCATCATCCACCCACAAAGCCACGACTTTTACACCATCACCATGCTTCACAATGTGTTCGTTGATCGGACTCTCAGCGGACATGGGTGTTGTCAATACCAATCGAATTTTATCCTGAACCAGAACGTAGGAAGTACGATCCTTCATACCCGTCTCCAGTCCGGCATAAGCCAAAGACTGAAACCCGAAAGCCGTTTTGTAATAATGTGCTGATTGCTTTGCGTTGCCTACGTACAATTCTACATAGTCAGTACCATTTAAGGGAAGAAAATCTTCTGCCTCAGGATTGATCTTTTCAATGGATGGTGCTACATCTCCGCTCATGGTTGGGTATTTTATGCTGATTAAAAAATTAGGTCAATTAAAGTAGTCAATTTGCTCCAAAACGTTGCCAAATTAAATTGGGCAGTTAAGAAGCTATTCCATCCAGGATTTATGGTAATCTCCTGCATCTATGCCCAAGGCATCTTTCGTCAATTTCAACGGTCTGAACGTATCGACCATCACAGCCAGTTCGTCTGTTTTGACCTGTCCGATACTGCGTTCCATGGCACCCGGGTGTGGTCCGTGAGGAATGCCGGCAGGATGCAATGTGATATGTCCGGGACCAATGTCGTTGCGGCTCATGAAGTCACCATCCACATAATATAACACCTCATCAGAGTCAATATTGCTGTGGTTGTAAGGAGCTGGGATGGATTCCGGGTGGTAATCATACAATCGTGGACAAAACGAACAGACCACAAAAGTATTTGTTTCAAACGTTTGATGCACAGGTGGCGGTTGATGTACACGACCTGTAATGGGCTCAAAATCATGGATGGAAAAGGCGTAAGGATAATTGTAGCCATCCCAACCAACGACATCAAATGGATGCGAGGCATACACATACTGATGCATCATGCCTTCTTTTTTGATCTTGATAAGAAAGTCACCGAGCTCATCGTGTGTTTCCAAATCGGACGGCCTTCGAATATCGCGCTCACAAAATGGCGAATGCTCCAACATCTGTCCAAAGTGGTTGCGGTAGCTCTTGGGCGTTACAATCGGTGAGAAAGATTCAACTATAAACAGTCGGTTGTCTTCCGAATCAAACTCCATGGCATAAATCATCCCCCTGGGAATGAGCAAATAATCGCCATAGGAAAACTCCAATGTACCCAACATCGTGCGCAAGCGGCCTGTGCCCTTGTGGACAAAAAGCAACTCATCAGCATCGGTGTTTTTGTAAAAGTACTCTGTCATTGATTTTCGGGGAGCGGCCAACGAGATGTGTACATCCGAGTTCACCAACATGGGTTTCCGGCTCTCCAGGTAATCATCAATCGGGTCGACTTTAAAACCGTGCAACCGATACGACTTTAAATTTTTATCCACCGCTATTCCCGGAGCCACAGAATAGGGTTCCAAAATATCCTTGACCATGGTTGGACGGTGCACATGATACAACAAGGAAGACATTCCAACGAACCCTACCGTGCCAAAAAGTTGCTCGTAGTGAAGTCCGCCATCCGCCTTTTTGAAGGTGGTGTGCCTTTTGTGTGGTACCTTACCAAGTTGGTGATAAATAGGCATTTATCTTTCGTTTTTTAAGTTAGCAACAGAACGTGATTCAAAGATAGAAATAAGGCCCTGTTGTTAAAAATGACTTCTGTCGTCAGTCACCCTGCTCTTTGGGCACCTGCTCCTCTTGTGACAACTTCGGTCGAAGACGCCCTTTCCGGTATACATTTCTTGGTGCTTTGCGCTCTTTCCCACGCCTCAACTCCCGTTGTTCATCTTCAGACAGGTGCGTAATGGCAGTGCATTCAGGGGAACAGCAACCTTCGTGCTGCTCGGCACATTTTTCACATTGAATGAACAAGATGTGGCAATCTTCATTTTTACAATTGGTGTGGCTGTCGGCAACCTCTCCGCATTGGTGACATTTGCTGATTACCTCGTCACTAACACGCTCTCCCAAACGCTCATCAAATACAAAATTCTTTCCGATGAACTTGTTCTCCAACCCCTGACCTTTTACTTGCCGCACGTAATCAATCACACCTCCGTGCAGTTGATTCACATCCTCAAAACCCAGGTGCCTGAAATAAGCGCTGGCCTTTTCACATCGAATTCCTCCGGTGCAATAGAGCAACAACTTTTTGTCTTTATCGGCTTCCAGAAGTTCGGCAATGTGCGGCAGCTCCTCCCGAAATGTGTCCACATCAGGACAAATCGCTCCTTCAAAATGCCCCACTTCACTTTCGTAATGGTTGCGCATGTCCACCACCACCGCATTTTTCTGGGCCATCGCTTCGTTAAATTCTTTGGCCGTGAGGTGCTTTCCAACGTTAGTAACATCAAATGCACCATCGTTTAAGCCATCCGCAACCAATTTTTTTCGCACTTTGACTTTTAACTTGTAGAAGGACTTTCCGTCATCTTCTACGGCTATTTTAAAGGGAACGTCCTTAAACTCGGGATGGGAATTGACCTGGGCCTCAAAGGCAGTCCAGTTATCTTCTGGTACACTCATTTGAGCGTTAATGCCCTCTTTTGCCAAATATATCCGGCCAAAGGCATTGAGATCTGTCCATTCTGCAAACAACTGATCGCGCAATGCATCAGGATTGTCAAGCATCACATAACGGTAAAAAGAAACAGTAACACGCTTGAATGTTTCTTCAGCCAGTTGTTGCTTCAAGATCTTTTTATCGAACTTATTGTGCAGCATCTTTTCAGGTTTTTGCAAGCCACAAAGATAGTGCTTTTTCAATAGTTACAGCGCTCTCAGCGGGCCGAATCATTCCTTCTGTCCCTACCACCCCAAGTAGTTTTTTTTGATATTTTTGCTCGGTAACGAGAATAAAAAGAATGAGTAAAAAAGATCGTATCCTGATAATTGGTGCCTCCGGTCAGGTGGGGCAAGAACTGGTGGAAGCCTTGAGATTATCTTACGGTAACGACAATGTTGTTTCGACCGATTTACGTGCCTCTGAAGATCCCAATGGCCCTTTTGAGCAACTGGACGTGCTGGATGCAGATGCTTTGTTGCACCTCATCAAGAAATACGACATTGGCCAGGTTTACAATCTGGCAGCCATGTTGTCCGCGACCGCTGAAAAACACATTCAGGCAGGTTGGCGACTCAACATGCAGGGCTTGTTTAACACCCTCGACCTTGCCCGGGAAAAGCACATTGACAAGCTCTATTGGCCCAGCTCCATTGCTGTTTTTGGTCCCACCACCCCCACTCAAAATACTCCTCAACGTACCATTGTTGAGCCAACAACCGTTTACGGCATCAGCAAAATGGCTGGAGAATCCTGGTGCGAATATTACCATCAAAAATTTGGAGTGGATGTCAGAAGCGTTCGCTACCCAGGACTCATCGGTTACAAGTCTTTGCCCGGTGGTGGCACAACAGATTACGCAGTAGACATTTTTCACGAAGCTTTAAAAAATGGTCGTTACACCTGCTTTTTAGAATCCGAGACGAGCCTACCCATGATGTACATGCCGGATGCCATCCGGGCCACGATTGAAATCATGGAAGCTCCTGCAGAATCGGTTAAAATTCGAACGAGCTACAATTTAGCCGGGATGACTTTTAACCCCCGTGAAATTGCCGCAGAAATTCAGCAACAAATTCCCGAATTCACCGTAGACTATAAACCGGACTTTAGACAGGAGATAGCTGCTTCATGGCCTCAAAGCATTGATGACACGGCAGCAAGGCAAGATTGGAACTGGAAAGAGGAATTTGATTTGACCCGCATGACAGAGGATATGTTGTTTCACCTCCGCGAGGTAGTATAATCAGCAGTTATATTCTTACAGCATTGTCATAAAAAAGGTGTGACCAGAAACGTTTTTCGCATTTCCAATTTAAAAAAATCGGTGTATATTGTGAGTCAATTTTAAGCAAAATTGGCCGTGCTAAAGAAGCGAACAAAGTATGATTAGATCCATCTTTTTACTAGTTCTGTTGGGGGGGGTGAGCCTTGGGATTGTTAGCGCTCAAGAGGGAGAAGATTACAATGGAAAGATCATTAATAAGGTTGATGAAAACAACCTGAAACAAGGTCCCTGGATTTACTTCGGCCGAATGAAAAAAAGGCCAGGCTACGGTGACGACTCAAAAATAGAAGAGGGAGAATTCAAAGATAACCGTAAATTAGGCATCTGGATTTCCTACTTCCCCGATGGACAAGTTAAGTCTGAGATCACGTTTCAATCCAATCGTCCCAAAGGCCCTTACAAAGTATATTATCCCAATGGTGTGCTCCAGGAAGAAGGTTCCTGGCAAAGCAACCGCAACGTGGGAACTTTCAAGCGCTTCCACGAGAATGGTAAGCTACAGCAATCCTTTAATTTCAATGCTTCCGGTAAACGTGAAGGTCGTCAAGAATACTACCATGAAAATGGGCAACTGATGATTGAAGGCGACTGGAATGGTGGCAAAGAAGGGGGTGAGTTAAAAGAATATTACGCCAACGGAGAACTGCGTTCGGTAAAACACTTCAACGATGGTAGCATCGATGCTGCCAAAACAAAAACGTTTGAACCTCAAAAAACCATCGCGGCAGTTGAGTCAACCCCCACTATCGAACCGCCTAAAGATGAACCTATTAAGCGAACAGTTGTTGTAAACAAGGCACAACAAAAGCCAAATGTTGGTTATTTTGATGGCAACGGCTCACACACCCTCTACAACAAAAACAAACAGATCTCCCAAAAGGGCATCTTTAAAAAAGGCAAACTGATGGATGGAAAATGGTACCGATACGATGATAACGGGCTACTTTCCAACATTGAGATCTACAAAAACGGAGTGTATGTTGGTGAAGGCGTGATTGAAAAAGATCAGCGCTAACGAACATTTCTTTCTTTTCCAGTAATTTCTTTTTGGCCGTAGGCTGACATGTTTCTTTTTTATCTTTGCTTTCCTTAAAAGCAGAGGCATGAATAGCGACTTGTTAGTTTACAACACCCTTTCCGGAAAAAAGGAAAAATTTGAGCCACTGAACCCTCCATTTGTGGGCATGTATGTGTGTGGTCCCACGGTCTACAGTTTTGTTCACCTGGGCAATGCGCGTACGTTCATTTCCTTCGACATGATATACCGGTACTTGCTTCATCTTGGACACAAGGTGCGGTATGTGCGCAACATCACTGATGCCGGACATTTGGAAAACGATGCCGACTCTGGCGAAGACAAAATCGCCAAGAAAGCCCGCCTGGAGCAGTTGGAGCCGATGGAAATCGTGCAGCGCTACACGGTTGACTTTCATTGGGTGATGGAAAAATTTAATGCCCTGCCTCCAAGCATTGAGCCCACTGCAACTGGCCACATCATCGAGCAAATCGAGATGATTCAAGCCATTTTTGACAAAGGTCTGGCCTACGAAGTCAACGGTTCGGTCTATTTTGATGTGGTCAAATACAACGAGACAAATGAATACGGCAAACTTTCAGGACGCAACATTGAAGATCTTTTCTCCGGCACCCGCGATTTAGATGGACAGCAAGAAAAGCGCAATTCAGTTGATTTTGCCTTGTGGAAGAAAGCTTCCCCGGAACACATTATGCGTTGGAATTCTCCCTGGAGCGTTGGTTTTCCTGGCTGGCACCTGGAGTGCTCGGTAATGAGCGGCAAATACCTTGGCGACACTTTTGACATCCACGGAGGTGGTAACGATTTGAAATTCCCCCACCACGAATGCGAAATTGCCCAATGCAATGCAGCGAACGGCAATGATCCCGTTAAATATTGGTTGCACACCAACATGTTGACTTTTGAAGGCAAACGCATGGCCAAGTCAACCGGCAACTCGATTTTACCCGCAGAACTCTTTAGTGGAGAGCATGATTTGCTGGACAAAGGGTATCCACCAACGGTGGTGCGATTCTTCATGATGCAGGCGCATTACCGCAGCCCACTTGATTTTTCCAATGAAGCCCTGCAAGCCTCTGAAAAAGGGTTTGCCCGTTTGATGGATGCCTTTAGTCTGATTGATCAGCTACCTGATTCTGACAGTTCTTCTATTAACGTAGGTGAGTTGCGCGACAAGTGCTATGCCGCCATGAACGATGACTTTAACACACCGGTCATGATTGCGCAGTTGTTTGAAGGCGTCAAGCAGATCTATTCCATTCGCGATGGAAAAGAGCAGATCACCGCAGCCGACAAAAAGGAACTGGGTGAGCTTTTCCAAGTACTTCTTTCTGACATTCTGGGACTTAAGGCCCCTTCGCAAGCAGCCAATTTTGGGTTGGTTGACGGGTTGATGGGCACCATTTTAGACTTGCGAAAAAGCGCGCGCGAAAACAAAGATTGGGCGACAGCAGATACCATTCGTGACCGCTTGAAAGAGCTAAAAATCGTGGTGAAAGACTCAAAAAACGGAGCGACCTGGGAACACTCCTGAATCTTTTCAACAGCCTCCATTTAAGCCGCTGAGCTCAGCCCATTTTAGGCCACATTTCTTATCTTCGGAATTGATATTACACTAAATCAATTCGCATGTCTTCTCCTGAAAAAAAGTTGTTTTTACTGGATGCCTATGCCCTTATATTTCGGGCTTACTATGCTTTCATTAAAAATCCGCGCATCAACTCAAAAGGGTTAAATACCTCGGCCATGCTTGGCTTCACCAACACCTTGTTGGAAGTGCTTAAAAAGCAGAAACCTTCACACATTGCTGTTGTATTTGATTACAAGGCACAAACCCTTCGTGCGCAAGAGCATTCTTTCTACAAGGCCAACCGCGATGAAACTCCTGAAGACATTGTAAAATCTGAGCCGTACATCCGCGAAATCATCCGAGGTTTCAACATTCCCATCCTCGAATCAAAAGGCTACGAAGCGGATGATGTGATTGGCACTCTCGCTAAAATGGCGGAGAAAGAAGGGTTCACCGTTTACATGATGACCCCCGACAAGGACTTTGGTCAGCTCGTTTCCGAAAATATTTTCATGTACAAACCAGCCCGATCGGGCAATGATGCTGAGGTTATGGGCATTCCAGAGATCTGCGAAAAATTCGGAGTTTCCAACCCGTTGCAGGTCATTGACATATTGGGCCTTTGGGGCGATGCAGTGGACAACATTCCCGGAGTACCTGGAGTAGGCGAAAAAACAGCCAAAAAGCTCATTGGCGATTACGGTAGCATTGAAGGGCTGTATCAAAACACCCACGAACTCAAGGGCAAACTCAAGGAGAAAGTAGAGGCCAACGAAGAGCAAGCGCTCATTTCCAAAAAACTGGCGACAATTATTCTGGACGTGCCCGTTGAGTTTAACGAACAATCCATGCTGTTGGATGAACCGAATGTTGAAGCGCTAAGGGAAGTATTTGAAGAATTGGAATTCAGAAGACTATCCGATCAATTATTTGGTGCTTCGTCTTCTCCGCAGGCAGCACCGGTACCATCAGCAACACCAGCCGTACCGAACAGCGATGATAGCCAGATGGATCTGTTTTCTTCTGCTGCAAAGGCGAATAGTGCAGAGCACAACGCTCCCCCATCCGGGCAATCCATCGAAACAGTTGAGCATCAGTATCACCTCGTCAATACCCCGGAAAAGCGTGCAGAACTGATTGAGTTGCTGAACAATCAAACCTCCTTTTGTTTTGACACTGAAACAACCGGCCTCGACCCCATTGTGGCAGAATTGGTGGGCATGTCGTTTTCAATAAAGTCTCACGAGGCCTACTATGTGCCCATACCAGAAGACCGCCAACAAGCTGATGCCATCGCCTCGGAATTCAAGGCAACGTTGGAAAATACGGCCATTGAAAAAATTGGTCAGAACATCAAATACGACATGCTGGTGCTGAAGAAGTACGGCATTGAAGTCCTTGGAAAAATATTCGATACGATGGTGGCGCACTACCTCATTGAACCGGATATGCGCAGAAGAAGCATGGATGCCCTGGCTGAAACATATCTGAACTACAAAACCGTTTCCATCACCGAGTTGATTGGCCCCAAAGGGAAAAATCAGAAGTCCATGCGCTCGGTGTCCGAGGAAGAGCTTGTGGACTACGCTTCTGAAGATGCGGACATCACCTTGCAATTGAAGGAGAAGTTTGCCACCAAGCTGGTTGAAACGAATACGATGGAACTGTTTGAGACCATTGAGGCGCCATTAATTCCAGTGCTTGCGGCCATGGAATCTGAAGGCATCACACTCGACACGGATAGCCTGAAAGACCTGTCGGGCCGATTGGCAGAGGACATTGTCAAAACCCAGGGCGAGGTATTTGAAGCAGCCGGAATCGAATTTAACATTGCCTCCCCAAAACAGGTGGGGGAAATTCTGTTTGACCACTTGAAAGTCACCGACAAACCGAAAAAAACCAAAACCGGACAGTATGCTACTGGTGAAGATGTGTTGGTCAAACTAAAAAATGATCACCCCATCATTGGACAAATCCTGACGTATCGGGAACTGCAAAAATTGAAAAACACTTATGTGGACACATTGCCACTAATGGTCAACCCGGTTACGGGCCGCATACACACTTCCTACAACCAGGTTGTTGCAGCAACGGGCCGATTGAGTTCGGACAATCCAAACCTGCAAAACATTCCCATTCGCACAGAGCGCGGACGTGAGATTCGCAAGGCTTTTGTACCGAGAGACAGCGATCATGTGTTGCTTTCTGCCGACTACTCTCAAATCGAATTGCGCATCATTGCTCACCTTAGCCAAGACAAAGGGATGATTCAGGCATTCATCGATGGAGAAGATATTCATGCTGCCACCGCATCAAATATTTTTGGTGTTCCCATCTCTGAAGTAACGCGGGAAATGCGCAGCAAAGCCAAGGCCGTTAACTTTGGACTGGCCTATGGTCAAGGTGCTTTTGGGCTGGCCCAAACACTGAACATTCCCCGCAAGGAAGCGAAATTTATCATCGATGAGTATTTCGCCAAATATCCTGGAATCAAAGGCTACATGGAATCAAGTGTAAAAGAAGCCAAGGAGCATAAGTTTGCGGAGACCATAAAAGGAAGAAAGCGCTATTTACGAGACATCGATTCGGGCAACGCAGTGGTTCGAGGTCATGCCGAGCGCAACGCCATTAACACGCCTATTCAAGGCTCAGCGGCCGATCTTATCAAAATTGCGATGATTGATGTGCACAAGGCTTTTCAGGAAAATGGCTTCCAGTCAAAAATGGTTTTGCAGGTGCACGATGAATTGGTATTTGATGTACTCCAATCCGAATTAGAGCAAGTGAAACCTGTTATTGAAGAAAAAATGAAACATGCGCTCGAATTATCCGTACCCATCGAGATAGACATGGATACGGGCAAAAATTGGTTGGAAGCACATTGATTTCGACCCCGAATGAGTTTAAGTTAGTTATAGTATATTTGTTCAAAGTGACCCTACTTTTAAATCACTAACCGAATCACAATATGAGTTTTTCATTAGCAGAATCTGCTAGCACAGGTTGCCGTTGGTTGGCAATTGGAATGCTTGCCTTTTCATTTTCGTGTACCAATTCGGATGTTCCACCTTCCGATGAACAGAAGGCTCAGGATCACGCTCCTGCTTTAACAGAGGAGCAATCGGACGAGCAGTTGAAGACAACTCAAAACATTTTTGTGATGCTACCTTCTCCTGTGGAAACGGCCGCTTTGTTGAAAAAAGCCGGGGCAGGTTACAACAAAGAAATCCTGAACATTGCTAAGAATGCCTCTCAATACCGGACCGTTGAGGGCCAAGCGCTTAATCTTGGTATTTACGGTACTGACCTGAGCTATTCAAGCATTTTTGAACAAACACAGGAATGTATCCTTTACATCTCCAGCGCCAAGCGCCTCTCGGAACAAATTGGTGTGAGCGATGCATTTAATGCCAGCATCATTGATCGGGTGGACAAAAATCTCAACGAGAAAGACTCTATGCTGAACATTATCACTGATGCTTATTGGATCGCTAATTCTCAACTTAAAGAGAACAATCGCCCCAACATTGCCGCGTTGGTTATAGCTGGAGGCTGGGTGGAAGGCCTGTTTATCGGAACACAACTGATTGATGTTGACAATCCTAATGAAGAACTGGCCAAGCGCATTGCCGAGCAGAAGTATTCGCTCAACGACCTCATCTCTTTGCTCGCTAGTTATGGCGATGACCCCTTGTTGAAAGAAACTCTGAATGATCTCAATGAACTCAAAATGCTCTTTGATCAAATTGAGATGGAGAAGAGTGAAGCCAAGCCGGCCAATGACATGACTGCTGATGGAATTCCCATTGTTGGAGCTTCTAAAGAATTGACTATGAGCCCCGAACAATTGAAAAAAATTACGGAGAAAACCGTAGAGATTCGACAAAAATACGTCCAAAAATAAGTTGATAATTCTGTTATGAACAAAAGGTTTTTTGCTTTCGCGGCTTCTTTGATGTTGTTCCTTCTCATTTCATCTGCCTCCTTTGGGCAGTGTAAGTTCTTCACGAAAAAAAGTTGCATGCCTGAGCTCGCGCCATTCATCTCTAATGGCCAATACAACGGAGCAACGTTGTTTGAGGGCGAGACAGCCAACATCGTTCAAACATTTTATTCCGGGCAAAAGTACCGGTTGTTTGTTTGTGTGCATGAAATTTTGGGAGACGGTGTCTATTTCAAGGTACTTGACTTAGAAGGCAACGAGTTATTTACCAATCAGGAATCTCGTGAAGCCTATTGGGACTTCCAGGTAGTTTCTACTCAGCAACTTTCTATTCAAATCATTATTCCTGAAGGGGAATCTAGTTTAGGAATCAAGCAAAGCGGTTGCGTATCCGTCTTGGTTGGATTTAGCGAATAAGTTTAACAACACCATCATAAAAAAAGGCGGGCCGAATTAATCGGGCCGCCTTTTTATTTTAATTCCATTGGTGCAACTAGTGAACAATCACCTTGCGGGTGATCTCTTTGTCACCAGTAATCAATTTCACAAAGTACATTCCACCTTCAAACTGGCTGGCATCAACCATAAACTGATGTTGTCCTGAGCTTAGCGACTTGCGCACCAAACGTTGTACTTCTCTTCCAAGTAAATCATAGACACTCAACTGAACCTCTTCTGTCTCAGATAGTTCAAATGCTACAGTGGCAGAACCCGTCATTGGATTGGGATAAATGTTTAGTTTGAAGTCTTCTGCTATATTTTCTTCTACTCCCACTCCACTGGCACTTACTGTGAACGACCAGGTCTCACTCCAGCTAGACGCGGCACCGCCTGAGATTGAGCGCACTCTCCAATAGTAAGTAGCATTAGGCGTTAGCCCAGCTGTTTCAAATTCGGTGTCCCCATTTAATGGCGAAGTAGAAATGAACGATTTCGTTCCGACAAGCAATGTCGGAGAATCGAATGTAATCGCCTCATCCAATTGGTATTCATACTCATCAATACCATCTACCGCTTTCCAATTCAAGAGAGCATCTGATGCTTGATGCAAAGCTCCATTTCTAGGAAACTCCAATACAACATATGGGTGGTAAGCACCTAAAATGTTGATGTCGTCAAGATACAAGTTGTTACCACCACCTCCGGTAAAGAGAAACTTCAGTAAAACTCCTTCTTGCAAATATGCCGGGTTAGTGATATCCGCTGTAATCGAAACCCAATCTCCACTTACACTTGGAGTAAATTCAGTAGCAGACATGGCACCATTGGCCAAGTTAAAACCGGAAGCTCCCCACAATGGAGTCCATGATTCTCCGCAGTCGTTGGACGCCTGTAATTGAAGCGCATCATTCACTCCCGTGGCCAATTGTGCATAGGCTACCCAAAACTGAACGTTAACCGTTGAATATGGGCTAAAATCAAAGGTCGTTGACAAAAGCTCATCCTCAGTACCCGGGCAATTTCCAAAATTGTCAACGAAAACACTAGAAGTGCCGAAATGCCCTGCCTGATCAGAATGCTTCCAGGAATAATCGTCTTCATCGATGTTGTAACCATACCAGTTTTGGTTGGGCAATTCTATTCCTTCGAACCCTTCAGAGAAAGGAGCAAAGTTCCCGATTTGGGGCGCTACCAATACATATGAGGACTTTGTCTTGTTTTTGGTTGTTGTTCCATCTGAAGCAGAAAGAGAAACGCTGAACAACCCCGGGCTGTTAAATACTGCTGATGGATTTTCTTCTGTTGAACTAGAAGTTGCTGAGCCATTGATGGTCCAATCCCAGCTGGTTGCTCCATAAGTAGATGCATCTGAAAACTCAGCGATGCCTCCTGCGCAAATAATGGGATAAGAAATTTTGAGGTCAGCTGAACTAATCGAATTGACACCCGTAGCGGTCAAATTAGCCTCCGATAACAGATTGACCAACTGGGTATAATTTGCCATCGCTGATTTCATGCGGTCCTTTTGCCCAGACGTAAACATGTTCTGACAGTTATCGTAGCTCATGTAGTTTTCAATCTGATCCTGAACATTTGAAGAGTAAGGGCTTCCAAATCCCTGCCCATCGTTCCCACATGTATTTTGGGATTGATTGCATGCTTGTGTTGAGATCCCAACAGGAGGTGTGTCACAAACGTAATCACCCGAACTTTGGCACTGACTGCCACAACCGCTTTGAAAGGTGTGAAGCAGGCCAAAACAATGCCCCACCTCGTGAGTCAAGGTGCGGCCATCCGCATTGGAAGTTGCTATGGTCCCAAAAGCATCGCTTCGGATAACGATACCGTAAGTGCTCCAAGAACCTCCGCCAGGAAACTGTGCATAGCCTAGAACAGTACCTGTACTTCCGAAATTATCTATGCTGCGAACAACCCAGATATTAAAATATTGGTCAGAAGGCCAGTTGCTTAAAAACTTTACATTGTTCTGCGCATCGTATGTTAGGGGAGAGTTTATACGAACAATCCCATTGGTAGGGTTGCCATCGGGATCTATTTGCGCTAGTCGAAACTCGTATTCACTATCAACGGCATGGGGCAAAAAGACATCGCGGGTCTCTGATGCATCTGCATTGGTCCTTCCAAAGTCTTCGTTGATTACGCGCAGTCCATCCCGCACTTGAGCTTCAGAAATATTTCCTTCGCAATCATCGTGAATGATGTGGACTACCACCGGAACGATATCCCGATCTTCCGTTTTTCCAGCGGTCTGAGCACGTTCCTGTGCCATTGCAGTAATTTTTTCTACCTCTATCTTCATTTGCGCCTCAGCCCCTGGATTTTCATCAAAATACTTTTGAGTCATGTAATCCGTAGCACACTTATCTCCCTGCGCCTGAACTTCAACTGCACCGAATGCAGCAAACCCAGCTGTCATTCCTACTACTACTAATTTCTTGTATAACCTCATTGTTTTCTTCTTTAATTCACTTTGCGGCTTCTATTAAGACCACCGAATCTTTAAAAAGTTTAATTCACCATCAATTTTATCACTGAATCACTGTTCTCCGAGCGGACCCGAACCAAGTACAATCCCTCAGACATGGTTTTCTTGTCCAGGCTAAACTGATGTTCGCCTGGAGACAAATACTCGTCTGCTATTTTGGCGACCTCTCTGCCGAGGATATCATAAACACCAATATTGACTTTTTGCGCTTGTTCCAATTGCACTAATATGACGGACTTATTTGTCATAGGGTTGGGAAACACCTGCACTGACAGGAATTCGCTGACGGCATCTTCAATACCCACTCCATCTGCGCTCACGGCAAATGACCAAGGCTCACTCCAATCGGAAGTGCCAGCCGGACCGTTGGCTCTTACCCTCCAATGATACGTTTGTCCACGCTTCAAACCGGCCGTTTGAAATTCCGTATCCTCGTTGCGCGGGTCGACCGAGATATAGTCTTTCGTACCTGTTTGCAATGCAGGTGAAGTAAAGGTTGGATCCTCGTCCAACTCGTATTCATAGGAAGTTACTCCTTCTACCGCTTTCCAATTAAGCAACACATTTTCAGCCTGTGTTGGGCCGTTATTTTCAGGAACCTCCAACACCGGAACAGGATCAAAATCTCCCTCAATTTCAATGTCATCCAGGTACAGGTTATTCCCACCACCATTGGTCAGCACAAAGCGGAACCGCAGGTTTTCCACGTAATAGTCAGGTGGCATAAAGTTGGCCGAGAAGGTGGTCCAATGGTCGGGTGATGTAGGGTTAAAAGCTGAATTGGAAGCCGGCACGGAAGCCAGACCAGCACCACTTACCGTCCACAATTGCAGCCATGACTCACCGCAATCTTTCGAACATTCTAACGACAAACGGTCATCACTGGTAACAAATCGTTGCGCATACGCCACTTTAAAACTAAACGAAATGGTGGTGAGCGGGCTGAAATCGAAAGAAGTAGAATTGAAAATCTCTCTCGTCTCAGAAGTGTTGCTAAAGTTATTCATCTTCATACTGGCCGTGCCAGTAGCTCCAACAAACGTGTTGCGCTCCCATCGAAAATTATCTTCATTGAAATTGACGGGAAACCACTCCAAATTAGGAACCTCGTCCTCCTCAAATCCTTCTGAGTAAGGCAAGTGTGTTCCGACATGCGGAGTTACCAAAATGTAATCGGTCTTTGTTTCAGTTTTAGAAGCAGTGCCGTTGGAAGCCTCAAGCGTGATGTTATACAACCCAGGAGCATTGAACGTTACCACTGGCTCAGCCTGATCAGAATTGGCAGGTAGGCCACCGGTCAAATCCCAGTCCCAGGAAGTTTGACCATAAGCTGTTCTATCAACGAAAGCAACATCATCTCCCGCACAAATAACACGGTCATTGGTGATAAAATTAGCTTCCCACAACTGATCAACTCCAGTTGCTGTCAGGTTGCCGCTTTGCCACAATTCATTTCGTTCGGCAATGGTAGAAGTTAATGCTGAACGCATCCGAGCGACCTGCCCCTGTGTAAGCATGCGTTCACAAGAAGAATAGTCCATTAAATTTTGAATGTTGTCCAGGCTTCCACAAGTCACACTTGCCAGGTTGCACCCTGATGCTCCAAGGGTATTTGGCGTGTCTGACACACCATCGTCAATGGCACAATTTCCAGGGTCGCCAGAATCGTTGTTACCACCCCATGGATGAGACAGGTTCAAAAAATGCCCCACCTCGTGCGTAAGGGTTCTTGATGAGCCCCCAATGCTGCCCGTACCAACATTACCGATGTATTCGTGGTTGGAAAGAATGCCATCAATGGGCGCAGAAAACGCAAAATCTACCGACCCAGGAAGGTAGGCATAAGCCGCGGCATTCCCCACTCCTACGACATCTGCCGTCCAAACATTCAAGTATTGATCCCGAGGCCAGGGGCCCAACTTTGAGTCATCGTCTCCGATAAAAGTCTCTGGCGTAGCTATTTTTTCAATCCCTGTTGTTGGATCACCAGACGGGTCAAATCGAGCCAATCGAAATTCAATTTCAGCATCTCCGGTGATGGATTGAAATTCTGGAATAACGTCAACAATGTCTAAGTTTCGCATTCTAAAATCATCGTTGAGCACCCGCATTGCGGTGTAAATTTGCTCCTCGGTAATGTTCTCAGGGCCAAAATCGTGCAGTACATGGAAAACAACAGGAATGATGTAGACAGTTCCCTGCTTTGATGCAGACTCTTTTTGCTCCAATGCATGCAAGTCAAGCGCTGCATTTGCCTGATCGATATGCACAACCCAATCGGGATGCGCATCGCGCAATGCCTGCTCCATTTGGTCAGTAGCACATTTGTGCACTACCGCTTGTTGACCGAAAGATGGCTGAAAGACAAAAAGCAACACTACCGCCAGAAGAGGGTGTTTCAAAAAGCTCATATTACAGTTGCGATTAGTTAGGCGCCTCTTTAAAATTGCAGAGCTAGCTAAGATAAATAATTATTCCCTTTCCAATTGACTCCCAAACCCTCATTGTCAGCGTAACGACAATTGATTTTGAGCGAAAGCTAGGATTCCTAATCGATGAATTGTACTGATTTAGCCTTTCATCTTTTAAGTACATTTACCGTGCTTTTATGCGTGTGATAAAAACGACATACTGTCTGCTCTTTCTGTTTCTAAGTACTGTGATCAGTGCCCAGGACACTAACAGCCATCCTAAGCGAAACATTGGGGTAGAATTGATTGGACACTACGGTGCCGTGGTTAAAAACTGGCCGGATTTTCCGCAACGCAAGGGAGCCTCTTTGATTGAAGCCAATCTGATAAAACAGTGCACCGGAGACAAAGAGTGGCACGCTGGTTACTTTTATCCGCAACCCGGAATTTCACTCATTGTGGGCTCAATGGGCAACCACGACATATTGGGAGAAACCGCAGCACTGGTTCCCAACTTTAGTCTTGTCACGAACCGCTCTTCCAGCTGGGGTATGCGCCTTCGAATTGGCGTGGGTGTCGCTTATTTCAACCGCACCTGGAACGTTAACAACAACAGAGACAATTTACTGATCGGCTCTCGTTTCACGAATTTGGGTCTGCTGTCTTTTAATATCAGACGGGATATTTCTCCCAAACTTAGTTTGCATTCGGGGCTGTCTTTCATCCATTTTTCAAACTCACACATTCAATTGCCCAATGTTGGAATAAACATTCCTGCTTTTAACCTGGGGATCAACTACTTCCCGAATGCCCGACCTGCAATTCTTAAAAATCAACCCGTAACTGAAACCCATCAAAAAGTATTGTTTAACCTTCGGCTGGGATTGGGCTGGCATGAATTTGGCGATCCGGTTCACCCGACAGGTGGCCCCAAATACGCCATCTATACTGGTTCTGCCTATTTGTCTAAAAGGATTGGTAAGATCCACAATATTCAAGCTGGATTTCACTTGAGCTATTACAGTAGTTTCTACCGCTTTATTACAAGCCAGGAATACTACACTTCCGATTTGCGCAAGAAATCATCAACTGCCATAATCTTTCTCGGACATGAATACATGATGGGCCGGTTAAGCTTTGTGACACAGTTAGGGTTTAACCTGCACAATCCTTTTTACCGGGATTTTAGGAGCTCTACCGAACGGGGAAAGTCATTAAAATCCTTGAACAGCAATAGGCTCGGGCTACATTATTACATTCTGGACCCTACCCATTCTTCTAAAAAGAACCTGTACGTTTCCTGGTTTGTCAAAACTAATTTGGGGCAAGCAGATTTTGGAGAAGTAGGTTTTGGATATACCTTTTAGTCTGGACGGGAAATCTTCACAATCTTTCCCTTCTCTGCCGTAATAAGTGCATCTCCCTGCAAGGTGAAATCGATGTCCGTAAAATTCAAATCAGGCAATCCTTCGATGCGATCCCAGTTCTCACCAGCATCTGTTGTGCGCATCACCAACCCATTGTTACCAATGATATATCCCAAATCGTCTGAGATATTGTCTGTTTTTGCAAAGCGAACCCTGTTGAATTGACGGTTCGCACCAAAAACAGCTGCGGTATTGAAAACGCGTTCCCAACTCTTACCTTTATCTGTCGTTCGATAAACTGCTCCATTGTACGACACTGCCACACCTATATTCTGGGTTACCTCGCCTGCGATATCTGACTTCAGCAAAAACTCGACACTCACAAAGTATTCATTCGTGAGATCTTCATAATGGAATGATTTACCATAGTTGGTGGTCTCTATTAACCCACCGTAAGCAGCCATATACCCAGAGACTTTATCAAAAAAGTGAATGCCTCGAATTTCATTTTCGAAAAAACGAAACCTCCAAAGATTTCCTCCATCAGCTGTGCCATACCAAACTCCAGTATCGAAATTATCGCCTCCTACGATGTAACGGTTGTTTTCTTTTAGGTGACTTTCATGAAAAATTTGACGAAAGGAAATACGTTGATCTTCTCGGTCAGGCACTTTGTTACCAAACCAAAATCGTTTCCAACTTGCTCCTCCATCCCCTGTTTTTAGAAGCATCAGAGAGTCGCCCACTGCCCAACCTTCTTCAGCACTGAAAAATTGGACATCGAAAATGGTTCGACCTTCGCCAGCCACTTTGAAAATCTGGGTCCAGGTTGCTCCGGCATCCACACTTCGAAAAAGTAAACCAAAGTCTGCTTTCTTGCCTCCACAGGTATACCAAACCGAATCGCTGAAACAATCAATGCCGCGCAGGGTGATGGACTGACCGACTTCGAATGTTTTAAAGTCAACCTGAACGGTGCTCTCCTTCTTGCAGGCAGGCGTGCTCAACAGAAAGAGTAGAAAAAGTAAAGAGTAGTATCTATGAATATTTTTTTGAAGCATGGAGCCTAAAGCAATCACCCAAAGTTAAGGGATCTCTCTACGAAACTGTGACAAAGTGGAAAACGTGCTTTGTTAAGGAACAGCAAACCTTCTAATTGATTTCGCAAAAACGCTCGATGTCCTGAATCGTGCCAAAGACCACCAACGAATCGGTTTCAGAAATAATGGTCTTCGAATGGGGCACACCGAGCACGTGTTGCTCATTGGTCCATTCGCCATCTTTCTGTTCTTCAAAAACCCGCTTGATGGTCACCAAATTCAATTTGTACTTGTTGCGTAAGTCAATGTCTTCCAGGGATCGGTTGATGATGCCTTTGGGCGACCTTATCTCCACAATTTCATAGTCATCCGGCAATTGCAGAAAAGAAACGATGCTCGGATTAAGCAACCGTTCCGCCACAATTTTTCCAACTTCCTCTTCCGGGTAAAGTATTTCCTGCACACCCAATTTTTCCAGAATCATGCGCTGCTGGGGTCCGTTTGCCCGCGCAATGATGCGGTTAATTTTCATTTCCATCAGGTAAGTGGTGCAAAGCAGATGCGATTCAAAGTCCTCACCAATCGCCACGACCACAGCATCCATCTCGTCAATACCTTGCGAAATAAGTGCCTTTTGATCAGCTGCATTCAACACAACCGCGTGTGCCACATCATCCTTGATGCGCTGCACCTTTGATTCGGCACTATCAATGGCGAGTACTTCCGCTCCTTTTGCGGAAAGTTGCATGGCGATGGCATAGCCAAATCGACCGAGTCCAATTACTGCGTACTTACTTGCTGGCATGATATAAACTCTTAGTTAAGTGATTGTTGCAGATCTTCTTTCAGGTCTTCAATATCTTCGATTCCAACACTTAAACGAATGAGTGAATCCACCACTCCGGTTTTTAGACGTTCTTCTCTTGGAATGGATGCATGGGTCATTGAGGCTGGATGACCGGCTAACGACTCAACACCTCCCAATGACTCTGCCAGGGTAAATAGTTTGAATCGAGACAGTAGGTCCAATGCTTCATCCAGGCTATCCCCTTTGAGTGTAAAAGAAATCATGCCACCGAATCCACGCATCTGACGTTTAGCCACATCGTGGTTGTCGTGTGTCTCGAATCCTGGCCAGTACACTTTATCCACTTTGGGATGGTTGGCCAAAAAGTGAGCGATGGCTTCTCCATTTTCGCAATGCCGTTGCATGCGGATGTGCAGCGTCTTAATTCCACGCAGCACCAAAAAACTATCCTGAGGACCAGGCACTGCACCGCTGCTGTTTTGAATAAAATACAACCGCTCTGCCAGGGCATCGTCTTTGCAAACCAATCCACCCATTACCGTATCCGAGTGACCTCCGATGTACTTGGTAATAGAATGCATCACAATGTCAGCACCTAAATCAAGCGGGGTTTGCAAGTAAGGTGTCGCAAACGTGTTGTCAACAGCTAACAAACAGTTGTTGTCTTTTGCAATGGCTGCAACCGCCTCAATATCGATGATGCTCATCATTGGATTGGTGGGTGTTTCAACCCAAATCAATCGTGTACGATCGTTTACTTTCTCGGTGATGTTGGCCATCTCCTTCATGTTCACAAAGTGAAATTTTATTCCAAATCCTGCATAGATTTTAGTGAACAATCGGTAGGTACCACCATACAAATCACTGGTGGAGATGACTTCGTCTCCCGGTTGCAATAGTTTTACTACCGCATCAATGGCGGCCATCCCACTGCCAAAACAAAGGCCATGTTTTCCATTTTCCAATGCCGCTAAATTATCCTCCAATGCCTTTCGAGTGGGATTTTGCGTACGAGAATATTCAAACCCGAGGTGCTCTCCCGGACGGGTTTGAGCGTAGGTTGAGGTTTGATAAATGGGGGTCATGATTGCACCTGTTGCAGTATCGGGCTTTAGGCCGGCATGAATTGTTTTGGTGGCAAACTTCATAGTATAAAAGGTACTGAAAGTAATTCGTGCAAAATTATAAATTAACCTCTCTTAAACGAGATGAGTTTTCTTTTTAGATAGACCCTGCGAATCCATCGGGGCAAAATAATAACGCCCATCACGAGGTAGGGATAGTAGCTCAACAACCGCCAAAGCAGTGCCAGGGAAACTGCGATGCCCGAAGGCACTATAAAATCCTCGAGAAATCCTGAAAAGGCAAATTCAGCCACGCCCGTGCCACCTGGCGTGGGACTGATCAATAAGATGACCCACATGACCAATTGTCGGGCATAAATTAAGAAATGGTCTCCTCCTGAAATGACCGCTGCGGAAAATGATAAAATCAGAAAATTGACAATCCAAAACCGCGCTGTCCACGAAAAGAGCGTTGCTCCAAAAGCCTTTAGCCAAAACGATCGTGGCTTGCCTTTGAGCTCTTTTGATGTGACAATGATTTCATCTCCTGTTTCTGCAGCTGATGTACGCCATTTGCGCAAAAATGGCAAACGAAAAACAGTCGTCAACAGGTTCTTGAATTTTCCCGGATCAATGAAAATGGCGTAAAAAATGACGCTGATCAGCACTACGATAAATCCATATCCAACAAAAAACAGCTCCCGAACTCCCAGATCGATCCCAAAAATTGATTTTTGCAAAGCCAGAGGAAACAGGTGTTCGAAGCCCACTATCAGTATAATGACCGGCACGGTTACCACGTAGAAAAGTTCATCCAAAAAGGCGGTGATCATTACGACTGCCGTGCTTTTCCCCATAGAAACTCCTTCCCTGTTGACAATAAAAATAGCTACTCCAGACCCGCCTACCACCGAGGGTGTGATGGCCGAAGCAAACTCCCAGAGCATGATGACATCAAAGGAATTCCGCCAGGAGATTTTTTTGTCGGTGAGGTGTCGAATGCGGTACATGTAGCCCAAATCGCGGGTGGCCACCATGAGCAATGCAATGACAAACCAAAAGGTCGAATAGCCCGTCCAGGAGATTTGCCGAAATTTTTCTATGTCGAATTCGTTCAACAGCACGTAGGCGACCACAGCCAATCCAATTCCGATGGGAATCATGATTCGAGTGGGACTAAGCAGTTGCCGGATGGGGCTTTTTTTGCGGGCCATGAGCTTGGTTGCTACCTTTCAATAATGCTACCTTTGACGGTTCGATTTTAAAGACGAAAACAACTGGAAAAAATCTTTTGAAATGGCCACAGAAAAGAAAATTTATCATCTCTCTACGTGCAGCACGTGTCAACGAATTATCAAAGAATTGCAGTTGAGTGAAGACTTTGAACTACAAGACATCAAAACTAATAAAATAACCCCTGAGCAATTGGAAGAAATGAAAAATATGTCGGGGTCTTACGAAGCGCTTTTTAGCAGGCGTGCCATGAAATTCAGGGCGCAGGGATTGCACGAAAAAACGCTGACCGAATCTGACTACCAGTCGCTCATTCTGGAGGAATACACTTTTCTGAAAAGGCCTGTTATCATCGCCAACAATCAAATTTTCATCGGCAATTCTGCGAAAGTTGTTGCGCAAGCTAAATCGGTTATCTGATTCCTGTGCGTCAATTTCTTCCTCACCTGGCCCTGCTTGTTGTCAACATCATCTATGCACTCAACTACACGATTGCTAAAGATGTTATGCCTGACTATGTGCTACCCTTTGGGTTTATTGTGCTGCGGGCGGGTGGAGCGTTGCTGCTTTTTTTACTGGTTCACACCTTATTTTTCAAGGAAAAGGTAGCGCTGAAAGATTACCCCCGGCTGGCTCTTTGCGGACTTTTTGGCGTGGCCATTAATCAGCTCTTGTTCTTTAAAGGGCTCAGTATCACCACGCCCATTAATGCGTCCATTATAATGACCTCCAATCCAATTTTGGTGCTCATAGCCGCATCGGTGATGCTTCGGGAACGCATTACCTGGATAAAAATCATTGGCATCGTCCTGGGATTATCGGGCGCCATCAGCTTGATCTTCTTTAAGAACGGGATTAACAACATCTCTTTTGGCTCGGATTCTCTGCTTGGAGATGCTTTGATATTTATCAACGCGGCCTCCTATGGCGTTTACCTGGTGATTGTAAAACCTCTGATGCAGCGCTACAAACCCATCACTGTCATCAAATGGGTTTTTCTTTTTGGCTTCCTCTTTGTATTGCCAGTGGGCTTTGAGGAGTTCACGCAAATCCAATGGAAAGAACTGCCCGTGTTTATTTGGTTGGAAATTCTTTTTGTGGTGGTTTTTACTACATTCTTCGCTTACCTGCTCAATGTGAATGCGCTTAAAAAGGTAAGCCCTTCGGTGGTGAGCATCTACATTTATCTGCAACCTTTACTGGCTACAGCCTTCGCCATATCACTTGGAAAAGACAGTTTGGATGTGCTGAAAGTTGTGGCAGCTTCGTTGATTTTTGCCGGGGTATTTTTGGTCAGCAAAAATTGGAAACGATCCCCCGCTAACGAATAATCTTTCGGGTGAGCTGTTGAGCATCCCAATTCAGTTGCAACAGATAAGTGCCGGTGGCAAAATCAGAAATGTCAATGGTAGATGTTCCTGGGTTAACCGTTAATTTTTCCTGACCAACTTGCCTGCCCGCAATGTCCAGCCAACGCAGAGTTACCAACTCAGATTCATTTCCGGTGTACTCTATCACCAATTTTCCAGCATTGGTCTGGTAGATTAAGAAGGGACTGTTATCGGTCAATTCACCGTCAATCCCGGTTGGGTCCGCAACCACCTGAAATCCTTGGATCAATTCTTCGAAGCACTCCTGTTTAGAAGCTCTTAACTTGACTTCATACGAACCAACTTCAGAGTAGGTATGAAAGGGCGATTCAAGCGATGACACTTCCCCATCACCAAAGGTCCACCAATAAGTGTCTGCTCCGGTTGTCAGGTTTTTAAATTCAAAAGTCGTTCCCAGCGTAACAGAGTCCTCAGTCGTTTCGAAAAGGACCACAATTTCTTCAGGTGAGTCAATAGAGATGGCCTGATCAACTTGTGGACAATGGCCCTGAGAATAAGTTATTATCAATTGATGCTCGCCCTCTGCCAAATTGTTCAGTGTAGTTGGAACCGTCAAATTGCTATCCTGCTGCAGCAAAGCGCCTGCTGAATCAAACAATTCATAGCCCCAAACTCCTCCAGCCATGCCGGTGACAAGTACCTCACCATCTGACATGCCGAAACAGCTGACACCTGTTTGGTCCACGAGCACGCCCGGTGTAATGTGCACCAGAAAACGAGGATAAGTAGTGCTGTCCTCAATGTAGGCTGTGTAGGTACTTTGTTCAGATAAATCGATCAATGAATCCAGGAGCAGGTCTTCCAAAATAAGGCAGGCGCTTTCTTGAAATCCTGTTTTGGTTGCATCCAACTGGTAGTTGCCAGAAACATCTACCTGGACCACCAATGGCACTGTTGTGGTTTGATTAATGGCAGGAACAGAGTTTATTGAAAATACATTACTTCCACCAACCGTGTGAATTGAAGGCACCCCATAGGTCGTTGAAAATAGTTTGGTCGCATCGTATTGTCCATCAAAATCAGGAGTTGCATCGGGGTGAGTTCGAATAACGGTTTCGTCACCGAAACCATTTCCAGAAACAGCAATTCTTAATTCCTCCTTTTCGTCCACGAATTGCTTAAAAAATGTCGCTTCGGCATTTATCTTAACTCCTTCTGCTGCAGTTAAAACTGGTGAGGCGGCATTGGCCTGCACCCAAAATCCTTGTCCCAATGCAATGCGGTTGGAACCACCATTGGCTCCAGAACCGTTGATGTAACTGGCATACTGTTGGTTGTCGGGATCCCATATGTAGGTAGCATCGTTCATGTTGTTTTTTGTCCAGACACCATCGTCCCAATCAATCGGACAAGGGTAAGGATTGCCCACCATCGTCCAGCCATCTTCACTGGCTCCACCACTCGCGGTAAAGCTCACTGGCAAGGAAACGGATCCGCTGTTAACATTTCCCGCAACATCGATGGTAAAAGGTGCAGTTCCTCCCAACGAGTCTCCACACCAAACCCAATATCCTTCACCCACATTGATCGATTGCGCGGAAGTGCTCAATGCGGTGTATCCATTGGTTGCTGACCCTGTTGCTGCTTCCTCATAGCTGTAAATAGAAACAAAGGGAAACAATGGAAAATCAGAGCCAGTAAACCCGCTGGTAATAAAGTCATCGTCCCAACTTTCAAAGTTAATTCCACTGACCGGGCTGGATAAAAACCGCCATTCGGTGGCTCCCAGATCAATGTGCCGTTGAACAATAACATTTCCCGAAACAGCTCCCGTTCCAGTGATTTCTGCAATTCTTGCTGTTCCGGAAGCATCGCTGATCAGTCGTAAAAACCCACCTGTTGTGAACGTTCCATTGCTAATAGAAAGGGAGCTGGTCAAGTCGTTTGCACCGGAGGTAATGGTGACCCCAGCGGTGTTGTTCATTTTGATGTTGTACCAGGATTGAGTGCCGGCAATTTGTTGAACACCTGTGCCCTGAAAAGAAACAGTACCCGTTCTGGACTCAAACGCTCCACCGGTTTTAGTCCAATTTCCGGATATGTTTACCGAGAAAACGGAGGCGCTCACATCAAAGGTACTTCCACTAATAGTTAAATCATTGTTTACGGTAATATCTCCGCCAAGGCTCTTGACACTGTTGGTATTGTTCCCAGTAATTGTGAGGTTGAAATAGATCCCACCATCGGGTGATGTAATGGTTTGGGCACCACTCCCGGTTCTACTGTAAACAACGGTATTTCCGGTGGCAGATGCCTGGAATGTTCCAACATCCATGATGTTTCTCGTTCCACTTAAGGTTGAATTCGTTTCGTTGATCCAAATGGCAGAAGCATCGTCTCCCCGCAAGTTGTCAGTGACTGTAACGGTGCCAAAATTGGTTACTGTGACACCACTCTTGATTCGGAAATTCCCACCACTTTTCGTAAAGTTTGCCGAAGCATCAATTTCTTTGTCGCCCCCATTAATGAGCAATGCATCGGTATTCGTGATACTGCCACCGCCCAAAATGGTTGTACCGGAGCCAGTTAATCGCACTTTGCCCGAACCGGAATTCACTCCATCAATCGTGTAATTACCCGATACAAAAATGTCGAAGGTGCTAATGGACAATTCTCCAGATAGATTGATGGTCAAATTGGTTATTTGTCGATTACCTTGAAGTGTAACCACGGTAGATGCAACGATAACTGCATCATCAATCGATGCAGGCCAATCAACTCCTTCTGTTCCTGGCGAGGCATTACCCCACGTGGCCCCATCATTCCACGGTCCGGTGGTGGTGGACGTAAACGTGGCGGCATGGCTCGTCCCTAAAATTAAGGAGACAAGAATGACCGTTAAGGTAAAAATCCTTTTCACGTGAGTACTCATTTGTTGGTAATTACCTTTTGGGCTGAAAGGCATTTATACACTACAAAAATACCAATTTTCGGTCGATATGCCCTTTTTCTTCGCGGTTTGTTCGCACAAACACAATACAAAGACTGCTTCTGTTAACGAAGGAAACACTCAATTCGTTGCATCTTTGTCTGTCCATTTAATCCGTAATCCACTTCAGCAGCCTCATCTACATTAATATTTTACCTTTGCGCTTCACGCATTTGAACAGCTATTGCTATGATAAAATCAATGACCGGATACGGCAAATCGGAGTTGGTGTCCGGTACCAAGAAGATAACAGTTGAAGTCAAAACGCTCAACAGCAAACAAACTGACATCAACCTTCGCCTTCCCAGTGTTTACAAGGAGAAAGAGTTAATCTTGCGATCGTTGTTGGCCAAAACCATCGGCCGTGGCAAAGCAGAGATGAGTGTGCACATCGAATCTCAGGGAGAACAATCTGCTTACTCCATCAACCGTGAATTGGCTCTTGAATACCAAAAGCAACTTCAACTTTTGGCTGATGATTTGGGTGAAAGTAATGTGACACAACTTCCGTTGCTGTTACGTATGCCCGATGTGCTGAAGCCCGAAAAGGCCACTTTGGATGAGGGTGAATGGAAAATACTTTTGGGGATTGCCGAGGAGGCGTTAGGCGGTTTGAATGAATTCAGGGAACAAGAAGGAGCCATTTTGCAACAAGATTTCACGGACCGCATATCGATCATACAGTCTTTGTTGCAGAAAATTTTGGCTATCGAAGGGGAGCGTATCCAAACAGTTAGGGAGCGCATTGACAAGAACCTGCGTGAATTTGTTGATGCGGAACAAATCGACCAAAACAGGTTTGAGCAAGAGTTGATCTACTACCTTGAAAAATTTGACATTACCGAGGAAAAAGTACGTTTGAAAGCACACTGCGATTACTTCATTGAAACCTTGACGGGTCCTGAGGGCCAAGGGAAAAAACTCGGTTTTATCAGCCAGGAAATTGGTCGGGAAATCAACACAATTGGCTCAAAGGCCAACCATGTGGGCATTCAAAAAATGGTTGTCCAAATGAAGGACGAGCTGGAAAAAATAAAGGAGCAGGTACTAAACGTATTGTAGTAAAATGGAAACCGCTACTGGCAAATGTTTGATTGTTTCCGCTCCATCCGGGGCCGGAAAAACGACCATTGTAAAACATGTTCTTGGCCAGGGTTTCCCGTTGGAGTTTTCCATTTCCGCTTGTAGTCGCGAAAAAAGAGACAACGAAAAGCCTGGACAAGATTATCATTTCTTTTCGGCAGAACGCTTCCGGCAATTAATTGAAGAGGGAGCTTTTATAGAATGGGAAGAAGTCTACCCCAACCAATTTTACGGCACGCTCAAATCAGAAATTGAACGCATTTGGGGCTTGGGTAAGCACGTCATTTTTGACGTAGACGTCATTGGCGGACTGAACTTAAAAGCCAATTTTGGTGACAATGCTCTGGCCTTGTTTATCATGCCTCCTTCTATCGATGCTTTGGCCTCGAGGTTGCGCAGTCGCGGTACTGAAACGTCCGAAAAAATCGAATTACGCATTTCCAAGGCAGCCTCTGAATTGGAGCTGGCTCCACAGTTTGATCACGTAGTAATAAACGATGATCTAGCCGAGGCACAAGAAGAAGTTAAAGCACTTATCGCGGCATTTCTCAACGATTAGGATATGAAGATCGGCTTGTACTTTGGCACGTTTAACCCCATCCATGTAGGACACCTGATCATCGCCAACCACATGGCGGACTATACTGAATTGGAACAGGTCTGGCTGGTCGTTTCTCCGCAAAATCCGCACAAGACGAAACAATCGATGTTGGATGATTATCACCGCCTGGCATTGACTCGGGTTGCGGTAGAAAACAACCGATCCTTGCGCGCAAGCAACATTGAATTTGACTTGCCCCGACCTTCTTACACCGTTAACACGTTGGCACAGATACAAGAAAAATATCCTGAACACGACTTTTCTTTGATCATGGGCGAAGACAATTTGCGCACTTTCCACAAATGGAAAAACCACGAGGAGATTTTGGCCAATCACGACATTTACGTCTACCCCAGATTGGTTGTGCAAGGAGAGCCTGTTTCCGAATCAAAGAATGACTTTGCACAACATCCAAGAGTAAAGATGGTGGATGCTCCTTTGATGAAAATATCGGCAAGCTTTATCCGTGATGCGATCCGCAACAAGAAAGATGTCCGTTACTTGCTAACGGATGCTGTTTTTAAATACGTTCAGGAAATGCACTTCTACGAAAAGTAGCAGCATTAAACGATGTCTTTCAACAGTTTGTTGGAAGACGAGCTGGCTATTACAGTATCAAACTCTTCCAAAAAGCTCCGCAATTCTTTGACTGCTCCTGATTCTCCGACAGGAATTTGATCATAGCCCTTGTTCCCTATTTTTTCAAGCACGAAATGGACCGTGATTTTATCGGTGCCTAAAGCAGGCTGATAGGCAGATTCGTTGGAGTTTTCTATTTTAATTTCTGAAAGAATACCAGTCTCCGTTAATTCAAAAACTGCTTGTCGAACCAAGCGGATGGGCATTTTTAGCTCTACTGCCAATTCACTCGATGTCAGTGGCTTTGTGCCTTCCTCAAAGTTTTTAACCAGCAGGTGCGCCACGGCCAGAGTGGTCAACTTCCGAAAACGATAGCTCACATTTTCCGAATCGAGCTCAAATTCATAGCGTTGCACATTTTGATTCGCAAAGGCCAGTTCCGCACCAAACAAAGTAATCAACCAGGAGATCCGTGTCCAGATCAAAAATAGTGGCAGAGCAGCAAAACTTCCGTAAATGGCATTGTAACTTGACATACCCACTTGAAACTCAATGTAAGCCCATTCAGAAATTTGAAAAGCTGTTCCAGCAATGATGCCTGCAATTAAAGCAGATTTAACATCGACTTTGGTATTTGGCATCACGAGATATACGAAGGTAAAGAGCACCCAAACCATCACATAAGGAACCAACATAATCAACACATGCACCGCGGGCCCGATTACCCCGCCCAGGAAAGAATCTCCTACTGCATCCATCAACTGTCCGAGGATGGCCGAAGCACCGGACAACACCAAGACCAGTGGAGCAAACAACATGATGGCAGTGTACTCTGTCAATTTGCGCATCCAGGTGCGACCGCGCTTCACCTGCCAGATATCGTTGAAGGCACTTTCAATGTTGCCCAACACTTTTACCACTGACCAAATCAACAATATCACGCCAATTCCAGCGATAAGACCACCTTTCGTATTTTCCAGCATGTTGTTGGCGAAGGCAAATACCTGGGTCAAAATTTCCTCGTGCCCTTCAGCACCATCCATGAGCTGAATTTGCAGGTTTTTCTCCAGGCCAAATCCTTTGGCGATAGCAAAGGCAAGGGCTACTACCGGAACAATGGAAAGAAGTGTGTAATAGGTAAGTGCTGATGCTTGTGACTGGCATTTGTCTTCGGCAAAACCCTTTACCGAAACAAGGATCATTTGCAACTGCCGCACAAAAAAAGCTTTGGCGCGCGGAAGTTCATCCTTGCGTACATACCAAATATCTTTTTTTATGAATTGTATTACCTTGGAAATCATACTCTTTCAGCTGATTACCAGCAAAGCTAGTAATAAAGACGAGATGCCCTTTGGGCACTAATTCAGCAAAATAAGGTCTGAGGAGAATCAGGCATTGACCATTCCCAGGATGGACTCGAAAATCAGTCGGCCATCGGTATTGAGCAACGCCTCATCGGCAGCTCTTTCAGGGTGTGGCATCATACCAAACACGTTTTTGCCTGCATTGCAAACTCCTGCAATATTGTCTACCGACCCATTGGGATTGGACGCTGCCGTCACAGCACCAGACTCATCGCAATAGCGGAACAACACTTGCCCGTTGGATTTCAACGACTCCAACAAAGTAGCATCAGCGTAGTAACGGCCTTCTGCATGGGCAATCGGAATTTTCAACGGTTGAGAGAGGTCCAGTGAAGCAGTTGGCAAGCAGCCATCGTTGTCTGCTTTCAGGTAGACGTTGTAGCAATTGAATTTTTGGTTTTCGTTGTGCAAGAGAGCTCCGGGAAGCAATCCTGATTCGCATAGAATTTGAAATCCATTGCAAATACCCATGACATAACCACCGTTGTTGGCGAACTCAATCACTGAGTCCATGATGGGCGAAAAGCGGGCAATCGCGCCTGAACGCAGATAATCACCGTAGGAGAAACCTCCCGGAAGGACTATAAAGTCACAGTTTTTCAAGTCAGTGTCTTTGTGCCACAGGTTTTCAACTTCCTGAGAAAGAACAGTTTCCAACGTGTAAATCATGTCTTGATCGCAGTTGGATCCGGGGAAAGTAATTACGCCAAATTTCATGGGTCAAAAATAGTTAAAATCAACAACATTTATGTGTAAAAAATCGGCAGATAACGGTAACAAATTGTGGCGGCAATTAAACCAATCAATAGCAACTCTGCGAGCCAAAATTGTTTCGACATCAGGAAATAATTCGCCAGGTAAATGGACAACGGGATGGTGACTAATCCAGCAGCTACTAATTGGATCTGCGGGGAAAGTGACATAGACGACAATGCCAACAGTGCAAACCACACTTGCAATACCAGCAATTTCCGCATCCGAACTTTGTTGACACCAATTAATTTCAAAAACATGCGCAACGACCAGAATCCACTTAAGAGCAACAATGTCATCAGAAAATAGAAGGACCAGCCTAAAGGCTGATCGCTCAATTCGTAGGCGAAAGGCGTGAGGTAATCCCCAAATAGCTGCGTGGTGTCGACCCAATGGTAATACGCCAGCAGGTAAACATACGGAAGCAACAACCCAAGCAAAGCGACACTCCACTCCCGCCAGGAAAACGAACGAAACGAAACCAAGGCCACCAGCAGGACGACAAAAAACACAATGGCTGGAAAATAGAACATCGAAGCGATGCTGATGAGCAAGCCGGCATTAAACGCTTTGCTCTTTGCCTTTTCGGTGCGCGAAAGTTCGACCAATTGATAGAAAAAAAACAGAAGAAAAAGGGAAGCACAAAAGACAGGATGCATTCCCCAACCTGTAAAAAATGCATTTCCAATTAGCAAAAAGAGCAAACCCGGCAGGTATGTTTTTTTCTGAAGGATGCGGCTATCTTCTACAATGTAGTTCAACAAAAGTGCCTGGGCACCCAGCAACACCACCCCGATTATTTGCAGCACAACTGGAAAACCTCCGGTCAGAAACACGAGCAATTGATAGAGTGGCTGGGTAGCTCCTGTAGCCTGAATGGGCCAGCTGCCGACAAAAATTGGCACCGCCAGCAACAAGGCCAAAACCGGCAACAAGATGATCATTGCCGGTTGGCTGGAACGCAAAAAACGAAGCAGCATCAACATTGGATGGAAACTATTGCGGTGAAGGAATCAATTTCACCATTTATTTTATAAATTTGAACTCTCAAATCTTGTTGGACTATGCGTATCAATGAACTTCTTGACTTTCTAGTAATCATTTTTGAAGCCACTTTTGAATTGCTTCAAATGGCTGAAAACAGCGTGAACGTTCTCATCATTATCATGGGAATTATCATGGGAATTATTTGGGTTCGCCAGATGAGTGTTTACAACAAAGAAGCCGAAAGAAACGGCACGCTCAAGTAGGACCACCCTCCTTTTTACCTTTCCTTTAATTGATTTGACTACAGGTCAAATCCAATGTCCCCCCGAAAATATTTTTTCTCGAAATCGATTTTTGCTGCGTTGCTATAAGAAGCGGACAATGCCTCTTCTTTGTTGGCACCGTAAGAGGTAATCGCCATTACCCGACCGCCATTGGTCAGAGTTTCTCCGCCTTCCGATTTCGTACCCGCATGAAAAACAATACTTCCTGACACAGCATCCAACCCAGAAATTTTTTTCCCTTTTTCGTATGCTTCAGGATAACCTCCAGAAACCAAAATAACAGCGGTAGCTGTCCGTTCGTCCACTGTTAATGACCGGCTGGACAAATCATTTTCGGCAACTCCTTTTAGCAAATCCAGAAAGTCGGAGGCAATTCGTGGCATCACTACTTCTGTTTCCGGGTCACCCATGCGCACGTTGTATTCAATCACATATGGATCATCGCCAACTTTCATCAGACCAATGAATAAAAACCCTTTGTAAGGAATGCCCTGTTTTCTGAGGCCTTCTACGCTGGGCTTAACAATGCGTTCTTCTACTTTCTCTAAAAAGGCTGCGTCAGCAAACGGCACGGGGGAAATCGCGCCCATTCCGCCTGTGTTTAAACCAACATCACCTTCTCCGATGCGCTTGTAATCTTTTGCTTCCGGTAATATCTTGTAGGAATCACCGTCTGTCAATACAAACACGGATAATTCAATTCCCGACAAAAACTCTTCAATGACAACTTTACTGCTGGCGGCACCAAATTTGGCATCGGCCAACATGGCCTTCAACTCCGCTTTTGCTGCTGCCAACTCATCGAGAATAACCACTCCTTTTCCTGCTGCCAGGCCATCTGCCTTTAGCACGTACGGAGGGTTTAGTGTCTCCAAAAATTGATACCCAGCTTCTAATTGATCTTTGTTGAAACTGGCATAAGCCGCAGTCGGGATGCCATTTTGCACCATAAACTCTTTGGCGTATTCCTTGCTTCCTTCCAGCCTTGCACCTTCTGCTGAGGGGCCAATTAACGCGACCTTTTGCAGCTGTTCATCTCCAGTAAAAAAATCGTAGATCCCGTTGACCAGAGGATCTTCCGGTCCAACAACCACCATGTCGATGGCCTCTGCCAACACCACTTTTTTGATGCCTTCAAAGTCGTTGACAGAAAGGTTGACGTTTGTACCACAAGCAACTGTACCCGCATTACCTGGGGCAATCAGCAACTTGTTCAATCCTTCGCTTTGAGCGATTTTCCAGGCCAGCGCATGCTCTCTGCCTCCTGAACCTAATACCAATACATTCATGGAAAATTGTTTTGCCAAAAATAGCGCAACCCCGCAAGACAAGCGCTCAGATATGTCCGCCAATCGTTAACAATTTATCAACAGCAGGGCACAAAAAAACCGCCCCCGAATACTCGGGGGCGGCAAAATGCTAGTTGCGAGGCTTACTTAGCAACTCGCTTGATGCTGCAACCAATAGAGTTGGTTGAAGCTGGATCAATTTTTTTGCTGGCAACCATGTTGGAAATGGCGTCTTTCAAAAATTCTTTACTCACTTCTTTTTTTCCACCTTCAGAATTATCGATGGACCCTTTATAGGCCAACAACATGCTTGGGTTGAACAAGTATACGTGAGGAGTGGTTTTGGCGCCAAAAGCGTTTGCCAATTCAGAGTCGGCATCTACTACATAACGGCAGTTGTATCCTTCGTCATTGGCTTTTTTAACCATGCTTTCAAAAGAATCTGCTCCATCTCTTTTTGCTTCATTGGAGTTGACCAACACCATACCGATGTCGTTCTTTTTGCATATCTCAGCAAACTCGTTGTAACGGTCTTCCCAAGCCAATACGAATGGGCATGTGTTGCATGAGAATACGACCAATAAACCTCCATGGCTTTTGATGTCACGCAGGTTCATTTCTTCTCCTGAAACATCTTTCAACTTTTGGGCGAGGTTGGGTACAAATTCCCCGATTTCAACGCCCGAGCCTGCGGGTTTGCCATCAGGAGTAAATGCCGTCATGGCCATTACCGACAGAAGAATAGCCGGAAGTAGAAATAACTTTTTCATTGCGATTTAATTTTCTTGGTATATAATGGAATTGTTGAATCAAGCTTGATGCCACAAATGTGTTACCCAAATTTAACACTTTAGTAGCAAAATCGTTCGCAGGGTTTCCCAAATTTGCTGCACTCTTGCGCTGCTCCGACCACAAAAAGGACGAATTTTTGGAAAACGGTTGCCTTGTTTTCAGCTGAAAATGACGGGTTTAACAAATATTAGCAACGACTAAAGTGGGATGTTCCCGTGTTTTTTACGGGGAAGGTTATCCACCTTATTTTCCAGCATTTTGAACGCATGGATCAATTTCTCCCGGGTTTGTTCAGGCTTGATCACTTCATCCACATAGCCATGCGCTGCGGCATTGTAAGGATTGGCAAATAATTCAGCGTACTCAGCTTCCTTCTCTTTCAGCTTGGCCTCGGGATCTTCTGCCGCATTGATCTCCTTGCGAAAAATGATTTCAACCGCTCCTTTTGCTCCCATCACCGCAATTTCAGACGATGGCCAGGCGTAATTGAGATCGGCTCCAATATGTTTCGAATTCATCACATCGTAGGCACCACCGTAAGCTTTTCGCGTAATGACGGTCACTCGTGGCACCGTTGCTTCACAAAAAGCGTAAAGTAACTTGGCACCGTTGCTGATGATACCGTTCCACTCCTGATCAGTGCCAGGCAAAAATCCAGGAACATCTTCAAACACCAACAGCGGAATGTTGAAGCAATCGCAAAAACGGACAAATCGAGCGCCTTTTTTTGAGCTGTGATTGTCTAGAACTCCTGCTAAAACAGAGGGTTGATTGGCGACAATCCCGATGGAGCGACCTGCCAGACGGGCAAACCCAACCACGATGTTTTCAGCGTAGTCTTTGTGTACTTCAAGGAACGTGTCGTTGTCAATCACGCCTTCGATGACTTCGCGAATATCGTAAGGCTGGTTAGGGTTTTCAGGAACAATACCATTCAACACCCCGCGCTTTTCAGAGCCAGTTGATTCGTATGTCAATTGAGGAGGTTGCTCCTCGCAATTTTGAGGCATGTAAGACAACAAGTCTTTCAATTGCTGAATGCAGGCCATTTCATTGGCGCAAGAAAAATGCGTGACTCCTGATTTGGATGAATGAGCAGAAGCACCGCCCAGTTCTTCAGCAGTTACCTCTTCGTGTGTCACCGTTTTGACCACGTTGGGTCCGGTTACAAACATGTAAGAAGTGTTTTCTACCATTAAAATAAAATCGGTCAGGGCCGGGGAATAGACTGCTCCACCAGCACACGGCCCCATAATGGCAGACAACTGTGGCACTACTCCGGAAGCCTGGGTGTTTCGGTAAAAAATATCGGCATATCCGCCCAATGATACTACTCCCTCCTGAATGCGTGCACCACCCGAATCATTTAACCCCAGTACTGGAGCTCCATTCTTCATGGCCATGTCCATGATCTTACAGATTTTCTCAGCGTGTGCTTCGGCCAAAGAGCCTCCCAGCACCGTAAAATCCTGAGAAAAAGCATAGACCAAACGGCCGTTGATGGTGCCGTATCCTGTGACAACTCCATCGCCCAGGAATTTCTGTTTATCTAAATCAAAATTGGAGGACCGGTGCGTTACCAACATGCCCAATTCCTGAAAAGAACCTTCGTCAAAAAGGAAATGTAATCGCTCACGGGCTGTGAGTTTACCTTTCTTGTGTTGAGCTTCAATGCGTTTTTCACCGCCACCCAACTTCGCTTCTGCGATCTTTTCGTCTAACTGCCTGAATTTATCTTCCATAAGTGCTAAAACAAGGTCGGTAAAATTATAAATTAAATCTGTGGTTAGGCCAAAATCGCTTACTTTGGTAAAAAAGCAAACCTGCTCATTATGGAGTTTTCACTGCCTGTCCTCATCAAGGCAACCATCGCTCTTTCATTTGCCCTGTTCTTTCCGCTCACGGCCATCTCTTATTTTCAATTCCGCCTCAAAAAGAAAAGGGCCGATTTTGATGATCTGATGCGCACTTTAAAAGTGGGAACATCTGCGTCCAAATATTCTTCGCCTGCATTTCGGAATGAACACGAAGGTTCCAGTTATATTTTGCCAGTGACTTTTGGTTTTTTTGTGACCCTTTTCGGGAATGTTTACTTGCTTTTTTCTCAGGACATTTTTGCTGCCAGCTCCTTGGATTCTCAAAGCGCATTGCTCTCAGGAATGTTTATGGGAAGCCCGGAAAACAGCCACCAATTTCAAATGCAAAGCAGTGTAGTCATTGCTCTTGCTTTAACCGGAGGTTTCATGTGGTCGGCCCAAAACATCATCCGCAGACTAATGGCTGCTGACTTAACTCCAGGCCTCTACTACAGTGCCGGAATGCGCATGACCTATGCGAGTTTGATCGCCCTCATGATATTTTTTCTTTCAAAAGCCACTCCTGGATCTCAAAACTTTCTGACGGATAATATGATGCCCGCGATGGCATTTTTGATTGGCATGTTTCCGGACAAAGGCCTCACCTACCTAAAAGATAAAATTGCGCTGTTTAAAGACGACCCTCTGGAGCGTGCGCACCAACTACCGTTAGACATGGTGGAAGGTATGAGTAGTTTCCACAAGGAACGCCTGCGCGAAAACAACATCGATAATGTTCAGAATCTGGCGGAGGCAAAATTCCTCGACCTGCTCTTAAAAACGCCCTTTACTGCGCGCCTGCTCATCGACTGGATCGGACAAGCTAAGTTACTCGTGTATTTTAAGTCGAATACCAATGCCTTGCGAAACTATAACATTCGCGATGTATTTGATTTACTTCAAGCAGGCCGACATGAAGGACAATTAAAGCAGCTCGCGGCTAAAACCAACATCGATGAGTTGAGCATTCAAATTGCTTATCAAAGCATTCAGGAAAACAGGGAAATCGAGATCCTCCATGAGTTTCAAAAGCGCTTGGTTGATTTGGAAGACAACCACCTGGAAGAATTCTCTGGCCAATAGCGATTGCTTTCCTCATTTCTGGATAATTTGACTTTCCAGGCTTTGCGCCATTGGCTACTTTGCACTCCTTCTACTAATCCACCCGTTCTGATGAAACATATCTTCCTCTTTTGTTCTCTTTTATTTGTGACAGCCACTTTTGCACAGGTCCGAATTGATTCTTCGTTTTCTTTTCAAACCGCCCCTTCAAAAGATTATTCACTGTACATCCCATCTACTTATGATGCGGCTTCACCCAACAAGATGATGGTAGGCTTTCATCCCAGAAACACTGCACGATGGTGGGCAGAATCGTGGTGCGACACGTTGATCAACTTTGCCGAAACAAACGGGTTGATCCTGATGTGTCCCGATGGAGGTACAGATGGAGGAGTGGATGACCCGATTGATACAGCCTTTACTTCCGCCTTGATGGATTCCATGAATGTTTGGTACAACATCGATGGTGACAAAGTTTACGCCATGGGCTTTTCTGTTGGTGGCCGTGCCACCTATACCTATGGTTTAAATCACATCAATGAATTTGGTGGATTTATTCCAATTGGAGCTTTCGTTAATGGCACCACCGAAGTCAATGGAATCATTCAAAACTCTCAGGGTATCCCCTACTATCTGGTGCACGGACAAAACGATTCTCCTGGTACTCGATTCACTCCGATGCTCGATGCACTCAATGGATTCGGTGCCATTACCAACTCCATTCTGATGCCGGGTGTAGGCCACACCATTGATTTCCCGAATAGAAATCAAATCCTGACCGATGCTTTTGTATGGATTGACTCGGTGAATTGCAATGCTCCTGTAGACACCAACGACACGGCTACATTCATCATCGATTCTTACACTTCCTCAGAAGGTTTGATTGCAGCTTATCCTTCTCTTTTAAAATCAGGAACTCCGCTGACCATAGAATTTCAAGCCGGCTCCAATTTATCCATTGGTTTGGTCGTGCTGGATGCCGCAGGTCGAACACACCACCAGGAAAAAGTGCAGGCTGTGCAGGGAACCAATCAATTTAGAATTTCTGATTTATCCCTGACTGCCGGAATTTACTTTATTCGGCTGGAGTATAATGGGAAAGTAGAATCAAGCAGGATAGTGGTGCAATAGCATCACTCGGCTTCGAGAGCAGCCATCAATTCGTCTGTCATTTCCAGGTTGTGAAACACGTTTTGTACGTCTTCATCTTCCTCGAATTTATCAATCATCTTGAGCACTTTTTGAGAGGCATCCACATCCAATACATTGGTGTTGTGTGGAATCCGTTGTAGTTCGCTGCTTTTTGCTTCGATTTTCAGCTCTTCCAACTTGCGCTGCATGCTACCAAAATCTTCGAAGGAGGTGTAAATCAGGTATTCCTCCTCTTCTTTGATAACATCTTCCGCACCTCCATCAATCAGTTCCATCTCAAATTCATCCTCGTCCATTTCGCCCAAGGAGCTTGCATCAAGGGTGAATACTCCTTTGCGATCAAACAGAAATTCCAGGGACCCATTGGTACCTAAACTTCCATTGTATTTGGTAAAGATTGCCCGAACGTTGGACACGGTTCTGTTCAGGTTGTCGGACAGTGTTTCCACAAAAACGGCAATGCCTCCGGGTGCGTATCCTTCGTAAGTGGACTCGATGAAGTTCTCAGCATCTTTGCCCGAGGCTTTGTCAATTGCCCGCTTTACATTGTCTTTTGGCATGTTGACACCCTTGGCGTTGGATATAGCCACACGCAACTTGGGGTTGCCTTCCGGATCTGGTCCACTTTCCTTTACTGCAACGTTTATTTCGCGCAGTACACGGCTAAACATTTTGGCACGCTTGGCATCAAGTGCACCTTTTTTTCGTTTGATGGTTGACCATTTACTGTGACCCGACATACAATTGACTTAAAGAGGTTTGATTGCAAATTTAAAAAAAGGAAGGGGTTATTTCCTGATCAAAAAAAAGGGGTTGTCTCGTAAGTCGAGACAACCCCTTTTTTGTTCAAAATCTTTGTGTTTATCAGAACCCAACAACCTGCACTCCCATTGCAAATGGGTAGACTTCCGGGCCTTTGTTCTCTTCAAAGAGCGTATTTAAGGCGTAGGTCGCATACAGGTTGAATTTTCCATAACCTACCCGGGCAATAGCACTGTATCGGAAGGGATTCATGTTGAAATCGGAGATGACCTTGGGCTTATAATCTTCACCACTGATCGTGTATTTCTGTTTTAACCTGGAACCAATTCTCCAGCCAACGACTACCCCTGTTGCCAGGTGAAACGCTTTTTTCTTGTCTTTGCTCGTGTTGAAAGCAATCATCAGTGGTACGTTGAGGTGTGTGGTCTTCAACTTGTTTTTCTTCAAACTAAACGAGGAGTCCACTGCGACTGTTAGAGAATCTCCAGGAATCAGCGTGCTGTATTTACTTTTTAAGCCGTAGTTGCTCCATTCAATGCCCATTCCTGTGACAATCTTGACGTATTCATCAACAATGCGAATGTCTTTCTCGAAAAAGTTCAACCTCCAGTTCAACGATTTAGCATAGTCCAATTCGTAGTCTCCAAAACTCGCGGGCAACGTTGCTTTGTTGTCGGCAGTAAGGTAGCCGTTAACGCCTATTTCAAAACCTGCCCAATGTTTGTTGCGCGGTGGCTCCTTATCATGTTCTGTATCGGCTGTGTCATTGGTATCACTCAAGTTAGATTTCTCACTCAAATTGGAGATGATGAGTATTTTCACGTTGTCGATAGACAATCGCATGGTGTCAATTTCTTCCACTTGAGTCTCCTCCACTTCTTCCCCTTCTGTCTGTGCAATCAAAGGAGTACTCATCACGAGTGCCAGGACAATTGCTGTCAACCGGCTCACTGATTTCTTGCTGTTCATTACTCGTTTCATAATCTTACTGATTTAAATTCATCAGTGGGACGCCTTGCCCCTTTTGTTTGTTACAGTCAACCTTAAAAAAGCTTCCATCACCCGCTATCACTAGTGTCTGACGCGTCTTTTAAACTCAAAATTCTTGCTTGAGAATGCCAAAGCCACCACTGAACCATCGTCATTTAGTTCTTTCTCCACCTTTAAGTTGGACTTGAACAGTTTGCCGACACCCTTGGCTCCTGCCACAGCAATGTCCGCCCCCGATAGTTCGGTTTCATTCGTTGGTGTTTCTTCTTCCAGTACTTTGCCTTTAAACTGCTTGATCGCCAGCTGCTTGATACTCAAAAATTCCGGGTCCTTTTTTTCTGCACCAGCAATCTTCACCTCCTCAGCTGGTACAATCACTTCTGCCAGAGCCGGAGCATCCGTTTCTACAGGTTCTGGCACCAATTTCTGCTGAGGCAATTGAGGGGGTGTTTCAGCCATCTGCTCAGATGGTTGTGAACCTTCCAAAAAGTCCGATTTCGCGATGGAATCCTTAGCAGCTTCTCCCGCCCCTTCCGCAGCCAAAGCAGGGGTTATCGGTTCTGTAATTGCTGGTTTTTTTTCTTTGGTTACAGCCAACTCCATTGTCGGTGGCGTATTTTTCACTGATCTGCCAGGGTCTTTGTCTTCCTGAACAGGCGCATTGGGAGACTCGACAACCTTGGCCAAGTCGGGGGCCATTTTGTCGTTGGTTAAAACAGGGGTGTTCAATTCGGGAGCCCGCTCCATGTCTCCGCCTTGATAAGTTCCGGTTGCGCTGTCGATCACATTTCCTGCTAATCCATTGCTGCCCTCATCGGAGCCGCCATTCAGCGACCAAAAACCTATTGAGAACAACAACGCCAATCCTGCTGCGATGGCCAATCGGCTAGCCCAAGGGTTGGCAAAGAATGGAATAACCACAGCTTTCTTCAACTTTTCCTTGTGTGGGTAAACGATGAATAAATCTGCCTCCAAAGTGGCCAACCCAGCTAATCGCTGTTCTTTCAGCACCATTGGGTTTAAGGCCACAAACTTTTGCCATTCGTCCTGCTCTTTGGCCAACAGCTGGCCGTCTACCTCTTTGATGAGGTAATCTTCATAATTGTCAGCGTGGATATTGGCGGTGGGTAGAACAACGCGCTTCAATTCTTCGGTGTCTGAATAGCGCACCAGGTCATCCGCCTCCAGGCCCAACAATTGATATCCCTGTCGCTCTTTGGCAAGGGTGGGGTTTAACTCAATAAAATGGTTCAATTGTTTTTGTTCTGCCTCGCTCAGGTCGTTTTCCATTTCGCGAATAAGGTACTCATCGTAGTTGTCTGCGTTGATACCTTCCCATGGTTCAATGTGTTTTTTCAACGCCTCTTTGGGGGCGAAAACCACGGTTTCTTCTGAAGCAAGAAAAGCACCTCTCAGGTGCTCCAACTCAATTTTTAAATCTGGATTCGTTTCCAAAAACAGTTCTACCATCTCCACTTGATCGGGAGCAAGGCCCCCGTCCAGATACTCCAAGAAGTATTCTTCGTAATTCGTTCGATTGATCTCCATCATCTCCTATAACACTAAATCCATCCTTCCGATGTAGTTCTTCAAAAATTTCCGCGCTCTAAAAATATACACTTTCACCTGCGACTCATTCAACTCCATTATTTTCCCAATCTCCTCGTATGAATAACCTTCGTAGTCGCGCAGTAAAATCACCGATTTTTGAATCGCAGGTAATTTCTCCAGCGCATTGTGTAATATCTCCTGTAAATCTGTGTACTGCTCCGAATGGCCATATTGGTCGGTCACAGCATCTTCCATGGTCGTTTGCTTCTTTTCTTTTCGAATGCGATCGATCATGGTGTGGTAAGCAGTCGAAAACATATACGACTTAGCCTTCTTCCCGTCCACATCTGACTTCCGCACCCACAATTTTTCGAACGTATCCTGCACAATATCCTTGGCCTTCTCCTCGTCCCGAATATTTTTCAGCACGAACCGAAACAGATTATCTGCGAATTGGTCGACACAATTGTTGTACTCAGAAGCCGTCATGCGAAACGTTATCTATTGGCGAATTTGAGGGTGGGACGTCCTGGTCTTCCAAAAAGTTACAGGCCTTTGATTTTTTTTTGTGTCAAAGTTTACAGCTTGTTGACGATATAATAATCTGAACCGAAGGCATTCCCTTTTTAAATTTACAAATCCCATTGTAAAACAATATGCCATGATTAAAAAGCACGTCTTTATTAAGTTCTCAGGCCTTAGCCCGCCTCTGTGACAGGCCATTCGTCAACAATATCCGGAAGGGTTCATCGACCACTTAATTAAAGTGCGCAAGAGCCCTACCAAATCGTTTCAAGCCTTCCCGGTTGAACAGGAAAGTTGCACCTATTTGGTGAAGGTAAAGGAAAAGGATCATGGCTTTGAGCAAATAGAAGCCATTTTGGCTACGATGGAAGATTCTTACTCAGGAGAAAACGAACCTGAGGATTAATCCGTCATTCTATTTCTCGTTTTTTACCCAACGTATTTTAACGGGCAGTCGTCTGAAGTAATGCATGCATATTAGGAAAACCAGATCCCTGGCTCACACGGGTGACCTCCAGCTGGTTAACAACATAATTTTGACCGGGATACGTTACCTTTAGGTGCGCATGGACAAGGATCTAATCAAACGTTGCAAAAAAAATGATCGTAGGGCTCAAAAGGCAATCTACGAGAGCCTCTTTGGGGTCATGAATGCCGTGTGCAGAAGATATTGTAAAAACGAGGATGACGCTCTTGACGTGGTCAATGAAGGGTTTATGACGGTCTTCAAACAAATCGATCAATTTGGCTTTAAAGGCAGTTTTGAGGGGTGGGTAAAACGGATAATGATCAACAAGTCCCTCGACTTTCTAAAGCGCACAAAAAAATACAGGGAAAAAATCAGTTTTGATCATGAATTCGCTGAGATCTCTGTAGACAACGATGCCATGAACAACATGGGCATCAAAGAATTGGACTTGCTCATCAATGAACTTCCATTTATGAGCCGTTCGGTTTTTAACCTTTATGTTATTGATGGATTTCCACACAAAGAAATCGCGGCACAACTCGAAATAAACGAATCAACTTCCAGGTGGCACTTGTCGTATGCGCGGCAAATGTTGAAAGAACGATTGTGTCAGAAATACAGCTATGAGCGAGCATAACCAAGATATCGATAAGTTGTTCCAAAAGCATTATGCCTCTTCGGATGCAGGTGGCTTTACGGAGGCCGGATGGGCTGCTTTTGAGCAAGGGCTTCCCGTTTCGCAGGGCGTTGGCTTGCTTGGCAGCACCACGAAGAAGGTGGTGGCTGTTTTGCTCTTTTTGATCCTCTCCGCTGGAAGTGGATGGCATTTTGGGAGGAACCAATCCGCGCCCAATGCTGAATCGATTGCTTCGCAGGAAAACACGCCAAATAGCAATGTGATCGATGAAACTGCTACAAATGGTTTGGAAACGACTGCCGCTAATCTGACTGCGGATTCAAAAACGACCGCTGCGCAATCGCACTCCACAAATTCCGTGAATCAGGTGCCCTCATCCGACAACCGATCTCCTCAATTGCCAGAAGAGGCTCTTGCGCTCGCTGCGGTTACAACTGACTTATCGGAATCTGCCAACAACACTCCAGTTACGACCTCCAAAAAACTAATTCCTACCTCGGCTGCCGGTGCCTCCTCCAACTCTCTGACCGCAGAAAACGAGCAAAGTACGTCCGACCAATCAAGTGCGGACAACGTTGCAATCAGCCCATCAAAAAACTCAGAAACATCACGTAAAAAAGCTGTTTATCCTGAGCTACCAACCGAAAAGGCAGCACAGAAAACCGGAACATCACGCTCTTTACGTCTTGCGGACAAACAAGCATACCTGCCCCTTTATCCTGCCTTTGCTACTAGAACTCCGACTTTGCAAACGAGGACCATTGCTCCCCTGAGGCCTATTCCGGTTTTTCATTTTAAGCCACTATTTCAATTTCACCTGGTGGCAGGACTTTCGGTTAGTAACACTTATTCCAACACGCGTGAAGCAAAAGATCCCTACTCGCTCGGCCCAATTGGCGGACTTGGTTTAGACTATCACTTTGCCCCTCATTGGTCTGTTTCTGCTGAGGCGGTTTACCTGAGAAGAGGGGGGCATTCTTTGAAACAATCTTCTACAGAAACATCACAGTATTTTTACACGGAAAGCAAGACTACGCGGGTGGTAACCCGTTCGTTGGATTATGTGCATGTGCCGTTGAACCTCAATTGGAAATTGGGTGCCCGCCATTCATTTACGGGTGGCTTATTTGGCGCTTACCTGGTGAATACAAGCAGTGACATCAGCGAACTCAATGTTTCCCCGGCAACCAAGAGCAAGGATGACCTGGGCTCTTCAAGGGGTTACAAAGGCGCGGTGAAACACTTTACTTATGGAGCAACTATGGGATATGAGTTTAAAATCGTGCCTGCGCTTGCCATTGGTGCACGGTACAACCTCGGACTAAACGATGTTTCAAACGATAAATATGTTCCGACTTCCAACAGGGATAAAATTCGTGATTTCCAACTGTTTACCCGCATTGAAATCTTTTCTCATTAAAGGATGAAATACAGCCCTCTAAGCATAAATTTCACCCATCAACTTCGTAAGTTGACTGCTGGCCTGTTGCTGGTGACAATGGTATTTTTGGCAGGATGTGCCGACAAAGAACTGCCCGAACCAACAATCGAGCCTCCGACCCTTTTTGTGTCGGGCTTTCTTGAAGGCCATCCCATTGATTTACAAGTCAACCAGGGAATGGCCGAAGCTTGGGCGATTCCTGTTAACTATCAATCAGGCATTCCTTCCTGGGAATTCAATATCATATCTAACGACAGTGTTTCTAAACTTTGGGGGCCTCAGGAAATGTTGATTGTTGTACACAATTACCTGCCTTCTTTATCCGATTCATTGTTGGGGCTTGAGAATACCATCCTACCAGGCACACTTGATTACTCCTTTATTGAAGACTTTGATTCTTTCAGCACGGTTAAAATAATCTATTCTGATGCTCAGGGTGGATTCTACTTTTCAGAATTGGTGGATGGACAAGGAGGCAGTTTTTTTGAGATTCAGGAAGTTAGGGAAGTCGAAATGAATGGCCGTATTTACAGGGAAGCCCTCATTTCATTTGAGTGCCGCATGCTCAACGTTGCCACTGGCAAAATTGCGAAGTTAACCTCCGGGCAAGGCATTGTTTCTTTTGGAGGTGTCAGCAGTCGCTAATACCCTGGTTTAATTTAGAAGGATAAAACAAACCTGTCATTCGAATATCCTGCAAAAATCCCAAATCCATTTTGAATGTTCGAATGCACCCGAACTGGTTGTGCAAAGGGGTCGCCATTTGTCCATTGAAAATTGGCGTATGAGGTAGAGTATTTGTAATAATCTTCGGAAACTGTGCGCAGTTCAATTATTAAATCAATTTCTTCATTGAATCCAGATGGATTAGGATCTGGATTTGGGTTACCAGGGTCATTCGGTACTCCACCTCCTATAAAATAAGGGTAAATCTGTAATTTTAGTTGGTAATTTTTGCCGTTAATGATGTCATCGGTGAAAGCTGAACCAGAGGTACTCTCAAAAGCCTGATCAGTAAATACCAGGTCATCGCTTTCGAAGAAAATGCGCTCAGAAAAAGTAAAAGTATCTCCGGCTTGTCCTGACGAATCGGATATAAAACTCTCCCGTTTCGCAAAAAGATTCACTTCGTAATAGTCTTTGGTCGCACCATTGTCGGTAAACTTAATTCGCAATTCTATCTGGTCCTCTCCATCGTTTCGCACCGACACAGTATCTACAGACTCAATGATTACTGGTGAAGGAATGACATTTGTAGCAGAAACTGACTCAAAATCCGGGGCCGTAACTTCAATATCATAGGTTTGACCAAGGACAGGTCTCTCCGAGTCAGAGCGATAAAAGCCATCCTCGTCATGGGATAATGTGAAGGTCGTACCATCTCCTTTTGTAACTTTTACGTTGGCATTTTCGATCCGTTGCAACTCAGCATTGTCCAGCACAAACTGGCTTTTGCTCACGTGTACCGCCCACAGGCTGTCAGAATTAAAGTAGCTATTCACTACCAATTTGGGCGGGTTCTCGGGTAAATCTACCTCGACAATGGTTTCGCAACTGGTGCCTATCAACAACAAGGCAATGGCCAAAAAATTGAGTCGTTTCATATGCTTAAAACTTAAATCCATAAGAGACGGATGGAATAATTGGGAACAAGCTTACTTGCTTCAACACACGTTTCCCTGAATTAGTTGTTGTAAAATAAAGGTAGAATGGATTCTTTCTGCTGTAAGCATTGTATAAGCCTAAGCTCCAGGTCCGTTCACCCCATCTCTTTTCTTTCCTAAAATTCACACCCACATCTAACCGGTGAAAAGCAGCCATGCGGTAGTCATTGCGCGAATCAAAATTCTCTACTGAGTTCTCAAAAAATTCTCCTCCGCCAGTGGAAAACGGGTTGGAGAGGTACCGGTCTTGTGCCAATGTTACTGCATTTCCGGTGCCGTAAACCCAGGTCACACCAATGTCAATTTTGTCGTTGAATTTATGGGTAACAGCAATGGAAAGATCGTGGCGTCTGTCAAACTTGTAAGGAAATTTCTCTCCAAAATTGATGTTGTCAAATTGCCGCTCTGTCCAGGACAAAGTGTAGCCAATCCAGCCGCGTGTTTTGCCCATTTTTTTCTGAATGAACAATTCTGTACCGTAGGACCAACCATCTCCTGATTCAATCTTTTCTTCCCAATCATTTTGTGTACTAAAAAAGCTGGCGCCTTCCTTGTACTCGATGAGATTCTTCATGGTTTTGTAATATCCTTCCACACTGATCTCGAATTTATCCCGGTAGGTTTTCGCTACTCCCAAAGCTACCTGCTCGGAACGTTGTGGGGGCGCTTTATCCGTTGCCGGCACCCACAGGTCGGTTGGTAGGCCGATGGTCGCATTGGTCAACAGGTGAATGTATTGTTGCATAGTGGCGTAAGAGCCTTTTAAGGCCCAATCTTCTGTGAGCAAATATCGACCTGACACGCGTGGCTGCAGGGAAGTAAACCATTCGTCCCGCACCTTAAATGCTGAAAAATGTGCGCCTAAATTTACCTTTAAACGTGTCCCAATTTTGATATCATCTTCCGCATAAATAACTGACTCATGCGAGTAGATTTTAGTGGCACCAAACGTAGTGTCCACATCCGTGTTGTCGGATGCTTCTCTGAAAATGGTGATTCCCGGCACATAGGTGTGGTAGGTATTTCCAACACCAAATTTGATGTAGTGATTGGGACTGGGGCGGTAGTCAAAATCTACTTTGCCGCCCCAGTCAAAAATACCTGAGTTGTAAGCAAACCTGAATTTTTGATCATCAGACGCTCCACCTTCTGTTTCTGTTTCGAATTCTGAGCCGACCAAAAACCGGTAGCGGCTATAGGTTAACGTGGTGTTGGCAAAAAGCTTTTTGCCGACAATTTGATTCCACCGCAAAGCGGTGGTGATATTGCCCCAAACCAAATCTGCATCATTTTTTTCGGTGACTTCGACATCGTTGTTGAGGTAGCTCTCCTCTATCCTGAAATAGGCCTTGTCATTGCCCATGTAGGAGCTCAAAAACAGCCGACTGTTTTCCGAAAATTTCCAGTTGGCCTTGGCATTCAGATCGTAGAAATAATAGCCCGCGCGGGTCTTAACACCCTGGGCTGAACCAGCTGCGCGAATAATCGGCTGTGCCAATATATCAATGTAGGTTCTGCGCCCAGAAACAATAAACGAGGATTTATCTTTTACAATGGGCCCTTCCAATGTCAGTCGCGATGACACGACTCCAATACCTCCGGAGCCATGAAATTCTTTCATGTTTCCTTCCTTCATGCGAATGTCGACTACGGAAGATAAACGCCCGCCATAATGAGCGGGGAAACCTCCTTTGATCAATTCAACACTGTTGATTCCGTCTGGATTAAAAACAGAAAAGAAACCAAACAAGTGGGAAGCATTGTAAACAGGCACACCATCCAAAAGAATGAGGTTTTGATCGGGGCCGCCTCCTCGCACATACAAGCCGCTGGAACCTTCTCCTCCTGACTGCACGCCTGGGAGCAACTGAATCGTTTTTAACACATCTTTTTCGCCCAAAAAGGCCGGCAGGTTTTCAATCTCCGAAATGGGAATTGAGATTTTACTCATCTGCGTTTCCTCGTGAATCTTCTCTGTTTGGCTGGCAACTACTTCAAACTCTCTCAATTCGACTGCGCCACCCAATTCCACACTCAGCGTAGTATCTCCTTTGAGGTCGATGGCAAATTCCAGGTTGCTGTAACCAACAAATGAAACCACGACTGTCACTGATCCTTCGGGAAGGGTAATGCTGTAAAAGCCGTATTCGTTGGAGGTTGTTCCCTGAAGGGTTTGCTTTTCGTAGACATTGGCCCCAAACAGCTTTTCTCCCGTTTTGGAATCTTCGATGTAACCCGTAACTGTGTGTTTTTGGGCAAAAACACTACCAACTAGCATGATCAATAAAAAGGAGAGGGAGAGTCTCATTCTCTGACAGTCATTTAAATTTAGGAAAAGCACGCCTTTAACGCAATTATTTTTCTCCTAGTACAGACTTAGGTAATTGCAAAAACGTTGGGGAGAAATGAAAATTAATCCATTTTTAATACTGCCATAAATGCCTGTTGTGGCACTTCGACATTTCCAACCTGACGCATGCGCTTCTTGCCCTTCTTCTGTTTCTCCAGCAACTTACGCTTTCGGGAGATATCGCCTCCGTAACATTTGGCCGTTACATCTTTACGCAATGCTTTTACTGTTTCACGCGCCTGGATTTTTGATCCGATGGCTGCCTGAATGGCAATGTCAAACTGTTGTCTGGGGATGAGTTCACGCAACTTGGCACACATCTTTTTACCAAACGTGTGGGCATGTGCCCGATGTATCAATGCCGACAAAGCATCAACTTGTTCTCCGTTTAAGAGAATGTCCAACTTGATCAGGTCAGATTCGCGGTAACCAATTGGATGATAATCAAATGAAGCATATCCGCGTGAAACGGATTTCAACCGATCGTAAAAATCAAAAACAATCTCTGCCAACGGCATTTCAAACGTCAGTTCTACCCGATCACTTGTCAGATAAACCTGATTTTTGAGTTCTCCTCGCTTTTCGATGCACAGTCCCATCACTTGTCCGATGTATTCGGACTTGGTAATGATTTGAGCATTGATATAAGGTTCCTCTACTGAGTCTAATGTACTTGGGTCGGGTAAATCCGAAGGATTTCTCACCATCCGACCGGGCTCTTTGGTGGTGTGAGCGATGTAAGAAACGTTGGGCACTGTGGAGATTACCCCCATATCAAATTCCCTCTCGAGGCGTTCCTGAATGATCTCCATGTGGAGCATGCCCAGAAAACCACAACGGAATCCAAAACCCAATGCAACTGAAGATTCTGGCTCAAAAGTCAATGAGGCATCGTTCAACTGCAATTTTTCCATGGCATCACGAAGCTCCTCGTATTCATCGGTATCGATGGGATAGATTCCGGCAAACACCATCGGCTTCACATCTTCAAAACCCATAATTTCCACCTCACAAGGGCGTTCCTGGTGGGTCAATGTATCACCAACCTTGACCTCTTTGGCCTGCTTGATTCCTGAAATAATGTAGCCTACATCACCTGCCTCAACCTTGTCTCTCGGCTCCATGTCCAAGCGCAAAACACCAATTTCGTCCGCGAAGTATTCTTTGCCTGTGTTGACAAATTTGACTTTATCGCGCTTGCGCAGAATGCCGTCTTTGATCCGGAAATAGGCGATGATTCCACGAAACGGATTGTAGACCGAATCAAAAATCAATGCCTGCAATGGTGCTTTTGGATCACCTACCGGAGCTTTGACTCTGTCTATAATTGCTTTCAGAACGTCTTCCACTCCCTGGCCTGTTTTACCACTGGCAGAAATGATACTATCGTGGTCGCAACCAAGCATCTCAACAATTTGATCTTTCACCTCTTCAGGCATAGCGCTAGGCAAATCGATTTTGTTGAGTACCGGAATAATTTCCAAATCGTTTTCCAGTGCGAGGTACAGATTCGAAATTGTCTGTGCCTGTATCCCTTGCGCTGCATCTACCACCAACAAGGCTCCTTCACAAGCTGCAATAGCGCGTGATACCTCGTAAGAAAAGTCAACGTGTCCTGGCGTGTCAATGAGGTTCAGGGTATACTCTACCCCATCCTGTTGGTATTGCATCTGAATGGCATGGCTCTTAATGGTGATGCCACGCTCCCGTTCGATGTCCATATCATCCAACGTTTGCTCCTGGAGATCGCGGTCAGAAACTGTACCGGTGATCTGAAGCAATCTATCGGCCAGCGTGCTTTTGCCGTGGTCGATGTGTGCAATGATGCAGAAGTTGCGAATGTTTTTCATCTTCGATATAAGGTGGCTGCAAAATTACATTATTTTGACCGTTGGTGGATGTGATATTGCCATAATTCGAGGACTCCGCTTGAAGGTGCCACTTTCCAAGGACATTGACCCCATTTGCTGTATCCGAAGAGGTAGGTATTGACAAAGGCAAAACACCATGAAACCAGTAGCAAAAAAAAGGGGCAACTTCATCCAATGAAGTTACCCCAATCAATCTACCCTCCTACTATCCAACATGCATTGAAACAACCGCTTCAATCTTCCCCTTATCCTTCTCTCTGGTTATCATTTACCTTTTGCTGCACCTTGATGCTTTTGGGTTCCGGCACCTCGCAGGAACCAGTAATTCCACAAGCCAGGCATTGAATGTTCATCACCGCCTGATAAAGAATGACAGCTACTAACAACAAAAGTATCCAAGACTCGCTTTTGACAGCTTCATAAGCAAAAAACAGCGCTATCACCAATTGCAGGATGCGCGCCACACCCCATGGTTCTCTTATTTTCGCTAACAGTTTCACCTTTGTGCTTTATTCGATTAGGCTGTTGACTGTTTTCCAGCCTCCAGCATTTTTGCAGTTAATTCCTTTTGACTGAAGCATTTTTTCAGCCTGTCCGCTTCTCATGCCACTGGCACAACACAACACCAGCGGTTTCCCGAGTTTTTTGATTTCCTGTGCCTTGTTCCCAATCGTTTGTAACGGAATGTTTTTAGAGCCAGCAACATGTCCGCCTTGAAACTCTTGTGAGGAGCGCACATCAATAATTACTGCTCCTGCGGCTATCATACTTTTAATTTCCTCTTTCGAGGTTCCTTGCCCAAATAGGCTGCTTAAAAATCCCATGCTTTATGTGTACTTTTAATTAGGTGCAATTTGAAGTTTTTCTCTTGATACAAATGTCAACAAGCTGACATCAAACCACAGTGACATGCATCACACAAGATCGATGATAGAGATAACTGAGAGCGGAAATTGGTGAACTAGACTGTTTAAAGTAATTCGATTCTGTTACGCCCCAACAAAATTTTACCGTGCTTTTCGAATTGCTTGAGCAAGCGTGAAATTACTTCCCTTGAACTGTGCAAGTCATAAGCAATGTCTTGATGCGTTGCGTTTAAAACATTGCTCGCGGCAATTTTTGCTTTTTGTTGCAGGTACTCCATCAAACGTTCATCCAACTTATGAAAAACCACACTGTCGATAGTATGCAACAGTTCATTGAAGCGTTCCATGTAAGTGGTCAAAATGAAATTTCTCCAACTACGGTGTTTTTGAAGCCAGCTATCCAATACCTCTACTGGAATAACAATTAGCTCGGTTTCATCTTCCGCAATCGCCTTGACCTGACTGGGCGAATTATTCATGCAACATTGAACCGTCATGGCACAGCTTTGACCCGGATAAAGGAAATATAGAAACAACTCATCTCCTTGCTCGTCTTCCCGCAACACCTTCAAAGCACCCTTGGTAACCAACGGCATCACCTTTATATAGCTACCAATGTCCATTAATGTGGTTCCTGCCGGAACTTCAATTAATCGGGCATGCTTTTCCATTTCCGCCAATAAATCCGGGTCCTCCAAACCGGGGAAATGCTCCTTTATTTTCTTGCTGATAGTATCCATCCTATAGCTCAAAATTACCACAAATCCTTTTGAGAATCATTCTTTTCCAAACCCAATAACTACAAATAGTTAACTCTCTCTAAGCCAACACTCAATCTGTATCAAATCTCCTCGTATATTTGCATCGCAAAATTAAATTCAAGTGCAAACCATTGACCGATGAGTGAAAAGAAATTACTTTACGATAGCATTGACAAATCCATCCTGAAGGCCATTCCAAATCCTTCTCCCGATGCCTATGAAATCAAGATCAAAATTCCTGAATTCACCTTTCTTGGAGTGCAGGAACAACCTGATTTTGCTACTATTTTCTTGACGATGTACCCAGGAAAAAAAGTCATCGAACTCAAAGCAATGAAGCAATACGTATACCACATGCGTAACATCATCGTCTCCTACGAGCGGCTGATAAACATTGTTTACGGAGATTTGATGGAGGTTTTTGAGCCAGATCGTTTGCGCATTACAATGGTTTGTAACCCAAGAGGTGGCATCAGCTCCAAACTAACCATCGATTCTGACTGGAAAGCCCGCGGGGGATCAGAAAAATTCTCAGACTGGCAATCAGGATTTATTGAGGATACCTGGCAGGTAGTAATGTAAATTACTGCTGCTCTTCCCTTGCCTGCATAAAGCGGGCAACATATTTCCCGAGAATATCAAATTCCAAATTCACCGCGTCCCCGGCCTGGAGTGCATGAAAGTTCGTGTGTTCGAAAGTGTAAGGAATGATGGCTACGGCAAACTTGCCGGGAGCTGTGGCCGCTACTGTTAAGCTGACACCGTTGACGCAAATAGAACCTTTGTTGACCACGAGCCCAGGAGTGACCGCTTCGTAACTAAACCAAAAGAACCAGCTTCCACCTTGATCCTCAACTGAATCAACAGTCGCGGTTTGGTCCACATGACCTTGCACCATGTGCCCATCCAATCGGCTGCTCAATGTCAGGCTTCGTTCCAGGTTTACTTTCTGATCAACTTTCAACTTACCGATATTGGTTTTGTCCAGCGATTCTTTGATGACGGTTACTTGATAGACCTCACCATCAATGGCGACAACCGTGAGGCAAACACCGTTGTGAGCCACACTTTGATCAACTTGTAGTTCATGAGTAAAAGGCGCACGAATGTGCAAATGCAGGTTTTCGTTTTCCTCAACCAATGCAGTAATTGATCCAACTGCTTCAATAATTCCTGTGAACATGTGGGAGTGTTTAGTTCCCGGATGGGCGAAAGTCTTTCTGTTTCAGAATGTGAACATAACCCTTCAACACTCTTGGAACAATTCCTACCAACCGGATTTCATTAACGGTGCAAACATAAAAATAAACCCCGCTTTCCAATGGTCGATTGTCATTCATATCAGTTCCATCCCACTTGATTTCCGGTTCAGTTGTTTCAAATACCTTTTGTCCCCAACGGTTGTATACTTCCAATTCGATGCTTTCTACAAACTTGTAGGGAAAAGGTCGGAAGAAGTCATTGACACCATCGCCTCCAGGGGTAAACACATTGGGCAACTCGTAGTTCGGACAATTGTCGATGCACAGGGGTTGACTGAAGTCGCTTTCATTTAGAAATGAGTCTACCGCGGTCACAACGTAACAGCCGGCAATCGATTCATGATTGATTTGCGTCAATGAGGTGTCAGTCGCATCAAGCGATTGAAAAGACTTCAACAGCTCAAACGGTCCACCCATGACAGGAGTAAAATAAATGTTGTATCCGATCACATCATCTACCTCCGCGCAACTCGTATTGGGGTTGCTCCAGGTAAACACCGATTCTCCCAGGTTGCAATCTCCAGTGAGCTTTGGATTTGGTGGCGCACACGGTGCGGTTGCATCCTCCGGAATTCCCACATGTATCTGCGAATTATTCAAAATGGGGTCGATAAAGCCTGGGGAAGAATAAGCTCCTATACTGCGCACAAAATAACTGTACTCACGGAGGTTCTTTAGCCCCGCATCTGTGTAAAAAGGCACGTTCACCGTGTCCAATGGAATAAATGAACCCAAATCTTCGTCCAATCTAAACACCACATATTGTCGATTTGTCCAGGGCACTGATTCGCCCCAGGTAAGTCTCAATTCATTATCAAAAGAGGTAGAAGTCAGATAAACAGAAGAAGCAACATCTGATATGCCAGTTGATACGGGAACTCCTTGAATTCCGTCACTGAAAAGCTCCACCTGATAATAGTACTTCACCTCCGAGGTATTTAGCCCATCGTCAACAAACACGGAATCAACAGCATCTAATGTCGCAGCGGTGCCAGTTTGCCCTACCAACTTCATGTCGCTCGTCTCAATCTCAGACCGGTATATACGGTAATGATACGGCCCGATGAATTGCGTGTCAGTATCCAGTTCTGTTGGTTTTGTCCAAACAATGGTGTCCGAGCCGCTGGAAAGGTCGGTGACATTGACACTGACCCTGGTAATAACAGGTACATCACGTTTCAATTCCGAGCATACTTCAACCGATGGCAAACTCTCCGCTCCATCAGCAAACTCAGCAACAATCATATAGCAATATTGCCGCCCGTGCAGCAGACCTGCCCCATCGTTATCATCCTCAAAAATGGTATTTGACCAACCACTCGTAGTACCGACTAAAATGTAATTGGTAAATGAAGGGACGCCCGTGACACAGTCATCTGGCTGGTAGTTAATAAATCCTTCATGCCGATAAACCTTGTACCCTACAGCAGTCGTGCAGATACTGGCATCCCAACTCACATGAATCTCTTTGTTCAGGGGTATGGCTTGCGGGCTTGCGGGAGCTGGAGCAATCACTTTAATCCGTAGAACTTCAAAATCGACCAGCTCAGTGCTCCTGCCAAAATCCTGTGCTTTAAAAACTACCTGATAAGGCTGATTTCGAACATGGCTGCAATCTGTGTCCCACAAAAAGTCTTGCGTTGCCGAAGGGGTTCCACTCGCAGGTTGCACAAACAAAGCCGGATTGAAAGGCACTTCCAAAGGCTCACCAACCGCTGTGAGCTTAACTCCATCACCATCGGGGTCAGTCGCTTTTACAGTGACGTTCACCTGTTCCCCTGCGACTACGCATAATTCATCCAATGCTTCAATTTTTGGTGGTTGATGGCTGCAAACACCTATGGTGATCTGCATGTCCCGAACCACGCTACCCACCTTCACAATTTCGTAGTCGATTTCGCTTCTGTAAACCCTTCGGAATTCCTCAATCAGAATACAAACATTGTACTCTCCCTGAAGTGCAGGGGACTCCCAAATCAAAGTTCCTGTGTTGGCATCAATCGAAAGTTGGTTGTTTGGACCAGGGCTTACCTCGTTTGGGAAACTATAATTAGGTATTGGCAACCCGTTAAGGCCTGAGCACCGAATCAATGAATACACGAGGCTGTCTCCTTCCGCATCTAATGCTCCTGGGTTGTGTTCAAAAATCCTTCCCACGCATCCTTCATCAATTGGCAAATTCCGCATAATCGGGGAGCTGTTTGTCTCACTTACCAGCAACTCCGATTTGAGGGAAAGGGGAATGGAAATTGAACCCGGAATATTCCTTATGTCACCATTCCGGTTGAGGTCTTCTATACTGATAGTGTAACTATACTGTGCTGGAAAAGTATGTGTGGTAACATACTCATTGATTTTTATATCTCGCCCGGAAATAATCACACCCACATTGCCGTGAACACAATCTAAAAAATTAGGAGTAATCGTATTGCTTCGATCAACGATCTCAGTCGTACCATCGCCAAAATCAATTTCAATCTCACAACGATCGACTTCACTACTTATTTTGGTATAGGTGGTTACTAAAATTTCATAGGTTAAGCCTCCTTTGTGCTTAAAAGTGATCTCTCCGGCACGATAATCAGTAGCCCACAAAGGGCCGAAGCCCAGAAAATAACAAAGTGAAAATGTTACGAAGTACCGCATTGAATTCAATTATCAGGAAGCTTGGATCCTAAGTTAACCATTTATCGCCATCATTCAGACATGGCCATCTAAACTGAGTGTTTCAATGAGCCAATGCCTTGATTGATTGATTAAGTGGTAAATGCGAGAACCAGATGAAAGTGGAACCAGGATTTACGGCACACATACAATGCCATGGAGAAGCCTCCGGCTATTAGTTGCCGCTTGGGCGAAAGTCTTTTTGTTGCAGGATGTGTACGTAGCCTTTCAGCACTCTGGGCACAATGCCTACTAACCGAATTTCATTAACGGTACACACGTAAAAATAAACGCCACTTTCCAGGTGCTGTTTATTGTTCATGTCTGTGCCATCCCACTGGATATCAGGCTCTGTAGTCTCAAAGACTTTTTGTCCCCAACGGTTGTATACTTCCAATTCGATGCTTTCAACAAACTTATAAGGAAATGGTCTGAAGAAATCGTTGACACCATCGCCTCCCGGAGTGAACACATTGGGCAATTCGTAAATCGGGCAATTGTCTACACATAATGGATCGCTGAACTTACTTTCGTTGAGGAATGAATCGACAGCGGTTATCGCATAACACCCTGCAATGGATTTTTCCTTGACCTGAGTAAAAATGGTATCATCCAACGTTAACGAATCATAAGAAGCAATTTGCCTGAGCTCTCCACCAAGAACGGGAGTAAAATAAAGGTTGTATCCAATCACATCGTCTACATCCTCGCAATAGTTATTCGGGTTTCCCCACGTTAAGCTATTTTCATTGATGTCGCAATCACTTTCAATAAACGGATTGACCGGAGGGCATGGAGCTTCGAGGTCTATTGGAATTCCAGTATGAATCTGTGAATTATTTAAAATCGGGTTTATAAAGCCTGGAGCAGAATACCCTCCAATGCTTCGAACGAAGTACAAATAGCTCCTAAGATTTGTCAAATCAGTATCCTCATAAGCAGGTTCAGTAACCGTGGCCAGCAACTCAAAATCACCCGAGACCTGGTTGAACTTATAGACTTCGTATTCCCTGTTGGTCCAGGGAACATCTTCTGTCCAAAAAAGTGACAACGTATTATCAGATGGGATAGAACTCAAATATACAGATGAGGCATTATGCGAACTCCCGGTCAAAACAGGCTCTGCTGCGCCAGGGACTCTGCTGTGGAGTTCGATCAGGTAATAATGTTGATCATCCAAAGTATTAATAAGGGTGTCGACAAAAACAGTATCTACATTTTCCAGGTCCGCATCCTCGTTCGTTTGACCAACCAACTTCAGGTTTCCAGTATTTCCGACCGACTGGTATATGCGGTAATGGTACGGTCCGGGAAATTGAGTATCTGTATCCAACTCCGTTGGTTTCGTCCACCTAATGGTATCTGACCCATTGGTCTCATCGGTAGTATTAACACTAACACGTACCAAAACAGGGACGTCTTTTTTCAGCTCGGTGCAGACCTCCGTTGTCGGATAACTTTCAGCACCATCAGCAAAGTAGGCCACTATCATGTAGCAATACAATTGTCCATGAATTAGTCCAGCTCCTCCATTATCATCCATGAAGGAGATGTTGTTGAGGCCATCGTTTGTTCCGATAAGTCCATATCCAGTAAATGCAGGCACTCCCGTCACGCAACTGTCGGGTTCATACCCAAGAGAATCCTGTAATCGATAAATGCGGTAGCCAATGGCATTGTTGCAAATACTCTTATCCCATGAAACAATAATGTTGTTCCCTTGAGGCTCTGCTATAGGATTATCAGGTGCAGGAGCAATGACCCTGATGCGCAGCACTTCATAATCAACCAGATCCACGCTATGTCCAAAGTCTTGTGCTTTAAAGACAACCTGATAGGGCTGATCCCGAACGTGATCACAAGTAGTCTGCCATTCAAAATCTCGAGTTACAACCGAATCCCCGGTGGTAGGCATTTCAAACTTGGCCGGACTATTCTCCAGGCCCAAAGGTTCGCCCGTAGCAGTCAAAATAACAACGTCACCATTAGGGTCCGAAGCGACAATAGGTATAACAAGTTGCTCCCCTGCTACAACACACAGTTCCTCCAATTTTTCTATCACTGGAGGGTCGTTTTCACACACACCAATGGTTATCTGCATGTCACGCAAAACATTCCCGACCAATACGGGCACTCCGAACTGGTCTTTCCGGTACTCTTCAATAAGGATGCAAATATTGTATTCTCCAATGGTTTGTGGAGCCTGCCAGGTGACAGTTCCCGTCTGAGTATTAATTGAAATTTGGTTGTTGGTACCAGGATTTACCTCGTTGGGAAACTGATACTGAGGAATGACTAAACCTCCAGCTCCTCTGCAGGCGACCAATGAATAGACCAGGCTATCTCCATCGGAATCAACCGCTCCGGGATTGTATTCATACCTTTTTTGAACGCAACCCTCGTCAATGGGCAAATTCTGAAGTTCAGGGGAGTTGTTGATTCCGCTTACTAAAATTTGCGATTCCAGATAGAAAGGAACACTTACAGAACCATCGATATTTCGAATATCCGCATTCCGGTTCGGGTCTTCCACGCTAATGGTATAGAAAAACGGTCCTGGAAAAGAGTGGACGGTTCGGTACTCGTTGATTTTTATCTCTTTTCCAAAGATAGGCACACCAACATGCCGGTGACTGCACAGATTAGAACTGGGTTGAAGTCCATTCGTACGGTTGATGGTATCCATTGTTCCATCGCCAAAGTCAATTTCCAGTTCGCAACGGTCAGCGTTGATAGCCCTTCCTGTGTTCTTTGTATAGGTGGTTACAAGCACTTCATAGGTAAACCCGGTTAGGTGCTTAAACGTTATTTCCCCGGCCCGGTTATGTGTGGCAAATGCCTCACTAAAGGACAGGATAAAAAACAGTATGAAGAGTGGTAAAAAGCGCATGGGTGCTTGAATCGCTAAACTAAACTCTAAATTACTTATTTTATTTTTTATCAACATCGAATTGTCAATCAATCTGGCTTTCCAATTTAGCCAGCGGAATGGTTTTTAAGATGAACGGCTGAAACCCCACCTTCCGACCCCGTAAAATGTTCCAGTCCGAAGATTAGCAGCTCGTCTGTTGAGAGAGCAGAAGACACGGTATTTTGTTTCCATCAGCAGCTTTCTATCGGACAGAATGACCAGAAAAGTCCTTGCTAATTTTTCACTAGTTTTGTTGCCTAAAATTTGCCTGTTATGAGCATAAAAATCAGCCGTATATCGCCACCTGGAAAAAAGGAAAATCAACTGTTTATTTGCTCATCTTCAGAACAGTTCAAATTGATTGGACTTTCTGCTGAAGAGTTGGCATTCGTGGAGCAACAGGTTTCAAAAAAAAACCACTGGATAGAAATAAACCGCTATGGCCACTGGGTATTTGTCCAACTCATTGAGGCTGCCAATACAGATTCTGCCACACACGAGGCTTGTCGCAAGGCCGGTCATGCTGCTTTCAAAAAATTAAACGCACTGAAATTGGAGCAATTGCTCGTCCAAAATGTGGAGGCTACTACAGAATGCTGTCTGGCTTTTGTAGAAGGGATGGCACTTACCAGCTACCAGTTTTTAAAATACTTCAAAGACGCTAAAGAAAAGAAGCACGCCTTGACTGAGGTAAAAGTGCTCAAATCTCAATTTAGTGAGCAGGCCATTGTGCAACTGACAAGTGTTGTAGAAGGCACATGCCACGCGCGCACCCTGGTCAATGAGCCCCTTTCTTTCTTAACGGCTACTCAAATGGCAAAAGAGTTTCAAGCCATGTCGAAGGAAGCCGGATTTCAAGTAGAAGTGCTCGGCAAGAAAAAAATTGAAACGCTAAAAATGGGTGGCCTGCTCGCTGTTAACAAAGGCAGTTTAGACCCACCAACATTTAGTATTCTCGAATGGAAACCGGCCAAACCCACCAACAAAAAGCCCATTGTGCTGGTCGGCAAAGGTGTCGTTTACGATACTGGTGGACTCAGTTTGAAGCCCACCCCCAATTCCATGGACGAAATGAAATGTGACATGGGTGGTGCTGCTGCAGTGGCAGGTGCAATCTATGCCGTGGCAAAAGCAAAATTACCTGTTCACGTAATTGGCTTAATTCCAGCCACGGACAATCGCCCTAGCGGAAATGCCTATGTGCCCGGAGATGTTATTACCATGTACAATGGCTCTACGGTGGAAGTCCTAAACACGGACGCTGAAGGCCGCATGTTATTGGCAGACGCCCTAACCTATGCCCAAAAATACAAACCAGAATTGGTTATCGACCTGGCCACATTAACGGGTTCTGCTATGCGCGCCATTGGCATTCATGGCATCGTTTCGATGGGAACGGCCGAAGCAGAAAAACACGATGCCCTCAAAGCAAGTGGAGCAAATGTTTACGAACGCCTGGCCGAACTTCCTTTTTGGGATGAATATGGCGAAGAGATGAAGTCCGACATTGCTGACCTGAAAAACTTAGGTGGCGCCAATGCCGGAGCAATTTCGGCCGGTAAATTCTTGGAACACTTCACCAAAGACAAAAAAGGCAAGCACGCCTACCCATGGATTCATTTGGACATTGCAGGGCCAGCATTCGTAGGGTCTGAACACAACTATAGAGGAAAATGGGGTACTGGAGTAGGCGTTCGTCTACTCTTTGATTTCCTAAAAAATAACTGATGAACAAAGACAGAAAAAGCAAGATTAGGGTTGGTATTTCCGCTGGAGATATGAACGGGGTTGGCATGGAGGTGATTATCAAAACTTTTTTGGATAACCGCATGCTCGATTCGTGCACCCCTATCATCTATGGTTCGTCAAAAGTGGCTTCGTTTCACCGCAAACAGCTTGGAATAGTCGACTTCAGTTTTCACATCATTAACGATGCGGACGATGCAAACCCAAAAAGGGCCAACCTGATCAACTGCATTGATGATGATTTAACAGTAGAGCTGGGAAAATCCACTAAAGATGCCGGAAAATTTGCCTTTAAAGCACTTGAAGCTGCTACAAAGGACATTGCCAGCAATAAGATTGATGTGTTGGTGACTGCTCCAATCAACAAACACAACGTCCAGTCAGATGACTTCAAATTTCCAGGACACACGGAGTATCTTGCGGATTACGCCAACGAAGAAAATCCCCTCATGCTCATGGTTGACCAGGAGCTCCGAGTCGGGTTGGTAACCGGTCATATACCTGTGAAAGAAGTCAGCGAGCAATTGACAATCGAAAACATACTGGCCAAAATTCGGGTGATGAACAAATCACTCATTCAGGATTTTGGCATCCGCAAACCGAAAATAACGGTACTTGGCCTGAATCCACATGCCGGAGACAAAGGCTTGCTTGGTTCAGAAGAAGAAACCGCCATCATTCCGGCCATTCGAAAAGCAAACGAAGAAGGCATCCTCACGTTTGGCCCCTATGGAGCAGATGGGTTCTTCGGGTCTTCCTCTTACAGCAGCGCAGACGGAATCTTAGCGATGTACCACGATCAAGGGCTCACGCCATTTAAAGCATTGTCTTTTGATACCGGAGTCAATTACACAGCGGGACTGCCCATTGTGCGCACCTCTCCGGATCACGGCACGGGCTATGAAATAGCGGGTCAAAACAAGGCTTCCGAAAGCTCTTTTCGGAATGCGGTTTATTTGGCTTGTGACATTTTCAGAAACAGGCGAGAGTATAAGCAGCTGAATGCAAACGCATTAAAGCCAAAAAACGCAGATTAACACTTCAGTTCCAGCATTTTATAATAACTGGAAAATCCTTACATTTGCCGTCTTTTATTGCCCATGAAACAGGCTCTTCAACATATGCGTCAGTACGTGTTGCCTTTTTCCGGTTTAAAACTGGGTCAGCACACATACGATTTTACCATGACGAAAGTTTATTTCGATGCATTGGCAAAGTTGGAGGAAACGTCTGAAATTTATGGGCTTATAGATGCCAACATCGAATTAAAACTGACGCTTGAGAAACAACAAAACATGCTGCAATTTGATTTCAACTTTACCGGTTCTATAGAGGTCGCTTGCGATCGCTGCAACGATCCGTTATCGGTTGATGCCAGTTCCAGTAGAAAGTTAATTGTCAAGTTTGGAGAAAATGACATGGAAGAAACCGATGAGATCATCGTTCTTCAAGAGTCCGAGCATAAAATAGACATAACGCATTATATATATGAGTTCATTACTTTGGCTTTGCCAGCAAAAAGAGCTCATTCAATAGAAGACTGTAATCAAGAGGTCATTGACCAAATCAACCATATTTCAGAACAAAATGATTCGGCACCTACTGATCCAAGGTGGGATGCTTTGAAACAAATCGACTAATTGAACACAAAAACCATATAAAATGGCACATCCTAAACGGAAAATTTCCAAATCCAGAAGAGATAAGAGACGTACGCATTACAAAGCGGAAATGCCTACTATCGCTACTTGTCCAACAACAGGACAACCACACTTGTTTCACCGTGCGCACTGGTATGAAGGCAAACTTTACTACAAGGGCAAAGTTGTAATGGAGAAAGACGTTTTAGTCTAACCACCCGTTTGCAACTTTAGCTTCTTTGTATGAAGATAGGTCTGGATATTCACGGGGGTGATTTTGCCCCGGAAGCCACAACACGTGGAGCCATTTTAGCATTGGAAGAACTTCCATCGGAAGTACGGCTGGTGCTAATTGGTGATCAGGAAAAGATCAATGCCATTCTTAAGGAAGAAGGAGCGGATACTTCCCGCTTTGATATCGTTCATACTATGGACGTTATCGAAATGGGGGAACATCCAACAAAAGCATTCACGAAAAAGCCCCGCTCTACCATTGGTATAGGGTTTGGCATGCTCAAAGAGAATCAAATTGATGCTTTTGCCAGCGCTGGAAACACGGGGGCAATGTTGGTTGGAGGCATGTATACGGTACGAGCTGTATCAGGCGTTATTCGACCCAGCATCACTTCTATTCTTCCCAAAGAAAATGGTGGAGTAAGCATTATTTTGGACGTTGGCTTTAATGCCGACTGCAAACCGGATGTGCTCTACCAATTTGGGATTTTGGGCTCCCTTTATGTTGAACACATCTACGGTGTAAAAAACCCCAAGGTGGGCTTGCTCAACATTGGTGAAGAAGAGGAAAAAGGCAACCTGTTATCACAGGCTGCCCATGAAATGATGAAAGATTCAAAAGATTTCAACTTCTGTGGAAACATTGAAGGCCGCGATCTTTTCTCAGGTAAGGCAGATGTAATCGTTTGCGATGGATTCACAGGAAATGTGGTCTTAAAAGAAGCTGAAACCTTTTATTCACTTATCAAAAAACGGAATATCTCAGACGAATATTTCGATCGTTTCAACTACGAACTTTACGGAGGATCCCCAGTGCTCGGAATCAATGGTAACGTTATCATTGGTCACGGTATTTCCAACCCAAAGGCGATTAAAAATATGATTAAATTAGCTGCCGAAGTAGTTGAAGCAAAACTTTCCGAAAAGATTCAAAAAGCATTTGTCTAATGAGTGGGATCAGAGCAGCTATTACCGCAGTTCAGGGATATGTTCCTGACTATGTCCTTGACAATACCGAACTGGAAAAATTGGTGGATACGACCGATGATTGGATTACCTCCAGAACGGGAATTAAGGAACGTAGAATTTTAAAAGGAGAAGGGCTTGGCTCTTCCGACATGGCTGTTGAAGCTGTCAAAGGCCTTTGTGAAAAACGAGGCATTTCCCCGACAGAAATCGACATGGTCATTTGTGCCACAGTTACCCCTGACTTGATTTTTCCTGCAACGGCCAACATTCTTTGCGACAAGGTAGGTGCGGTAAATGCTTTTGGGTTTGACCTGATGGCAGCGTGTTCAGGTTTTCTTTATGCGCTCACGACCGCCTCTAAATTCATTGAAACGGGAGCTCACAAAAAGATAGTCGTGGTTGGTGTGGATAAAATGTCTTCTATCATTGATTATCAAGACCGCGCTACCTGTGTCATTTTTGGTGATGGTTGTGGAGCTGTGATGCTTGAGCCTACTCAGGAAGATGTTGGTATCGTTGACACCTTGTTGCGCAGCGATGGTTCTGGTCGTCATCACTTACACCAGAAAGCTGGTGGGTCGGTGAAGCCACCTACACATGAGACCATTGATGCGCGCGAGCATTATGTTTATCAGGAAGGTCAAGCCGTTTACAAATTTGCAGTGACCCGCATGGCGGAAGTATCTGCAGAAATCATGGAACGCAACAACCTCACTGGTGACGACATCGCCTGGTTGGTGCCACATCAGGCAAACAAAAGAATCATTGACGCTACTGCCAGTCGTATGGGAGTAGGGAGTGAAAAGGTGATGCTCAACATTCAACGGTATGGTAACACCACCAACGGCACAATTCCACTGTGTCTTTGGGAATGGGAGGACAAATTAAAAAAAGGAGATAATATCATACTTTCTGCTTTTGGTGGAGGCTTTACCTGGGGCTCTATCTATCTAAAGTGGGCTTACAACTCCTAAAGTTTGACAATATCAGTTCCAGACATATTTTAAATTATATATTTACTCCGATATTCAATCGTTTAACGTACGCTCAATATGGATTTAGCACAGATTCAATCCCTTATCAAGTTTGTTTCAAAATCGGGAGCTAGTGAAGTTGAATTAGAGACGAAAGACTTCAAGATTGTCATTAAGACTCCTTCTGCTGATAGTAGAAGAAAGAGCTCTGAAGCAGAGCAAGCCATGATTCAGGCTCAAATGCCGATGGCTGCACCTGTTCAGGCTATGCCTCATATGCAACATATGGCTCCGCCAGCACCTGTTGCCGCGCCACCCGCAACAGAGACTAAACCAGCAGCTGAAGATTCAGAAGATTCAAAATACATCACTTTTAAATCTCCGATGATCGGTACCTTCTATCGCTCTTCATCTCCTGAGACAGACTCATTTGTTAACGTTGGTGACAGCATTGCCCCAGGCAAAGTCGTTTGCATCATTGAAGCAATGAAGTTATTCAACGAAATTGAGGCTGAACACACCGGAAAGATTGTTAAAGTACTGGTAGATGACGCTTCTCCAGTCGAATATGATCAGCCGTTGTTCCTCATCGATCCTTCCTAAAGAAGGTCAACGAACCACGCTCTTTCAGTTTAAATCCCCCAAATTTCTTGTAGGGAATGTTTAAGAAGATACTTATAGCCAACAGAGGAGAAATTGCTTTGCGCATTATTCGCACGTGCAAGGAAATGGGCATTCAAACAGTTGCTGTTTATTCGGATGCCGATCGGGACAGTCTACATGTCCGTTTTGCTGACGAAGCAGTTTGTATTGGCCCAGCTGCCAGCTCCGCCTCCTATCTTAAAATACCAAACATTATAGCTTCTGCCGAGATTACCAACGCAGACGCCATTCACCCAGGATATGGTTTCCTATCTGAGAATGCCAAGTTCTCTAAGATCTGCCAGGAGAATAACATCAAATTTATTGGTGCGCTTCCTGAGATGATCGATGGTATGGGCGACAAAGCCTCTGCCAAGGAGACCATGAAAAAAGCAGGAGTGCCCATCGTTCCAGGCTCAGAAGGCTTGCTCGATTCCATCGAACATGCTGTTAAAACTGCCGAAGAGATCGGCTACCCTATCATGCTGAAAGCAACTGCCGGTGGTGGTGGTAAGGGCATGCGGGTCGTTTGGAACCTCGAGGAACTAGAACCAGCATGGAAATCAGCTAGAACAGAAGCTGCTGCCGCCTTTGGAAACGATGGCATGTACATGGAGAAATTTGTGGAGGATCCCCGCCACATCGAAATACAGATTGCTGGAGATCAATATGGCACCGTTTGTCATATGTCAGAACGTGATTGCTCCATTCAACGCAGACACCAGAAATTGGTTGAAGAGACACCTTCCCCTTTTATGACGAAGGCGTTGCGCAAGAAAATGGGTGCTGCAGCCATTAAGGCAGCAAAAGCAGTGAATTATGAAGGTGTTGGTACCGTAGAGTTTTTGGTGGATAAGCACCGAAATTTCTACTTCATGGAAATGAATACCCGTATCCAGGTAGAACATACCATTACTGAGGAAGTCATCAATTTTGACCTCATCAAGGAACAAATCAAAATTGCTGCCGGAGAAAAAATTTCCGGGGTCAATTATGAGCCTACCAAGCACTCTATCCAATGCCGTATCAATGCGGAAGATCCTTTTAACGACTTCCGCCCTAGCCCTGGAAAAATCATCAATTACCACGAACCAGGAGGCCACGGCATTCGTATCGACACGCATGTTTATGCAGGATATTCTATCCCACCTCACTATGATTCAATGGTGTCAAAGTTGATTACTGTTGCAGCTACAAGGGAAGAAGCCATCAGAAAGATGGATCGCGCTTTGGGAGAGTATATTGTGGAAGGTGTTCATACGACCATTCCTTTTCATCAAAAGTTGATGAAAAACAAAGACTTTCTTAGCGGAAATTATACGACTAAGTTCATGGAAGACTGGGATTTCAAAAAGTAATCTCCGGTTTCGGCTTTTCCCCTATCTCAATTTTCACAGAAAAAGCGCTTTACTTTTATCTTACTAACGTAACCGTTCCTTTTGTTGCATTGTCTCGGCCATCTGCCTGGACGTAACGTAGCAACCAGGTGTAGGTTCCTGGTGGAGCTATTTTCGAACGGTCCATGTATTGACCGTCCCAGGCGTTGGAAAGTTCAAATGACTTAAAAATCAATTGTCCCCAACGATCATAAATGAACAACTCAAAAGAGTTGATTCGGTAACCCTTTATTTCGAAACGATCGTTAATACCATCGCCATTCGGAGTGAACGCATTGGGAACATAGATGTTGGTAAAACAGTCTCCCGCAACGGCAATGTTGTCCGTGTTCCTGCAACCGTTGAAGTCAATTACCTCCAAAGTATACACACTGTTTTCAAGCGAAGTAATGCGTGGATTCGGATCGTTCCGATCACTCAACCCTTCAAAAGGTGTCCAGCTATAAAATGCACCCGATGGGCCACTTGGATTCCCCCCCAATTCGATGGTTGAACCCTCACAGTTCTTGATATCAAAACCAGCATCAATAACAGGTAGTGGATTTACCAACACCTGTGCCGAGCCTCTGTTTTCACATAAAAAGGTGTCTACGATGAGCACTGAATAATTGGTGGTTACACCAGGAGTAGCAAGAGGGCTGGATGCTGTAGAATCTGAAAGACTCGCTCCGGGAGTCCAGACATAAGTGTAAGTCGGATCATCGGTAACCGAAAGGTTTGAAGACTCGCCAAAACAAATGGTGCTATCATCGTTGATAGCAACTGAAGGCAATTTCCAGATATCAATCGTTACTGAAGCTTGTGCAAAACAGCCGTTTAAATCGGTTCCTGTAACAGTATAGGTCGTTGTATCCAGAGGAGAAGCCAACACCAGGTTGGAGTCAACGGCATTCAGCCCAAGTGTCGGTAACCAAAGGTAATCAACAGCCCCGGTAGCAGTCAAGGTCGCTGTATCCTCCAAACAAACACCCAAACGGTTGGCTGAGGCAGTAACGATGGGCAGCGGGTTGACAGTTACCTGCATGCTATCCATATTCATGCAATCATTTATGTCAGTTACTAAAACAGTGTAGACGGTGCTTGCCGCTCTAGGGTCTCCACTTGGATTGGCCGTTGTGGTGCTATTCAAACTATCTACAGGTGTCCACTGATAAGTTGATCCACCTGGACCTGTTGGTGTTCCACCAATTGTCACAACATCACCAAAACAAATGGTTTTGTCATCTCCGGCAGAAACAATCGGCAGCGGATTTACCGTCACTAAAACAGCGTCCTCGTTACCACAACCATTACTACCATCATAAACGGAAACTGTATAGGTTTGTGACACCAGAGGATTCACCGTAGGATTGGCTATCGTACTGTCAGACAATGAATCCGTTGTGTTCCAGAAATACTGTGTCCCTCCAGAGGCACTTAGTATAACTGTATCTCCAATACAAAACGAGGTATCTTGCCCGGCATTGGCCATCGGGGCAGGTAGAACCGTTATTGCAATGGTCGTGTCATCCATACAGCCATTGGTATCGGTTACCAACACGGTGTAAACAGTCGAGGTGTCCACAAAAACCAACGGCATATCAATGTTGGGATTACTGATCCCATCAGTAGGCGTCCAACTGTAGCTAATGCCGCCCGATGCAGTTAGTTGGGTGGTGTCCCACAATTCGCAAATAAGACTATTTCCGATTATCATAGCAACCGGTAAAGAATCCCTAAACACAGTGACATAACTGGTATCGGAACAGTTGTTGACATCGGTGACAATTACCTGATATTCCGTGGTATCAATCGTTGGTATTACAAATGGATTGGCCGCAGTTGGGTCACCTATAGTTACAGAAGGCGTCCAGGCGTAAGTGGCACCACCAGGGCCAGAAGGACTCCCTCCAATTTGTACTGAATCACCAAAACAAACATTTTGATTTGTTCCCGCATCCGCCAAAGGAACTGCATTGACAGCTACCAAAACAGTATCCGAATTCGAGCAGCTGTTAGCGTCCGTTCCTACCACGGTGTAAGTGACCGATGACAGCGGATAAACAAAAGGATCAGCGATGGTTGTATTGGAAATTGCCACATTTGGAGTCCACACATAATTAACTGCTCCAGATGCACCAAGCTGCACACTGTCCGTGGGACAAATGGATTCATTCGGCCCAGCATCAACTGCTGGCAAAGCAAAAATCGATACCACTACAGAAGTTGTATCAGAACATTGGTTGGCATCTGTCACAGTTACAGAATAGGTCGTTGTGGTAGCAGGAAAAGCAAAAGTGGTCGCGGCCTGAGCATTGCTCAACGTTCCACCTGGACTCCACAAATAAACAGTACCTCCGGAAGCAACCAGGGAAACGCTGTCGCCATTACAAACAGGTCCGGGAGCATTCACAACAGGTATTGGAATAGTGTCCAGTGACACAACGATACTGTCTGTATCGATACATCCATTGCCATCTGTAACGGTCACAAAATAGGTGGTAACAGCTGCTGGTGCAGCTTGGGGATTAGCTCCGGTAGATAACAAACCAGCTCCACTCCAATTATAAGTAGACCCGGCAGGCCCTGTAGGGATGCCACCCAAAGCAAATGTATCACCTGTACAAATCGAGGTATCAGGTCCTGCATCTGCAACTGGCAATGGATTAACGGTAATGGTTACGAGCTCAACATCACTGCAGCCAATGGTGTCTGTAACTGTCACCGAGTATTGTGTAGTAATGGTAGGAAATGCCACAGGATTGGCCACATTTGAACTATCCAGAGTCGCAGCAGGGGACCACAAATAAGTCACAGCAGGAGGACCGGTGGGGTTGCCGCCAATTGTAATGCTATCCCCAAAACAAATACTTTGGTTACCGCCAGCATTGGCCACAGGCAACGGATTGGTCGTCACAACTACCGTATCCATGCCAATGCATCCATTGAGGTCAGTTACTGTCACAATATATTGTGTGCTGGTGATAGGTGCAGCAGATGGGTTGGCGACAGTGCCTGAGGAAAGAGTGCCAACAGGCGTCCATACATAAGTAGCCCCAGGGGGGCCTGTAGGACTGCCACCAATGGCAACCGTATCTTGTGCACAAATGGTCGTATCCAAACCAGCATTCGCAACAGGGGGCGGAACAAAAGCAATTAACGCAAACGCAGTATCATTTGTCAACGTAGTATCCGGAGCCCCCCCGAGTCCGATTGAGTTAGCGGTCCAAACCAGCAATGTGTCACCGACATTTGCGGTGATGGGTCCTAAATTTAATGTGGTGTCTTGCCCGCCAAGAAGTGGTCCTAAATATAGCGTTGGACCATAAATTGGTGCCCCGTTCAAGCTAGCAGAAATAAAAGTTGTATCCATTATCCCTGTACCAAAATTGGTCAAGGAAACCAACAAATCGGATGTGTTGGAACAAATGGGAAGGATGGAGTCAATGCCAATATCCAGGTTACTCGTATCCACAGAGAATGTAAAATCATCCACTGCCATGTCGCTGGTAAAAGAAGAACCGGTGACGCCTCGGATACGAACCCTGATGGTGTCTCCAACGTAAGGATTTAAGTTTACTATTTGCTGTTGCCAGGCATCCAGGTTTGCGGTAACTGAGGGCACCACATCCAATAGCCAGGATGTTCCATTGTCTGTAGTTACGTCTACATGTAATGTTCCCATCGTGGCTCCAAACATGTGGTACCAAAACTCAAGTTGAGGCAGAGCTACTCCGACTAAATCTACTTGCGGTGACAGCAACCAAGCTGTATCAAAGGTGCAACCAGAAGTTTCTGTGTACAGATAATTTCCACCGGAAATGCCAGGATTGTGATCTGCTCCTCCAGAAGCGGTTGGACCTGTATTAGCAGATCCAGTTCCAAAATCATCTACTTTCCAATCAATGTCATCGCCTGTGGCGTTGACCCAAGCCATTGTCAGCGGGCAAGCACCAGTGCAAGCACCAGCGCAATTGGTCATGGTTTCAAAATCCTGATTGTAAGGAAATGTGTTGATTTGAGCCTGGGAAGAGGTTACCAGAATAAAAGCAAAAAATATAAGGGCAATGTTTTTCACCGTGCGAATTTCGTTAATTATCCAGCCAGGGTATTGGTTTTCTGTACATTGTTATCCACCATTGAAAGTGCACAACCTACTATTCCTTCGGGATGGTAGCCACATTCAGTATGCAACTCCATTTGTGATCCATGTTCAATAATTTTGTCTGGAATACCCAATCGTTTCACTGTAGCCTTGTATCCATGATCTCCCATGAACTCCAACACTGCACTACCCATTCCTCCAACAACACAACCATCCTCTACTGTGATAACCTTGTCAAATTTGCCAAACACTTCGTGTAAGAGCAATTCATCAATGGGCTTTACAAAACGCATGTCGTAGTGTGCTGCATCCACGCCACTTTTTTCAAGTGTTTCGCATGCTTCTACTGCGTAATTCCCAATGTGGCCAATGGTTAAAATAGCAACATCGGCTCCATTTTTTATTCGTCTGCCAGTGCCAATTTTCACCTTTTTCATCGGTGTTTTCCACTCTGGCATCACTCCTTGACCACGCGGGTAGCGAATGACAAAAGGCACTGCATTTTCCTTCAATTGAGAGGTATACATGAGGTTGCGCAACTCACTTTCATTCATCGGAGAGGAAACAACCATGTTTGGAATACAACGCATAAAAGCAATGTCGTAGGCACCATGATGTGTCGGGCCATCAGCTCCTGCCAGACCAGCGCGATCCAAACAAAATACTATGTGTAAGTTTTGCAACGCTGCATCATGCACCACCTGATCATAAGCGCGCTGCATGAAGCTGGAGTAAATATTACAAAATGGTACCAGTCCCTGAGTAGCCAATCCTGCTGAGAATGTCACCGCATGTTGCTCGGCAATTCCAACATCAAAAGCCCGATCAGGCATGGCCTTCATCATAATGTTGAGAGAGCAGCCAGAAGGCATGGCCGGGGTAATACCGACAATTTTGTCATTTTTTTCGGCTAGCTCCACAATAGTGTGTCCAAATACATCCTGGTATTTCGGAGGCTGTGGACTAGAAGGAGTCACTTTGATAATTTCTCCTGTTTCTTTGTTGAAAAGTCCTGGGGCATGCCATTTTGTAGGCGAACCCGCCTCAGCCGGGGCATATCCTTTTCCCTTAACCGTAACACAATGTAACAACTTAGGGCCAGGAATGTCGCGCAGATCCTGCATGACCTTCACCATGTGGTTCACATCGTGACCGTCAATCGGGCCAAAATATCTAAAATTCAGGGATTCAAAAAGGTTGGACTGCTTTAAAAGCGTGGTCTTAATTCCATTTTCAATTTTTGAAGCAATCTCCTGGGCATTGGGACCAAACTTGGAAATTTTACCTAGCAGGTTCCATACCTCATCTTTTACCCGGTTGTAGGTATGCGAAGTGGTGATGTCTGTCAAATAATCTTTTAACGCACCTACATTGGGATCGATGGACATGCAGTTATCGTTGAGCACGACCAGCAAATTCGAATTCTCGACACCGGCATGGTTCATTCCTTCAAAGGCCAAACCTGCAGTCATAGCTCCATCGCCAATAACGGCAATGTGCTGTTTGTCTGATTTCTGGTAGTGGTTGGCCACAGCCATGCCCAGCGCTCCTGAGATGGATGTAGAAGAGTGTCCTACACCAAATGTGTCATACTCACTTTCTTTCCTTTTGGGAAAGCCACTGAGTCCTTTGTATATTCTGTTGGTATGAAATTGTTCTCTTCGCCCAGTCAGTATTTTGTGCCCATAAGCCTGATGTCCAACATCCCAAACGAGCTGATCGTAGGGAGTGTTAAATACGTAGTGTAAGGCCACCGTCATTTCAACCACACCAAGGCTGGCACCGAAGTGACCACCTTTTTGCGAAACAATATCTACGATGTATTCCCTCAACTCATCACAAATCTGAGGAAGATCATCTTCTTTAAATTTTCGCAGATCTGCTGGGTAAGTAATCTTCGAAAGCAATTCTCCAGGCGCAATGTCGCTCATCTCTAATGGGTTAGCTATAAAAAGCCAAACGGCAAATATAATAATTTACCTTCTAACTGAATGACTGACAAAATCTTATAAACTTAACAAAATTTAACAGCCCAACAATCAAATTGTTCTGTTGAAATAAACGCAATTGGGAAGGAATTCGTTGGGATGAATTTTTACTCCATTATTGGAATTCAAAAAATCAAACTACCCTGGGAGCACAGTCACCTCTAAACCAGTCTATTCCAGCAGTCTAACCTACTTTCGGAAGCCGCTTTTCGTCTATTTCGGGCGTAGAAATTATTTCAAAAAGATCGACCAATGACGGATCAATTTTTTTGACAGAATGCACCTGCAAGTGCCTAATCATTGCCGGCAAAATTTGGGCAATTGAATAACGCTTGCGCAAATGGATGCGAACCGTGAAGATTTTATCCTCATCCTGCTCCTGACTCAGAATGTCGGCACTGGTCCAAAGGGCATTGGCAAAAGCAATCATGTTGCCCCCAAACTGCAATTCGTAAATCGGTTGGCGGTAAGTGGCAATAAAATCTTCCAGAGGACTGGCCAGCAGCAACTGGCCGTGATTTAAAAAGGCAACGTGGCTACAAATCTCTTCTGCCAATGGTATAGGTCGCATGGCCAAAACGATGGTCACGCCTTTTTTCTGTCGCGCTTTTAATTCAGCGACAAATTGCTCCACTCCCTGGCGATCAAGACCTACAAAAGGTTCATCCAACAACAACAATTGCGGGGCATGCAGCAAGGCCGCCACCATTCTTACGCGCTGCCGCTCACCCTTTGACAAATCATTGGCATCCGCCTCAAGCACGTGATTAATCCCAAATTTCTTCAGGAGTTTCGTTGCATTCTTCAGTGCTTCGGCCTCTTCCAGACCGTTCATAGCTCCCCAATAAATCATCTGTTCGGCAACGGGCATATCCAGGTGCATATCTTTTTCCTCAGGCAAATAGCCAAGAGAAGCTTGCGGGAAAAGAGCTAAAGCAGAAATGTGCTTGGTAATGGAACCACTGTCGGGAGTATGCACCCCACCAATCAACCGAAGAAGCGTAGACTTTCCAGAGCCATTTGGTCCCAATATCCCAAAAATACTTTTATTGGGAATTTGCAGACTTACCTGATCAATTACCAGGCGCTTATTATAGCTTTTGGAAACATTTTCGACTGTGACACAGCTCTTGGATGCCAATGGAGACTCCTTTCTTTTAATGGTTAATAATCTGTCAGTTCGTTCCAGAGCAAATCAAATTCTTTTTGGAACAAACGAATGGCTTTTTGATCGTTGGTTAACAATATATTTTCCCGGTTGTGCTTAGAGGCACTGCGCGTCCAATTGTAGCTCCCGGTCATCGCAATGCTATTGTCTACTATGGCGAATTTGTGGTGCATGTGACTGGTCGTATTGTCCATACGAACCGGAATTCCGACTTCAGCCAAGCGCTCAACATCGCTGCCCATATCGGTCGACTTATCGTTGTCAGTAATGATTTTGACAGCTATTTTTCTACGGTGCGCAGCAATCAATTCATCGGCAATGCGGTTGTCGCTGATCGTAAAAACACTCACCTGAAAATTTGATCGTGCCGCACGAATCTGCGCCAGGATAACCCCCACACAGTCATCGTAGGGACTAAAAAACACCCTTGTATCCACAGCTGGTGCCGATTTTTGAATCAACGCTTTGTTCGCATTTTCCAACCAATCCAACACCACAATGGGGGCACTTTCCTGCAGTCGGGTACGTGCAAAATCAAACAATTTGCTGCGCAACACACCTAATTCCTGATCGGTCGGCTGACTGTCTGCAACAAGATCTCGCAAGGATTTACGCTCAGCCCTTGAAAACAATTCGTCTTCAAAAGTCTCTTCAAAATGGGGATATAGGTTGGTCATGGCGGTGTGGTTGATTTATTGCTTTGATTTATTCAGTTGGTTGAATTTTTCGGTTATTTCATCTAACTGCTTTTCCATTTGATTTACCCGCTCTTCCAACAGCGTTTTTTGCTCAATCCGTTGATTGATCACTCCCGTCACTTTCCACAATTCATCTACTTCTTCTGGGTTTAGTTCAATGGTTTTAAAGGCAGGATCTCCTGCTTTCAAAATAATTTTATCGGCCCTGTCAGTGTGCATCATGCGCAAGAAGAGTCGCCCCCTGGCAACTACCAAAAAAACACTGCCGGCCTGATACAAGCCAACATCTTTAATAGACGCGCTTTTACACAACAACATATCATCTCTTAAAATTCCCAATTCAGGAATGGTTTCATCCCCTACCTGAAAAATGCGATCTGCCTTGAGGAGCGATTGACTTTGCTCCAATTGTGGCAATTGATCTAAAAATTGGGCTTGTCCTAAATGTTCGGTGTATTGAGCAACAAGATCCCTCAATACGATGGGAATGCCTGCTCTGGAAGGAGCCGCTATTTGAGCTGGACTTCCTACTGGCTGTGTGGCACCTCCTGCCTTAACGATCTCTTCTTTAAAGATGTCGAACTGATAGAGCTGATTGACTGTCAACTCCTTGGTTAATAGGTTTTCAACAGAAATGCTAAAATGTTTAGCAATTTGCAAAATTGTCTCCACTTTAGGTTCGGCTCGCAACTCTTCATAAGCTCCCACGCTTGCACGGGTCAGGCCGAATATTTCCGCAAATGCAGACTGGCTAAGGCGTTTGACGCCTCGAATCTTTTTAATATTCTTTCCTATAAATGACATAAAGCGAAAATACTAAAAATATTTGCAACTACTAATTTTTTTAGTACATTTGTTCGAAGCATTAGCAAATTAATATTAATTCAAGCATAATGCACGGTATCAAATCGGATAATTATAAATTTATGAACTACATATTAACCAACTACTTCAGCTGCGGTTTACCCCTCAGCCCTAACACAGAGAAAATAAGCCGAATGGGAAGCAGCTGTAAGAGCCATGCTCCACCCTGATTCACTTCCTCCCTCACGGAGCAAATTCTAAGGACAAAATCTATACTAACCCCAACAAATCAAAAAATGGACGATAATTATAAAAAGGTAAAAAGCTACATCTACGAACTGGGATATGATATCCACCACGAAAACGAAGCCGAAGGAATCATTGTGTTAAACTATGAACCATCCGGCATCAAAAACTTGGTCATTGGCTGCGCCTCGCCTATTTTGATAATGGAACAATTTATACTGGAGATAAAAAACGAATCCGCCTCCATGCTCAAAAAATTGCTTCAAAAAAACAGAGACATAATCCACGGTGCATTTGTGCTGGATGAAGTGGGCGACAAACTGATCTTTCGGGATACGTTGCAACTGGAGAGCCTGGATTTAAATGAACTGGAAGCATCGATTAACTCATTGAGTCTATTGCTCAGCGAATACTCAACTGAGCTCATCGGCTTCTCAAAAAATTAAAACAACTCATTATTCGGGCAAGCCCCTTAGTACGCTGCCCATCAACAAAAAACAAAGGAGGAATTACTCATGAATTTATTCAAAAGATTATTTAGAATAGGAGAAGCGGAAGCACACTCAGCAATTGATAAGTTAGAAGACCCTATCAAAATGACCGAGCAAGGCATCCGAGACATGAAATTGGACATGGACAAAAGTCTCAAAGCGCTCGCTGAAGTAAAAGCACTGGAAATCAGAGCAAAAAACGACATTGAAGATGCGAAAAGTGGCGCTGAAGATTACGAAAAGAAAGCGATGCTTTTGTTGCAACGTGCCCAAAAAGGAGAAATTGACGCAGCCGATGCCGACCGATTGGCAACTGAGGCACTCTTGAAAAAAGACGAGTGCTTGAAAAACGTAACTCGCACGACAGAAGACCAACAAAGATTTTCTGCCTCTGTATCTCAATTGGATTCCAATGTCAAAAAACTCAAATCAACCATTAGCAAATGGGAGAATGAATTGAAGACACTTAAAGCGCGTCAAAAAGTGAGCAGTGCCACTAAAAGCCTTAACAAAGAACTAGCACAAATTGACAGTTCAGGCACCGTTGCCATGTTGGAGCGCATGAAGGACAAAGTAGCGCAAGACGAAGCCCTCGCTGAAGCTTATGGCGATATTGCCAACGAAAGCCGTAGCGTTGATGAAGAAATCGACAAAGCCCTTGATGGTGCACGTGAAGCAGAAGCAAGTGACTCACTAGCAGCTTTAAAAGCCAAAATGGGCTTGAGTGCAGGCGATGCCGACACCGACTCTAACTCATAGTTAAACCCTAATACTACTCAGATTGAAAGACCTTTTTGAACTCTCATTTTCGGCCGCCAACGCTCTTCCTACTGCACTCCTGCTTTTCGTGGTAGTGTACTGGATTACGGTTATCATGGGCCTACTCGACATGAACTTCATGGATTTCGATATCGACATCGATGCCGATGTGGATATAGATGCCGATGTGGATGTTGACATGGACGGGAGTTCAGAGGTTTCGGTCGACTGGCTTAATGCAGTGTTAAGCTTTTTCAACCTTGGAAAAATCCCCTTCATGGTGTTCATGAGTTTTCTCGCCATTCCCATTTGGTTTGGCATGCTGATCATCAATTACGCCCTGGGGAATCATTCCTTTCTCTTGTCACTGATTCTACTGATTCCGGTTTTTATTGGCAGCCTGTTTGTCGCAAAATTTTTGACCATGCCCTTTATCGGAGTGTTCAAGTCCTTTGACCAAATTGCTGCTAAAATGGATTTAGTAGGACGTGTGTGCAACATCACCCTTTCTGCTGAAAATGGCAATCAGGGACAAGCTGAGCTAACTGCTGATGATACTTTTCAACTGATCAACATTAGAGCACGCGAAGGCGTAAATCTGAAATCTGGACAGACTGGCCTCATCATTAAACACTTCAAAGAGGACAACTGTTATCTGGTTGACCTCTACGAGCAATAGCGTAACCCATTTTCAATAGAAAAACCATTTTAAAACCAACTTGTTATTCATGGTAGAACTTATTGCTAACTCCCTTTTTGTTGTCATTGGCCTTGTCATAATAATATTGCTTGGCATGTTGGCTATGCTGTCCAAGTGGTACCACAAAGCAAAAATGGGACAAGCACTGGTTCGCAATGGGATTGGAGGTCATCAGGTTTCATTTTCAGGAATTATTGTAGTTCCGGTGCTACACCAAATTGAAATTTTGGATACGACCATCAAGCACCTTGTTTTTACTAAAACAGGACCCGATGCATTGATAACCAGAGACAATGTCCGGGTAGATATAAAGATCACATTTTCAGTTGGAGTCAATCAAGATCATCTCGATGTTCTCAAAGTAGCCCAATCCGTTGGCTGTGAAAACACTTTCTCTATGGAGGCCCTAATACCTCTATTCGAAGGAGAATTCATGGAAAAGCTTGGCATCACGGTTCGCGAGACGGACTACTCAATACTTTACAGCAATCAAGACGCTCTGACTGCAAAGCTCCGAGAGACTATAAAGCATTTAAATGGCTTTGTCTTACATGACGTAGTCATCAATTCACTGCATCGATCAGCTCTTGAATGACGAACCCAATTCTAATAGCTCAAATTCATTATCCTTAAATAACCTAAATAACCCTAACCCCACGTTAATCAAACTTCCTTAGAACCCTAAAGCTCTCGGAGGTAACGTTCAAAACCAATAATCAACTATGTTAGACATCATTGCAAACTCGCTTTTTGTGGTCATTGGCTTGGCAGTACTTATTCTGCTTGGCATCCTGGCCATGCTTTCCAAGTGGTACCGTAAGGCTGCCCAAGGACAAGCTCTGGTCCGCACCGGTATTGGCGGCATAAAGGTTTCCTTCTCTGGAATCATGGTTGTACCCGTGCTGCACAAGCTAGAAATAATGGATACCTCTTTGAAGAGTATCGTTATCTCCAGAATTGGCAAAGACGGCCTTGTCTGTAAAGACAACATGCGTGCCGACATCAAAGTCGCCTTCTTTGTGCGCGTCAATCAAAACAATGAAGACGTTAAGAAAGTGGCCCAATCTGTGGGCTGTGTCAGAGCGTCTTCCAAAGAAGCTTTGGTTCAATTGTTCGAAGCCAAGTTCTCAGAAGCACTGAAAACGGTTGGTAAAAGTTTCGACTTTGTGGAACTCTACACTTCTCGTGAGAACCTGCGCTCACAAATTATCGAAACAATCGGCCGTCAATTGAACGGTTACGTATTGGACGATGCGGCCATTGATTACCTGGAGCAAACGCCATTGGAATCGTTGGACGAAAACAACATCCTGGATGCTGAGGGTATCAAAAAGATCATCGATCTGACTTCGCAGCAAAAAATCCAATCCAATTTGATTGAGCGCGACAAGCAAAAAGTCATCAAGCAACAAGATGTTGAAGCCCGTGAAGCTATTCTTGAACTGGAACGCCAACTGGCCGAAAAGGAAGAAAAACAAAAGCGAGAAATCGCCAACATCAAATCACGTGAAGAAGCTGAAGCTGCCAAAGTTGCCCAAGAAGAATTGCTCAAATCAGAACGTGCCCGCATCATTACTGAAGAGGAGGTCCAAATTGCCGAGCAAAACAAGCAACGTGAAGTTATTGTAGCTGAAAAGAACAAGGAACGCACCGCAGCGGTGGAAACAGAGCGTGTTGAAAAAGACCGCGAGCTGGAAGCTACTGAGCGTCAACGTGTCGTAGAATTGGCCCAAATCGAAAAGGAGAAGGCCATTGAAGAAGAGAAGAAGAACATTCAGGAAGTTATCCGCGACCGCGTAGCCATTGAGCGTACCGTTGTAGACGAAGAAGAAAAAATCAAAGACACCCGCGCCACTGCCGGAGCTGAACGTGAAAAGATGGTTGCCATCACCAAAGCAGAGGAGATTGCCGAAGCCAATCTGGTACAAAAGATAAAAGAAGCGGAAGCCGCCAAGGAGTCTGCTGAATTCTTAGCCAAGCAGAAAATCATTGACGCGGAAGCCGACCAAGCCTCTGCCACACAGCGCGCTGAAGCCATCAAAATCCTGGCTGAAGCAGAAGCTGCCAAAGAAGCTGCTCACGGAATTAGTGAGGCTCAGGTGATGGAAGCCAAAGCTGCCGCCCGCGAAATAGAAGGAGATGCAGAAGCTGCTGTTATCGAAGCCAAGGCCCTGGCCGAAGCAAAAGGTATTCAAGCCAAATCGAATGCACAAGCCGAGGCTGACCAAAAATTGGGTATAGCCGATGCCGATGTCCAACGTCAAAAAGGATTGGCTGAAGCAGAGGTGACTGAAGCCAAAGCTTTTGCGGAAGAAAAACGCGGAGCCATCGAGGCGACTGTAATCGAGCAAAAAGCCGAAGCCATGAAAAAATTGGATGGTGTGGGCAAAGATCACGAAGAATTCAAGTTGCGCCTGGAGAAAGACAAGGAAATCGAATTGGCAGGCATCAGCATCCAAAAAGACATTGCGGATGCACAAGCAGAGGTTATCTCCAACGCTTTGAAAACAGCCAAAATCGACATCGTTGGTGGCGAAACCGTCTTCTTCGACAAGATTATCGGAGCCATTTCCAATGGAAAAGCAGTTGACCGCACGGTTCAAAACAGTGAAGTCATCAGCGCCATTAGCTCACAGTTGCTGGAAGGCGGCAGTGGAGATTTGAAGGAAAACCTTAAAAAACTGGCCACCGATTTGGGTGTCACTTCTGAGGACCTCAAGAACCTGACGATTTCTGCACTGCTGTTTAAGTTGATGCATTCAACCAACGACTCAGGAAAGAAAAACCTGTTGGAAAACCTGTTATCCGCAGCGCGTTCCGCAGGCATCTCTGACCAGGTTGCAGACCAATTCCTTAACTCCTAAAGGCGTTTTAAGGCCGTCCATTGCCACCGTTGTCGAAAGGCAAACTTCCCGAACATGTCCTGTTTGGGAAGGGTTGGCGAATGGAACAAAAATGGGCTCACCCACCCCGGTTGTCCGCAGTTAAAAAAATTGAATTTAACAGCAATCTAGTGCTGTACCTATGGCAAAAAATAAAAAAGACATACCACCCACAGAAACACCGGTAGTTGAAAACCAACTCGAAGAAGGCACTTACGAAATCATTCGCAAGCGGCTCGAGACCCAGGGCCAGGAACTGAAATCCAGGCTGGAAAAATTGAATGCCAGCCGAAAAGCAGTTTTTGGATCCATTGAAACCAAACTCATTGCGACCGAACGCATTTCAACTGCCCACAACTGTGTTCCCCGCGACATTTTCCCCATTGGCGAGCACCTCCTTGTTGGCTACAATGTGCACATGGGGCTCAAGGCGACAACCCAGATTGAGGACGTCTTCAGCATCTACCTCTATAAGGAGCATACCTTTCATGAATCTAACTTCACCCTACTAAAGCATGCTACCTTCGCTGAAGATTTCCTCAATCTTTACAAGTATTACCGCGACACTCGTTTTGTCAAATTTGCTGTTATCGGAGTACACCTCCACATGGTGTTTCAAATCGGCAAAAGCATTGACGACATCAAAACTTTCAAATGGAGGATTGCCGGAGATACCCTCGAATACATTGACAACCGCAGCGACCACGAATTTGTTTTTCCACCCCAGCACGAATTTGACTGGAAACGCACCACTCGCGAACAACACCGCTATGGTGCCCATCCACATATTTCGATCGATGACCGCGTTTTTGTAGAAGCCATTGGTGGAGATCTCACCATCAAAGTCGAAGACAACACCGATACCGGCAAAGGCATACTAGCGGAACCTGTAGACGTTGCCGATCAATCATTGGACGATGCCGAGGTATTGTACGCGTTGGTCGGAAACCTCATCCTGATCAAAATCAAACCATACAAAGAGCCTGATTTCCGCTATTTCGTATACAACGAAAAAGTACAAACGGCACTGCGCATTGATGCCATCAGTGGCTCCTGCATCTTGCTACCAGATGATCAAGGACTCATCTTTGCCAACGGTTATTACTTGCAAACGGGAGAATACAAGCTGTTTGAAAGCCGGTTGGAAAACATGCTTTTTGAAAAGCGGGTACAATCGAAAAACGGAGAAGATTTTCTCTATGTCTTTTACAACAAGCCCCTTGGTGTCTACATCATGCTCTCTTACAACATCATTGAGCAGCAGGTAGAATTGCCCGTCATTTGTCACGGCTATTCCCTCTATGAAAATGGAGAGATGCTCTATTTCAAGGGAGATGACGAACCGCAAAAACACCACGCCATTCAAATTTGGCAAACCTCTTTTCTCGGGCCTGATTTTGACGCACCCACCAAGGAAGATTCGTACCTAACCAAAATTGGCAACAAGGATCTCGTACGCGCCATGGCCGAAAGCCAGGAGATCATCAAACTGGTGCGCAAAGAAGACATATATGGCAGTTTGTACCTGGACTTATTCAAAAAGTCGACCGATATTCTGGACAGCTATCACTGGTTGACCCATACCGATGCGGAAAACCTGGCAGAGCCGATTACAGCCATTCGCAGTGCTTCGAACACCGCCATTGAAGAATTTGAAAAAGTCGTTGCCGTTAAAAAACGGACGCTGGAAGAAACGACCCTGATTGAAGAAAGCGTGCGCGAATTGCTGCGCGAGTTCAAAAGACGGCAGTATCAAAACATTGACGATTTTGTGACGCTGTTGACCGATTTGCGGGTGGCTCGTGGCCAGGTTATCACCCTCCGTGATTTGCGCTACATCAACCTTGGGTTAGTAGATAGCCTGGAAGAACAGGTGATTCAAACCACCGACACGCTTTCTCAAAACTGCGTCAAATTTCTGCTTAAAAAGGATGCGTTAAAATCCTATGACGATCGCATCATTGCCATCCGGCAGGAAGTGGAAGCCGCTAAAAAAGTGGCGGAAACGAAACAACTGGAGGAAAAGGTAAACACGACTTCCAAAGAACTGGAGCTGTTGATAGATGTAGTGAGCAACCTCAAAATTGAGGACGCTACGCACACGACACGCATCATCGACAACATTTCGGCCATCTACTCCACCTTCAACCAAATCAACGCAGTGCTGAAGCAAAAGCGCAAGGAGTTGTTTATGGTCGAGGGCAAGGCTGAGTTCAACGCACAATTGAAACTCATCAATCAAGGCACCATCAATTACCTTGACGTGAGCGACTCGCCTGAAAAATGCGATGAGTACCTCAACAAACTGATGGTACAGCTCGAAGAACTGGAAGGCAAATTTGCAGAGTTCGATGAGTTCATTTCGATTGTTTCCGAAAAACGCGAAGAAGTTTACAACGCGTTTGAGTCGCGCAAAGTAAGCCTGGTAGAAGCGCGCAACAACAAAGCCTCCGCCCTGTTTGGTTCGGGCGAGCGCATCTTAAAAGGCATTACCAACCGCATTGCTACATTTACCACAGTTCCTGAAATTAACGGCTATTTTGCCGGAGACCTGCTGGTGGGCAAAGTGCGTGATTTAATTGAGCAACTAACGCAGCTCGGTGATTCTGCCAAAGCGGATTCGCTGCAAAGCGCCCTCAAACTGTCGCAGGAAGACGCCTCGCGCCAACTCAAAGACAAGCAAGAATTGTTTGTTGGTGGCAAAGACATTATTCAACTCGGACAACACCGCTTCCTCACCAACTCGCAGGATTTGGATTTGACACTCGTGTTGAAAGATGACCAAATGCACTATCACCTCACAGGTACTGGTTTTTTCGAAGCCATTGACGACCCGGATTTTCAGGCAACAAAGCCCGTTTGGAATCAGGTGCTGGTTTCTGAAAACAAAACAGTTTACCGGGCAGAATACCTGGCCTATCAATTGTTGCAACAAGCCGTACAACCCGGTAGAAAAGGCTTGACCATTTCTGGGTTGTTGGCCATGACAGATGTCGATTTGTTTGCCCATGTGCAGGCAGCCAGCGCAACCAGACTGAACGAAGGTTACATCAAAGGGGTGCACGACAAAGACGCAGCTCAATTGCTGAAAACATTGGCCTTTTTGCATCAATCAGCAGGCCTGTTGCGCTACCCATCAGAAGCAAGAGCAGCGGCCCTGCTTTTCTGGCAATCGTTTGCAGGAGAGTCGGAAAAAACGCTCATGACCAACCGTCTCAAAGGGATGGGAGCCATCATCGATCTGTTTCCGGGCACGGGTGCCTTTGCCGACATCATGGCGGAGATTCAGCAAATGATCACCGGATTTAACGAGGCAACCAGACTCTTCGACCCTACCGACATTTCCGAAGCTGGCGAATACCTTTTTTACGTGGTCACACACAACGACCAATTTGTGCTGAGTCACCAAACGGGTGAGCTGATCGAACAGTTCAATGGATTCATTGCCAAAAACAAGGCACGTCAAAACTTTGATGCCTCCATCACGGCCCTGGAAGAAAACCCTGTTGCCCAATACAAACTCATCCGCAAGTGGTTGCTCGCTTTTGTGGAAGAACAAGGATCGGCACATGAAGCTGAAGTGGCGGAAGCCGCAGCCCTGATGCAAACCAAACGGTTCAACAAACAAAACGTCATCCATTCGGCAACAACCAAGGTGTTGGATGGCTTACTCGGTTCGCACAACAGCATCGAGCAAAGCAAAATCACGGTGGATTACCACCAACTCACCAGCAACCTGCGTCATTTTGAAGCTGAGACAGTACCTGCTTATGGAAGGTATGTGCAGCTGAAAAAAGACCTCGTGCACACGTATAAAGATGAGTTGCAACTCGATTCCTTCAAACCCAAAGTGATGTCATCTTTTGTGCGGAACCGCCTTATTGATGAAGTATACCTGCCCGTGATTGGTGGCAACCTCGCCAAGCAAATGGGCACAGCAGGCGCACAAAAACGCACCGACCTCATGGGCTTGTTGTTACTCGTTTCTCCTCCGGGATACGGTAAAACGACTTTGATGGAATACATCGCCAACCGGTTGGGACTCGCATTCATGAAAATCAACGGTCCCTCTATCGGACATTCGGTGATTGCACTCGATCCTGAAAATGCTCCCAACGCAGCTGCTAAAGACGAACTTGAAAAACTCAACCTGGCCCTCGAAATGGGCGACAATGTGTTGCTGTATTTAGATGATATCCAGCATTGCAATCCAGAGTTTTTGCAAAAATTTATCTCGCTGTGTGATGCGCAACGAAAGATTGAAGGAGTGTTCAAAGGACGCAGCAAAACATACGACCTCCGGGGAAAACGCTTTGCGGTGGCCATGGCTGGAAACCCTTACACTGAGAGTGGCGAGAAATTCCAAATACCCGACATGCTCGCCAACCGTGCCGACATCTACAACCTGGGAGACATCATTGGCGACAAGGGCGATGCCTTTAAGATGAGTTACATCGAAAACAGTGTCACCTCCAATGCTGCATTGAGCAAGTTGGTTGCTAAAAGCCGCAAAGACCTCAACACAATGGTCAAATGGGCGATAACCGGGAGCAAAGATGGTCTTGATTTTGAAGCCAGCTATGCAGCCGAGGAAACCAACGAATACATTTCAGTGATTGAAAAGCTGATCAAAGTGCGGGATGTGGTGTTTGAGGTCAACCAGCAATACATTTACTCTGCTGCCCAAGGGGATGCTTACCGCACCGAGCCACCTTTCCGCCTGCAAGGCTCTTATCGTAACATGAACAAAATCGCTGCTAAGATTGTAGCTATTATGAACGAAAAGGAGTTGAAATCCGTGCTGATGTCGCACTACGAAGGTGAATGCCAAACACTGACCAACGATTCTGAAGCCAACCTACTCAAATTCAAAGAACTGATGGGCTGGTTGACTAAAAAAGAGGAAGAACGTTGGAACGCGATAAAGGCTACTTTCGTAAAAAATCAAAAAACCAAAGGCATGGGTGCCGACAAACAAGTGGGACAAGTACTGGAACAAATGGAACATATTTCAACCGGACTGTCGCGCATTGGCGATGCCTTGACAAATGATGATGAAAATGACATTACACCAAATCCAGCAGATTTTTCTGACCACTAAGACACCAAGTTCACTGAGGCCCACTAAGTGTTTCTTTGTGGCCTTAGTGCCTTAGTGGTCCTCCTTCTATTATGAATTCTACCCTAAACAAAATAAAAAACAACCATCTATATAAATCCAACAACCATGAGTAACGAAGAAAAAAGAAGTCACCTGGCCGAATTAATCAAACTCGCTAAAGCAGACGACAACATCCATCCAATCGAAGTCGCTTTCATCAAAAAAATTGCGATTAAAATGGGCTTGAGCAGCGATGAATTTAACGAAGTAGTGACGAACCTGGAGCACATCCACTTTGTAGCCCCAAAGGATGATTTACAAAAACTGGAGCAGTTCTCTCACAAGGTGATTTTGATGATGACCGACCAAGACGCTGATGCAGAAGAAGTAGCTATGTGTCGTGAGTTGGGAGCCAAACTTGGACTAGATTCCGCCAAGGTAGACAAGGTGTTGGCCGCCATTGAAGCCCACGCTAAAAACACCGTACCGATCGAAGAGTTAAAGGCGATTTTGGAGGGGTAGGTTTAGTTTTGGGTTTCGAGTTGGAGAGTTGCCAAGTTCTGATTCAAAACGCCACAATCAGCCTCCACGATGGATCCGATAATTGTCGTTCTTTTTTGCATTGGGTTCGTTTTAACGCTCGCAATTAGGAAGATTCGCTTTTACGCGCTGAGGGGGGGGCAAAAACAAAATGCCCGCTGAGGTTGTCGAATACAGGGAAGAAAATGGACCCTTTAGAAACGACTATCGGCCTGCCCTCTATTCGTATGTCCGAATAATGCATGATCAGCGTTCACCATTGGCCAAACTTCACTATTCCCAAAAGACGATTAAGCCATTCACCATTGGAGAAACCGTGGATGTTTTTTGGGACGGTGGCAAACTGTTATACTGGAACGCTTATGATAAAGGAATTTACGCATACGTGCCGTCCAACTGGAATTTTCTCAGAAAAAAGGACTCCAATTAATCCCATTAAAAACAACAAATGCCCCGGCCAATGAAACAATTATTTGTCCTTTCACTTATCGTGATTTCCTTTTTTTCCTACGGTCAGGAATATGCTTTTTTGCCCAAATGGAAAACGGGCGACACCAAAACGGTGACGATGGAACGCAGGGAAACGGAATTCCGAGATGGTGAAATTTATTCGGATACACTCATCTACAACGATGCCCGATTAAAAGTGCTTGGAGAAGACAAGGAGAATTACCAGCTGCAAATTCAATACGAGAATGTGGCCTTAAAAGCTGCCATGGAGCTCTACGAAAAAATGGGCCAGGAAATGCCCAATTACAAGGAACTGAGTTTGGTCTACAATGTCAACAAAAAGACGGGAGCTTCTGAACTGGCCAATTGGGAAGAAGTTCAAAAATTCATGAACGAAAGTTTCGATCTTATCGCGCAGGGCTTGTCTGAAAATGTCCCAGAAATGGCTGCCTTTTCGACAATGATCTTCACGCCTATCAAAGAGATCTTTAAAAGCAAGGAAAACGTTGAAAGCTATATGAACAGTGAAATTGGTTACCTACTTGCTCCTTTTGGCCAAACGCTGGAAGTTGGAAAAACCAATTCGGTGACTGAATCAACGGAAAACCCTTTTAACAAATCTTCAGAGATCGAATCAACGACCAACATCACCTTGCTGGAGGTAGACAAAGCCGCGCACAATTGTATCATCAATCAGGAAATTGAATTGGATTTAACCGAGTTCAAAGAGATGATAAAGAACATGGTGCAAAAAATGGCACAGTCGTTTGGTGCAGAAGACAGTACGGCTCAGCTTGCTACCGACAAATTGGACGATTTTGAAATGGACATGACCAATCAACAACACATCACCTTTGACTTTGAATCGACCTGGGTCACCAAAGTCGAAACAACGGTGAAGGTCACAGCCTCTGTTCCAGGCGAAGGAAAAAGAGTCAACGAAGTGCACTCCAAGGTGACGGTACAGTAAGAAAAATGAATTATTTCACCCTAAAAACAACCACGATGAAAAGAGTTTTGCTTTTGGCCTGTCTGCCGCTAATGCTAGTAGCTTGTAATGAAACAGAAAGTGCCGCATTGGAAAACGATTGGGAGGAAAAGCACGAAGTCCATTTTCACATCGACTGCACCAAAAACACGCTGGCTCAGGGCGGTTCTGAAGCAGACGCAAGAGCCCATTGCGACTGTTTGTTGTCCAAGCTCAAAGTCAAGTATGTAGATGGTCCCACTGCTATGAAAAGCCTAACCGAAGAAATCATCACACAAATGGAGGCAGAATGCAGTAAATAAGTGCCCCCTTAAAATAAGCTGCTTCGTGCCAACCCTAAGCACAAGTAGTCATTCGTCTAATTGACGGCTATGTTCAACCCTAAAACCCCAAACACATGCCCGAACAACAACGCAGAAGTAAGTACACCAAAGAACAGATTGCCGCCATCAACAAAAAGCGGCAGGAGCAAAGAAAAGCCGGTAATAAAAAGCGCGGCAAATGGCATTGGTTCCTGACCTTGCACATTATTGGTTTGCTCACCGCACCGGTTAGTTTCTTTTTCCTCTCCTTCATGATTGTCATTTCCTGGTGGGAAATTGCCTTAATCACAGCCGGGATAGGACTTGTTTCAGTAGCAGCACAATTCCACTATTTCAAGAAGAAAAAGTTGATTTCTGACAATCTTCAATTGACCAATCCCCTCTTCCTGAGCTACAATTTTTTAGGCGTTGGCCTCCTTGGTTTGTGCCTCTTTTTTACCCTCAATCAAACACTTGCTTCGTCTGAAATTATTCAAGAAACGCACCATATAGTCGGCACCGACCCCGAATACCAAATTTACCGTTGGGGCTCAGTTGTCTTTTTGTTGGAAAATGACGTGTTCTCCAACGATGTGCAACTGCGAGCGATTTCGTACACGGTTTATCTGGATTACAAAGATGTTCCCTACATGGAATATGATTTTAGAATGGGGCTCTTGGGATACAAAGTCAAAGTTGACCACCGCATTGCCAAAAGTATTCCAGCAGGTGAATAAATCGTTCCGATTTTTCTTGATTTGGGTCCTCCCGGGATTTCTGCTGCTCACTGCCGGCACCTACTTTTTGGTACCCGAACCGACCCATCAATCGAATGAAGAACGCTTTGAATTTGCCCAACAATACAAAGAGGGCGTGGATGCTTGCAGTATCTACGCGCAATTGATTGCCGCTGACCCACACAACAGTCAGTACCAATTTGCTTTTGCACAAGCTTGGTCCAGGGCCAACAAAAAGTCGAGGACTTTTCTGAAAAATGAGTTGCAACAGGCAGGTCAATATCCCAACGACCAATACGAACAAGCAGCAAAAAGCACCGATCCTGCCGTTCGAAATTCAGGCCTGTTTGGGCTGGCCTGTGACACCTATTATAATGAACAACCGACTACAGCAGGAAAATTCCTCGACTCCATTTCTGACACCAGTTTTCCGGGCCGGGAGTTACTCTATGGCTTGATTGCCGAAAAATGGCTAAAGCGCGGTGAAGCTTGCATCCATTACCAATCGGAAATCAGCAACAATGGATTGATGATATTGGCCTGGAAGAAAGTTGCCCGGTGTGGATACACCGTTGCGGTTGATCCCGAATCAGGCGAGGTGCTACATGAACTAAGCGAATACATACCGCCCCATTGGCTGAGACACAGACTTTGGCAGGAAGGCGACATTGGCGGTTATCTGCTAACTGTACCAAACAGCTTTTCTAGCCGCTCGGATTTGCTCGGCACTTTTGCGGCATTTCTGGTCATGCTGGTCTGGCTATTTTTCCTTCTGAAACTTGGGCGCCTGGGCCAATTCTCTTCGGTGTTGGGAATCGGGGCATTGCTGGGCGGCATTCTAAGCGCCTACCCCATTACGATCGCTTATGATCTTTCGCATTGGGTGTTGGATATTTGGATGAACGGCTCCCTTTCCAACAAACTATTTGCAGCCGTTTGGCAAATTGGCCTCATTGAAGAAATCGGAAAATTGCTGCCGGTTATCATTCTGGCTTTAGCCTTTCGAAAGCACTTTCAATCGCCTTTGGATTACGTGCTGGTAGCTGCCCTTTCAGGCTTGGGTTTTACTTTCATTGAAGATTCTGTTTATTTCACCGATACGAGCCTCGACATCATCAGTTCCCGATCGTTGATTACCGGTGTGTTACACATGGCCTGGACATCCCTTGCCATCTATGGTTTTGTTCAATTTAAATTCAGAAAAGCCAATTGGAAAACCGCTTTGGGCGTAGTAGGATATCCGCTGCTCGCCATTTTACTCCACGGCCTCTACGACTTTTGGGCGATGAACAATTCTTACGGCCTGTGGCTCTTTTTGCCCCTCCTGATCATCTTTCTGAGTATCCTGGTGTGGGTGAACCTACTCAACCATTCATTGAATAATTCCAACGCTTATGAGAACCGCGATCAATTGGACATTAGCCGCTTAAACATGCAATTGATTGCCCTTTTTTCCAGCATTGTTTTCATCGAATATTTTGTGAATACCTGGGTTCACGGTCCTTCTCAGTCCCTTGGGATTTTGTGGAACAGCGTTCAGGTTGGCTTGTATTGCATTCCTTTTCTGGCCTTTCGCCTCAGCAACATTGACATTGCGCCAGGTGGTTGGGGAAACATCGATTTGAGCCTGCACAAAAGCGCACAAGACCTGACCAAAATTTTAGAGCAGCGTTTTCGCCTGACTCCTTTCCGCGATTTTGGCGTGATTGCTCAATTGCTTCCCATGGAGGGCACCATCACCGAGCGTATCACCTTAAAAAACGATCACGATTGGTTCATTTTCCTGCCGGATCAGCGCTACGTTGCCAAATTCAAAAATGTAGCTGCATTGCTCATTAAACCCAAGGAAAGTGGCACTAGTCTCTTGGGAAAAGATGTCATGGTGCATGTGCGGTTGGTCAACCAATTGGCCGACCTCAAAAATCCCACCGGGGATTTAAAAAAATTTCGATTTATAGACTGGGCAGAAATGAATGAATTAACACCCAAAGACCCAACTGTAATACAGCCAAATCCTTAATTTAACTGACTGAATTCACCCGGTTGAAAAACATCCTCCAATACCTCAAGTCGTGTTACCAGGCAGACAACCGTGAAATCGGTTTGTTTAGCTATTTCACCAACAAGGTGGAACACAGGCTCGTACTCAAAGAGACGGATGCGCTCAATGGTGACTTACCCATCTATCCCATCGACAATGAATGGGCGGAGTCCACCGGCAAGACACTGGCTGTTTACTCCAAAGAAAAGGAGTTGTATGCTTTTGCCTTTTTCATCATTGCCCCCGCTTTTGTGGGCAACAAGGAACTGAAGCTAACGGCTCCCTTGTTTTTCGTACCCACTGGATTGGAGAAGCGTGAAGACGATCATTTTGTGGTGCCCAATTTCGACCAGGCCGTGGTGAATGTATCCACCCTCAAGCAAATCGTTCCTTCAGAATGCGACATCAACCAGTTGGTGCACGAGCTCACCGAATGGGTCACACGAGGTGGCTTCACGTTTGGGCGGGTAGGCGTGTTGCGCAAGCTGTTGGAAAAAAACATTCCATTGCTCAACACAGAGGAGTTGTTGCTGTACCCTTCATTGTGGCCAGCGACCAAAATCAAGCGGAAAAAACACGAGGGCACCGCCCTGATTGTTCCGGCCATGGGGATGGGTGTGTTGCACAAGTCATCGACCACGATGGGCACTCTGAATGAGTTGGAGCAGTTGGTGGAAGCCGAAGATCATTCCACGGCCCTCAAAGCTTTTTTGGACCAGGAATACACCCTTCCTCCCATTCCATCTCAAGAAATTTATGTGCCGGCCATTTTGAGCGAGGCGCAAACGGCAGCCTTCCATTCCATGCACAACAATGCCTGCACTTTGGTGATTGGACCTCCCGGAACGGGAAAGTCGTACACCATTGGCGCGCTCGCAGTCGACTGTGTGAGCAAGGGACTGTCGGTTTTGATTGTATCGAACAACGATCAGGCGGTGGATGTGATAGGCAATAAAATAAAGGAAGAATTTGGCCTGGGCAATGTCATCGTGCGGGGCGGTGGCTCTCGCAACCACTTGTCACAGCTCAAAAAAAGACTGGAAAACTGGTTGAGTGGAATCGGCTTCGTTCGGGTTGGTTCAGCAGATTTGCTCAAAAGTCAGGCGATGGTGGAGCAGGAAGAGGCGCTTTTGGCCGCTACTGAAATTGTATTCTCTGAAGCGGTGCAAGGAGAAATCGATCATGGCAAGCTGCTGACGAAAAAAGGTTGGAAATTCATTGAAAAATTGCGGGAGACTTATGTCAACTGGCACCTCAACAAAGAGGATCATCGGTCTGTGTGGGTGTTGATGGACCTTATCCACAAAAAACTAGTAAGGCGTAACAAACTCATCGAAAAACTGTTGCGGCAGCGTTTCAACTATCAGCTCTACAGAAAGCTAACAAGCAACCGCAACGAGCTAAAAAATTTCCTGGCTGCCTTGCGTTCCAAAACGGGCCAGCGAAAGGAAGATCTTTTCAAAACAATTGATTTCGGCAGCCTCAGCAAGACTTTCCCGGTTTGGTTGGTGCGCATTTCCGAAATCAGCCACGTGTTGCCTTTGGAAAAGGAAATGTTTGATGTGGTGATGGTGGACGAGGCTACTCAGTGTAACATCGCGACCATTTTGCCCATTTTACAGCGCGCTAAACGGTTGGTTGTTTCAGGCGATCCCAAGCAGCTGCGGCATGTTTCTTTTCTCTCCCGCACCCGCCAGAGTTTGTTGGCACAACAGGCCGGTCTGACGGATCAATTTGCGGGGCGCTACAACTTCCGGGAAAAGAGTGTGTTGGACGTTACCAGCGATGTCATCAGCCAGCAATCGCAAATCGCTTTTCTGAACGAACACTACCGCAGCCAACCTTCAATCATTGGATTTAGCAACCGTGAGTTTTACGATGACCAATTGCACTTGATGACGTTGCACCCGCACAACGAGGGGGTTAAAAGTACTTTCCTGAAACGCGTGGATGGTGAACGCGATGAGCAGGGCCAAAACAAAGCTGAGGCGTTGTATATTTTTGAACAAATCATGCAAATCGTTGAAGACGAAATGGGCATGAGCCAGACGATGTGTCAATCTATTGGTGTGCTTTCTCCTTACCGGGAACAAGCCAATTATTTGCAATCCATGACCTTGGGCCGGTTAGACGCCAAAGACATTAAACGGCATAGCGTCATGATTGGAACGGCTTATTCCTTTCAAGGGGAGGAACGGGATGTGATGTTTATCTCTTTTGGGGTAGACAACAACACGCATCCTTCGGCTTTCCAGCACCTCAACAGGCATGATGTGTTTAATGTAAGCATCACCCGGGCGCGGTCCATTCAGTGGATCGTTACTTCCATGCAACAACCGATGCCGGGCTATGCTTCTTTGGGGCTGTTTGAAAAGTACATTGTTTACATTGAAGAGCAGGAGCGTCTGTACGAAAGTACTCCACGCGAAAACCCTTACATGGATGAGTTTTTAAGCGATGTGATCAGCTGGTTGCAACGGGCTGGATTTCCGCAAATCCGGGTGGGGCATTTGATTGCTGGGATAGAAATTGATGTGGTGGTGGTGCAGGAGGATAAAACGGTGTGCATCGATCTCATTGGTTATCCGGGCCCTTTTGAGGATGCTTTCCAGCTGGACAAATACAAAGTGCTCGAACGCATTGATATCCCTGTATTTCCGTTGCCGTACAGCCAGTGGAAACTACAACCGAAAGAAACAAAACAAGCGCTACACCTCTATTTGGTGGGCGGATAAATAGATAATGCAAAAATCGACTAAAGAGAAAAAACAGGACGTAGAAGAAAAAAGAGATTTACCACTCAGACACTAAGGGCACAAAGAATCACTTAGTGGACCTCTGTGAACTTAGTGTCTGAGTGGTTTCTTCACAACTAATTGAATCTTACTTTCAAATAAACACACATCACCATGGCAGAGCTTTTTACCGTTGAAAACCTCGTTACACTCTTTCTTTTGACCATGCTGCAAGCGGTGCTGGGCTTTGACAACTTGCTCTACATTTCTCTGGAATCGAAAAGCGCTCCACCCGAAAAACAAAGTATGGTGCGCAAGTGGGGCGTGGGCATTGCCATCCTCTTAAGGATCGTGCTATTATTTGTGCTGGTTTCGATGATAAGCGCTTTCCAGGATCCGATTCTCAACATTCACTGGAGCGAATACGTTACCGCCCATTTCAACGTACACAGCATCATTGTGCTGCTCGGTGGTATTTTCATCATCTACACCTCCACCAAAGAAATCTGGCACATGATGTTGATTGAAAAAGACGCTCATGCGGAAAAGAAACCCCGCAGCATCGCCACCATCATCGCCTGGATTGTGGGCATGAACCTCGTGTTTTCATTCGACTCCATCCTCAGTGCCATGGCCCTCACCGATAATTTTTGGGTGATGGCCACAGCCATTGTAATTGGTGGAATTTTGATGATAAAGATGGCGGATACTGTTTCCAACTTTTTGCAGAAAAACCGCCTCTACGAAGTACTCGGCCTCTTCATTCTTTTTGTGGTGGGCATCATGCTGCTCACCGAGGGTGGACACCTGGCGCATATATCCTTTTGGGAAAATCCAATTACCCCGATGAGTAAAACGACCTTCTATTTTGTAATTGTGGTGCTTGTGCTAACGGACATCGTGCAGGGGCAATACCAAAAGAAATTGATAAAGGGGAAGGAAGAGAAGAATTTAGAATAAAAGGATTCTGTCTTCTGAATCCTTTTATTCTAAACCCTAAATAACAAATGCACAAAACCACCTACATAGACGAAGGCCTGACGATGGATTACCTCCTTCCGGCATTCTTTGTATTTTTATTTGCGTGCATGATGTTTGTGGTACACATCTTCCTTGGCATATTAACCTTGTCTGTTGCAGCGGCCATGATATCTCTGCGCACAGGCATCGAGATTGACATTGCCAACAAGCGCATCCGCAGGCGCAAGAGTTTGTTCAAAAAACAATGGGGCGATTGGATCGACATTTCAGGGTACAACCACATCCACCTGGCCTATGAACGCGTGGTGAGCAGGGAAACGGGCAGCCCGATGGTTGGCATGATAATGGGCCGAAGTAATAAGGCAGTTACAGTGCGGTGGTACAAAATTCATTTTCTGTCAGACGGAGTAGAAACACTGGAATTTTATGACTTCAGGGATTATGTTAAAGCCCAAAAGATGCTGGCCATCTGCGCCAATGGGTTGAAAATTTCCCACTTCGATGAGATGCAGGAAATTAGAGAGCTCGCCATGGAAAGGCGCAAAATTCGCGGGAGGCGTTGAGGGAGTTTGGAGTTTGGAGTTTGGAGTTTGGAGTTTGGAGTTTGGAGTTTGGAGTTTGGAGTTTGGAGTTTGGAGTTTGGAGTTTGGAGTTTGGAGTTTGGAGTTTGGAGTTAAAAAAAAAAAACTCAAAACTATCTAACTCTTCCCTCTGCGCTTTTTAGCGCGCGCTTTCCTTCTCTTAAGCGTCAACCGATCGTGCATAAAATCAATGTTGGTGCTTACGAATGCCACGGTTGGCAAAAACGCAAAAATCAGAATGATGCTGATCCAGAAGGAGCTGAAAAGAAAAAACAAGAAAAGGCCCACAACTATAAAGAGAACCAGCAAAACGATAAACGCTAAAAGACATCCCAATGCTTTTGGCACCTTATCGGCAAAAACAGAGCTGTACAAATATTCCTCTTCGTACTGCTGGTAATTCATTCTGGCATAGGTCCTCGCCCTGGCACGTGATGCCTGAGATTGCTGTTTTTGCCACGCTTCATAACGGGCTGAGGCACGGGTAGCATTTCCTCCATTGCGGAGTGCTGAATCGTAACGCTTCCTTTTGGTTGAATCGGAAAGAGTGTCGTAGGCTTCGGAGGCTTCCACAAACCGCTCTTCAGCGTCCGGAAATTCACTGACATCGGGATGGTATTTTTTGGCCAGTGCGCGGTAGGCCACTTTGATCTCCTTCTCGGTGGCCCTTTTAGATACCCCAAGAATCTCGTAACAGTTTTTAGCCTTGGCCATCCAGTTCCTCCTGCTCCACGGGTTTTGCTTTGGCGCGTCTCAGCAAGGCAAAACCAAATATACTGCCCAACAACCCGCCCAAAATGTGAGCAAATTGCGAAATGTTGTCTTCTTCAAACGAACGAAACACCTCCTGCCCTACAAACAACAGCAGCACCAAAATAAACGTGACGGGTATTTCCCGGTACTGCACATTCGTAAAAGACACCAGCACGATGTTCATAAACACAATGCCACTCAACCCAATCAAAAAAGTGTTGGTAAACAGCACGTTGAGCACGGCCGTTATCACTGCGGTGAGCACACACATGGCCAGGTACATCCACGAACCGTACTTCTCTTCCAATATCGGTCCGATGAGCAAGAAGATAGACAGATTGCCCAGCAGGTGGGCAAACGAGCCGTGCATCAGCACATAACTAAACATGCGGGGAATGTTGCTAACTTCCCAGGAAGGCGCCAACGCCATCCATGGTTGCAACTGACCTTTGAGCGCATAATCCACCAGAAAAAAAATCACACAAAGCGATGTGACGATCAGTACAATGGGAGCGTTAAATTTTAGTTTGTAAGACATGGGTATATCTTCGGGTTCTTAGAGGCTATTGAAAAATAGAAGATTTAAAAATGTTCAGGCGTCTTGTGACCTCATATTTCGTTATTTCTTCGTCAAATAGCGGTGCTATTTTCCTCAAAAATGCCTTATCTGAAATCAAAATCTATCCTTAACAAGATTCAAAATCTATTTCCCAACAGTCTTTTACAAAGGTAGCCCGACTTAAGCAGAATGAAAAGGCCGAAACCAATTCCCCGATTGTTCATCGCACCATCAAAAAAAATCCCGAACCACTTACGCGACCCGGGATTTTATATCATTCTCCTTTGCTCACTTCACTATCCGGCAATTCCCATCCAATTTTTTACACGGTATTTGAACTTCGCCAATTGGAAGTACATAACCGGTACAACTACCAGTGTGAGGAAGGTCGCAAATGTCAATCCGAAGATGATGGTCCAGGACATCGGTCCCCAGAAAATAACGTTGTCTCCTCCAAAGTAGATGTTGGCATCGTATTCAGAAAACAGGGTGTAGAAGTTGATGTTCATACCCGTTGCCAATGGCAGCAGACCAAGAATGGTCGTGATGGCCGTTAACAATACAGGACGCAACCTTTTCTTTCCTGCTTCAACCACGCTGCGCGTAATTTCCGCTACAGGCAAACGATCCTTGTCGCCCAAGCCCAATTCAGCACGCTTACGCTCCCGCACCAGGTTGGTGTAGTCAATCAATACAATGGCATTGTTTACCACAACTCCCGCCAGTGCGATGATACCAATCATGGTCATAATGATGATAAAGTCCATTTGGAAAATCACCAAACCAAGCAGTACACCAATCAAACTGAAGATAACAGCTGTCACAATGATAACAGGCGTTGAAGTAGAGTTAAACTGTGCCACGATGATGAGGAATATCAAACCGACCGCAATCATCAAGGCTGTAGATAGAAAAGCCATCTCTTTGGCTTGTTCTTCCTGTTGACCGGTAAACTTATAAGTATACCCTTCTGGCATCTCATAACTTTCCATGGAGCCTTGTATTTTTTCAACGATTTCATTGGCATTGGACCCTTCCAGCACATTGGAGGAAACGGTGATGATTCGGTCAAGGTCTTTGCGTTTTACGGCACTAAAGGTCGAAGACTTCTCAGTGGTCGACACAGCAGAAATAGGTACCTGACGAATGACTCCGGTCATCTGATCACGGAAGGTGATTTTTTGGTTCAATAACACCTCCGAATCGTAACGGAACTTATCTGCCAATCGAATGTTGATGGGATAATCGTCCTCGGCATCCTTGAAGGTAGCCACCTCTTTTCCATACAGTGCCGTACGCAATACATCACCAATCTGATAAGTCGACAGGTTGTAGCGTCTGGCTTTCTCCCGGTCGATGTACAACGGCAATTCAGGCTTGCCTTGCTCCACATCCAACTGCAACTCTTCAATACCTGGAATGTTGGCAGCATTGATGAACTGACGAATCTTTTCAGCTTCGGCTATCAACAGATTGTAATCGTCTCCTTTTACTTCAATGTTGATCGGTTTCTTTTGGGGAGGTCCGGCAGGGTCTTTATCCACCGTGACTTGTACACCAGGATTACCGCGCACCAATTCGCGCACGTCATCCATCACATCACTGGTCATAGCACCTCTACGGTATTGAAAATCCACAAAACCAACAGTGATACGTCCTTTGTGTGGAGTAGATCCAAGCGAAACACCCTCGTTGGGGTCACTGGTTCCTTCTCCTACCTGAGCAATAACCGATTCAACCAGGTAATTTTCGTTAGTAGCTGGATCTTCATATTGGCGCAGGTGCTCGATAATTTCATTCTCAATCTTTTCCGTTATCACATTGGTCGACTCAATGTCTGTTCCAATGGGTTGTTCGATGTAAATGTTGAGGTAACGCGGTTGGTTAATCGGGAAGAACTCTACGTTGGGAGTAAAAAAGTAGACCAGAACCCCAGAGCCAACCAGCATGAGAATCATTCCTCCGATCAAAAGCCACGGCCTTGCACCACGCAAAACAGAACTTAAAAAGCTAGAATACTTCTGTTCCATCCAAGGTAATACGCGCCCTTGAAAAATCTTTGTTCCTGGCGAGAGCAAATACATATTAACGATGACCAAAATACCAATCAAAATCAGCAAGTTTCCTAACCAGGTAACCAAAGCCAAAAACAGGACACCGACAACGGCAAATACTCCAGCTATTATAAATGCTTTACGCTTGTTTGGAATCGCTTCCTCGACTTTCATGAATACAGAAGTCAAAACGGGGTTAATCACCAAGGCAACAAAAAGAGACGAACTCAGTACAATCATCAAGGTGATGGGTAAGAACTTCATAAACTCTCCCATCAAACCGGGCCAAATGGCCAACGGCAGGAATGCGGCTAGTGTCGTTGCTGTTGAGGCAATAATGGGCCAGGCAACTTCACCCACCCCCAGCTTTGCCGCAGCAATGGAGGAATAACCTTCGTCCATTAGCCGGTAAATATTCTCCACCACCACAATTCCATTATCCACCAGCATACCCAGGGCGAGCACCAATGAGAACAACACCATCACATTGAGCGTGACGCCCATGGTGGCCAGGATGAAGAAGGACAGGAACATCGAAAGTGGGATAGCGACACCTACGAACAATGCATTACGCAGTCCCAGGAAAAAGAGCAATACACCAACCACCAAGAGAATACCGAAGATGATACTGTTCTCCAATTCACCCACCTGTGTGCGTGTTTGGCTGGATTGGTCAACAGTAATGGAGATACCCAGGTCATCTGGAAACTGATTTTCCTTAGCCTCGGCAATCACAATGTTAATCTTGTCAGAAACCTCCAACAGATTTTCTCCAGCACGTTTGATGACGTCCAACATCACCACTGGCCTGGAATATTCACGCGCATAACTTTCGCGCTCTTCGCCAGAGAAGTGAACATGAGCAATTTCCCGCAAGTGCACGATGTTGCCTTTTTCACGTTTCACAACGACATCAGCAATCTCTTCTGCAGACTGAAATTCGCCTACAACACGTACGGTTCTTCTCAGTCCATCGACCAAAATTTCACCACCGGCCACAATGACGTTTTCCGATTGAACGGCTTGTTGGATGTCGCCAAAACTAATTTCCAACGCCTCCATTTTGTGCAAGTCAACTTCAATCTCCATTTCCTGATCCTGCACTCCACGGATGTCGACTTTTGAAATTTCCGGGAGGTTCTCAATTTTATCTTCCAGGTATTCTGCATACTCACGCAACTGCTCCACCGGATAATTCCCAGAAAGGTTGACGTTCATAATGGGGATCAACTCCGAAAAGTTCATCTCAAAAACATTCGGATCAGCAGGTAAATCTTTCGGGAAATCGGGGTCAGCTTTTACGATATCAACCGCATCTTTCACTTTGCGCAAAGCCTCAGATGGCTCTACATCGAAGTTAAATTTCACTTGAATGGAAGAGAAACCCTGAACAGATGTAGAGTTGATCTCATCGATGCCCGTGATCGTGTTGATTTCTTTCTCAAGCGGGCGGGTCACCAGCTTCTCCATGTCAAGCGGAGAGTTGCCGGGATAAGGTGTGCCAACATAAATCTCAGGAGTGATGACCTCAGGAAAGTTTTCCTTTGGCATCGAAATGTACGAAAGCACCCCTGCGATTAAGATGATGAAGGTCAGCACAAAAACCGTGGTGCGGTTGTTAACGGAGAAAGAGGATAATCCAAACTCCCTGGTCACTTTGCCGCTATCTTTGTTTTCTTTCATTGCCTTCTGTAGTTTTCGCTGTTAGAAAATCCGGACCTAAATTATTAGCTGCCTGTTGTTACAGTTACCGGGTCTCCGTCTTTAACACTGCGTGCCCCTTTTACAATCAGTTCTTCGTTGCCTTCCAAGCCACTCAAAATGTGGGTTGTTCCTTTGTAAGACAGACCTCGTTCCAACAACACTTTTTCAACCATATCCGATTCAGCTCCTTTGACCAGTTTAAAAACAAAGTCTTTGCCGTCAGCATCTTGCTGAATCAAGCTGGAAGGAATTACCACAGTAGAGTCTTGCTCGAAATCCCGGATGGCCAATACTGCCAGTAAGTTCGGTTTGAGTAGGTCTTCATTATTTTCCAAATCTACCCGAACCGTGAAGGTGCGGTTGTTAGGGTTGATGAAGTTTCCGGTGCGATTTACCGTAGTTGGTACTTTCATACCCAACGATGGCAGGCTCACTTCTACAAAGTCTCCAGCTTTTACTTTACCAATGTAATTTTCCGAAACATCCGATTTAATGTATACCTCACTTAGGTTGACCAATCGAAGCAGGGGCATGGCTGGGTTGGCCAACTCGCCTTTGTTCAAGAACACCTCATCAACAATGCCATCAAATGGCGCAGTAACAACGGCCATAGACAGTTGAGCACGCAAAGCTTCCAGGCTTTTTTCCATGCTTTCCTTGTTGGCTTTTGCCTCGAGATACTGCATCTCAGAACCAATTTTTTGGTCCCACAATTTGGACTGACGTTCGAAAACTGTTTTAGACAATTGATAGCCTGTGTTCGTCTGCTCAATTTGTTTTTGCAGCACATCGGTGTCCAGTATCACCAGCTTCTCACCACGTTTGACCGATTTTCCTTCTTTGGCAACAACACTAATGATGGTTCCGGGAACTTCGGGATAGATGGTAATGTTTTTGTCTGCTTTTACCGTGCCATGCGACTCAAAATAGTGCTCAAATTTTTGAGGCATAATAGAGGTCGTTGTCACTGTTGCAAAACGATTGGAATAATTCGAATCGGACCTGGCAATTTGATTTTCCAACTCACTGATTTGCGTGCCAATTTCCTTGTATGACGTTTTAAGAGAATCCCTCTTTGCGATCATGGTTTGCAAATTGCCTTCTGTTTCACCGCCACCGCAGGATGCCAGGATGGTTGTTATCAGAAAAAGAATACCCAGTTTCTTCATTTTTAATTGAGGTTAGTAGTTGCTAAGAGCCTTGTCTAATTCGGATTTTGCTTGAAATAGTTGTAGGATGGACCCAATGTATTTGCCTTGGGTTTCCTGCAATTGATTTTCGGATTGCGTGAGTTCGAAACTTGTCGACAATCCTTCTTTGTATTTGATCTGTGTTTTCTTGTTGATGCTGCGCGCGAGTTCAAGGTTATCCTTGTCGTTGCTGTAAGTGCGCAAGGCAAACTCGTAGTTCGATTTAGCCGAGCTGGCTCCCAATTTGAGCGCTTCCTCCACTTGCTTTTGCTGTACTTTGGATTTGTCTAGCTCCAAACGTGCTTTTTGAAGACCTGACTTCCGCATGTTGCTGCTAAAAATGGGCACTTTCAAATTAACGCCCCACACTGTTGTGGGGTACCACTCTTCGCTTCCACTGAAAAAATTGAATTCATTGCGGAAGGCATTTTGGCTGTGGTTAACAAATACGCCCAATGAAGGGAGGTAACCTGCTTTTTCATTTTTGAGGTTCAACTCATTCAGCTTCATTCCAGTCATCACCATTTGGTAATCAATGTGTTGGGTAAACGTGAAATCCTTGTCTAAAAAAGACTCCTGAGGTGTTTCTGACAAAAGTGTCTCCAAGCCATCTGCCAAAGCAATGGTATCGGCCAATGGCAAGCCCATTTGAAATTTGAGCATGTCGTAGGCCAATTTTACCTGTCTTTCAGCATTGGCCAGGGAGTTGTCAATGTTGGTTTGGATAATCTTCACCTGATCGGCATCCTGCTCTTCAGCAAAACCACTTTGATACAGTGCTTTTGTTTCCTTGTACGTTTTATCGATGTTCGTTTTGCTTGCTTCCAACACCTTCAGGTTCTCTTCTGCAACAACCACCGTGTAATAAGCCACTGTGGTGGCCTCCTTCATTTCAATTTCACTCTTTTTGAGGTTGTGGTTGGCCAACAACACATACGTTTTGGCAGCCTGTAAGCCTACAAAATAAGAGCCATCAAAAACAAGTTGCGTGGCAGTTAAGCCTGCCGTCATCGTGTAGTCAGTTCCAAACTGCAAGCCAATCAATTTATTCGGATCGCCAGCTGGGTCCAAAGCATTCTCCGGCAAAACCGATGTCGGGATGTCCAGGAAATTCTGAAAATCAACATTTCCATTGACCTGTGGCAGGCCAATAGCCTTCGTGCCGTTGACTTCTTTTTGAGCAATTACAGCATCAATAGATAATTGTTGCGTTTGGTAACTGTTTTTTACGGCATAAGCCTGGGCTTGCTGAAGGGTGAATTCAACGGGAGTTTGTGCCCCGGCAGTAAAGCCAGCAAAAATAATTGCGATAACAACACCAATGGTTTTTTCCATCTGGTTAAGAGTTATAGGTTTTGTTTTTCAATTTTCACTTTCTCTATCAAGTAGTCGATGCCCTTCTTGCTCGCTATTCCGCGAATGTGGTAGCGAAACATTTCCAGGTAGACATCGGCAAAATTGTACTCTTCTTTCGGAAACATCTCTCCATCAAATACGACATCAAAGCGAGAGATGTATATTTTCAAAATAACAGGAATGTTCAAATCATCGCGGTACAATCCTTCTTTGATTCCCTTCTCTATGTTGGAAACCATGCAGTTGTAGATTTGTCCGCCTTCGATGAACTTAAAATCCTTCCATACCTGGGGGTGGTATTTCTCCAAATCAAAGTGAATGGAGGGATGGATCTCTTTCAGCTTGCTGACGACAAACTTGCTTATCTCAAAGCTCTCATCAATGGCATTTAATCCGCGCTCGCAAATGCCTCCTATCGTCACGCCCTCCTGATCGCAATGTGATTTCATCACCTCGTAAACCAGCTCATTCTTATCGGAAACGAACTTGTAAAGTGTCTTCTTAGACACTCCCATGTGCCGTGCCATATCGTCCATGGTCACACTCTTAATGCCATAACGCATAAAGATTTTGCCCGCTTCTGAAATGATATTTTGCTTCTGTTCCTCCATAGAGAGGCGGCAAATGTATATCAAATAAACGTTGGAAACAAAAAAACGAAAAAATGTTTCCTGCGTTTTTATCGTTTCCCTTGTCCCCTTTTTACACTTACCTCTTAAGGTGGTATAAATCTTCCTGGAAAGTCTGGGCGAAAAATGTCTAAAGTTTAGGACACACTTGGTACACAGGGTTATTGGTAATGCCCTGAAATTATCTTTCTTTTGTAGCGTTAAAAAGAGGCACTTAAGCAATGTGATTGACTATGAAAACTGCTAGCATAAAAGAATTACTGAATGGAGCGCACCTCAACGAACTGGTGGTGATTAAGGGATGGGTGCGTACGTTCAGACAAAATCGATTTATCGCCATCAACGATGGTTCCACTGTCAAAAACATCCAGGCGGTTATTGATTTTGAAAACACTGATGAAGCGTTGCTAAAACGCGTTACCACAGGTGCTTGTCTAGCCGTTACCGGCAAGCTCATTGAATCTCAGGGGCAAGGCCAAACGGTGGAGGTTGTGGTAGAAAAATTCGAAATATTGGGCGATTCCCCACAGGACTTCCCTTTGCAGCCCAAGCGGCACACGATGGAATTTTTGCGGGAGAAAGCTCATTTACGTCCACGTACCAATACATTCGGTGCCGTTTTACGCATTCGACACGCGTTGTCCTTTGCCATCCATCAATACTTCAACGATCAGGGATTTTTCTACCTCCACACACCCATTATTACCGGTTCTGATGCCGAAGGTGCTGGAGAGATGTTTCGGGTCACTACCCTCGACATGGACAATCCGCTCAAAACAGAGGACGGTGCCATTGATTACTCCAAAGATTTTTTCGGCAAAGAAACCAACCTCACAGTATCCGGCCAATTGGAAGGCGAGTTGGGAGCCATGGCGCTTTCCAACATTTACACTTTTGGTCCTACGTTTCGTGCAGAAAATTCCAACACCACTCGTCACCTGGCTGAGTTTTGGATGATTGAACCCGAAATGGCTTTTTACAACCTGCAAGACAACATGGATTTGGCAGAGGACTTTCTGAAATCTGTCATTCGCTATGTGTTAGACAACTGCAAGGATGATCTGGAGTTTTTGAACCAACGACTCATCAACGAAGACAAGCAGAAAAAGGCGGAAGAGCGCAGCGCGATGGAACTCATCGAGAAACTGGAATTTGTAGCCAACAATGAGTTTCAGCGAACGAGTTACACCGAGGCCATCGAAATTTTGCGGAACTCCAAACCCAATAAAAAGAAAAAATTCAAGTTCCCTATTGACAGTTGGGGTGCTGACCTGCAATCCGAACATGAGCGTTTTCTGGTAGAAAAACATTTCAATAAACCAGTTATCCTCTACGATTACCCAGCGAGCATTAAGGCATTCTATATGCGCGAAAATGAAGATGGGAAAACAGTTCGGGCCATGGACATCTTATTCCCGGGAATTGGCGAAATTGTGGGCGGATCACAACGAGAAGAGCGGTACGATGTACTGCTCAAAAAAATCGCAGATTTTGGCATCGAAGAGAAAACACTTTGGTGGTATTTGGAAACCCGCAAGTTTGGAACGGCCGAACACAGTGGTTTTGGCCTGGGATTTGAGAGGTTGGTTTTGTTTGTAACCGGAATGGCGAATATACGCGATGTCATTCCCTTCCCACGAACCCCGCAGAATGCGGAATTTTAGTGTTTTTAGTTGTATCTTGGAATTCAATTAATTCAGCGCAATGTTAAGGCAGTCACTTCAGCAAAAGCTTCTTCAAAAGCTTTCTCCACAACAAATTCAGTTGATGAAATTGTTGCAGTTGCCTACAATTGCACTCGAACAACGGATCAAGGAGGAGATGGAAAGCAACCCGGCCCTGGAAGAGGGCAAGGAGTCGCAGGATGATGAGGCTGATTCGTTTCAAGAAGACGATTCTTACGGAGAACAGTCCGAGTCGGAAAAGGAGTTTGACTTCTCCGATTATATGGACGATGAAACACCGACCTATAAGTTATATGCCAGCAATAAAGGAGCTGACGATGAAGACAAATCATCGCCTGTGTCCGTGGGCAAGTCTTTTCACGAGCGGCTGGAAACTCAATTGGGATTGCGCCTGCTCTCCGAAGAAGACCACAACATCGCCCTGCACCTGATTGGCAACATCGATGAAGCGGGATACCTGCGCAGAGACCTTTTATCCATCACAGACGATTTGGCCTTCTCGCAAAACGTCATAACCTCAGAAGAAAACCTCGAACGTCTGCTGGGCGTTATTCAAGAATTTGATCCTCCAGGCATTGGTGCCCGAGACCTGCAAGAGTGTTTGTCGCTGCAACTGGATCGTAAAGACCCAACGGTATCCATCCGGACAGCAGAAGCCATTCTTGCCCAGAATTTCGAAGAGTTTACGAAAAAGCACTATGAGAAGATCCTCAAAAAGCTGGAGATCACTGAAGAGAACTTAAAAGACGGTATCAGCGAAATCTTAAAGCTCAACCCTAAACCGGGTAACTCGGTCAACGAATCACAAAAAACGGTCGAGCATGTAGTTCCTGATTTTTTACTGAACCTCGAAGACGGAGAACTGCAGTTATCCTTGAACTCCCGCAATGCTCCTGAGTTAAAGGTGAGCCGGAAGTACAACGAAATGATGCAGGACTATACGGGGAACAAGAACAAGCCAAACAAAGCGCAAAAGGAAGCGCTGATGTTTGTGAAACAAAAGCTTGATTCGGCCAAATGGTTCATTGATGCCATCCGTCAGCGCCAGCAAACGTTGCTGCTCACCATGCATGCCATTTTGGAGCACCAGGAAGGTTATTTTATGGAGGGGGATGAAACCAAACTCAAGCCGATGATCCTTAAAGACATCGCTGAGAAAGTTGGGCTCGACATTTCTACCATCTCCAGGGTTGCCAACAGCAAATACGTACAAACACCTTACGGAACTTTTCTGCTCAAATCCTTTTTCTCTGAATCGCTTTCTACTGAGAGTGGAGAGGAAGTTTCGACCCGCGAAGTGAAGAAAATTTTGCAGAACATGATCGAGGGCGAATCCAAGAAAAAACCAGTAACTGACGACAAATTGGCCAGCCTGCTGAAAGAGCGTGGATACAACATTGCCCGAAGAACAGTGGCCAAATACCGCGAGCAATTGGGCATTCCGGTGGCCCGACTGAGAAAAGAGCTCTGATCCGCATGGAGTCCAAAATTGCCAGATTCTTTTCCTACCTCTTTCATCCGCTCAGCATGCCTTTGTTGAGTTTATTTCTGGTGTTTCAACTGGACACATACATGTCTTATGTTGTTTCTCCCAGAGCACAATACGCTCTTTACTTCTGGACTTTCCTCAATACTTTTCTTGCTCCCGGTGCCATTGCTCTGGTCATGCTCAAGCGCAACATCATTTCCAGCCTCCACATGTTGGATAGAAAAGAACGTGTTGTCCCCTTCTTTTTTACAGCGTGTTTTTACACGTCTACCTATTTCATGTTCAAGGAGCTACCCCTTCCCCAGCCCATTCATTCGATGGTTTTCGGGGCCTGTATCAGCGTATTTTTGGCAGCCATTATCACCATCAAGTGGAAAATCAGTGCGCACCTCATGGGCATTGGCGGTGTGATTGGCTCTTATTTTGGAGTAACCTCCGTTCTGGAATACAATGGAATGGGCACATTGATCGCCCTGGTGCTTGCAGCAGGAATAATAGGCTGGTCAAGAATGCGGCTCAATGCACACAATCCTTTGCAGGTTTATGCGGGAGTAATTTTGGGCTTTGTTGCCGTCTACCTCCCGATACTCATGGAATGGGGGTAAATTAAAATGGGATGATGGAGATCCCCATGGAAAGTGGAGTCACCTCAACACCCTTTTTATCTTCAAATAAGGTGGACAAAGAATAGAACCCAGTCAGGCTCCATCGACCATATCCGATGCGTGTGTGCACACCATAACGCAGTTGCCGCACATTGGGAAATACGTATCCTTTGAATTTATCTCCGTTGCTGGCAATGTACTTGGAGTGTACGTTCATCAGGTATCCAACCTTACCGCCTAAAGCAATTTTCCAACGGTTTCCTTTGCTGTTGGCATTGCTTCGAAAACGAAACTCGATTGGCACGTCCACAAAATTGGTGGAAAGCTTGGTACGCTTAATGTCCAACGAATCTTCCACTGGCAAAAAAGACGAAAAGTCAGCCGTATCTCTCACCACAAAAGAATTGGAAAAATAATTCTGAGAACTAAATCCAGCACCAATTGCAAAACTAACATTGGCATCCGCTATCGGAATATCATACATCATGTAGAGGTTGATTCCCCGCGACCAAAGTTTTAAATCAACACCATCGGGTAAATCAAGCAGATGCTCGTAATTCACGTCTATAATGATTTGGTCTTGACGCTTGGCAGAGCCATCAGCATCAGGCACCGCGATGCTCACTTCGTTCTTCTCCACATTCATTGTGGCCGTTGTATCCTGGGCAAAACCAGAATAAATCAAACAAAAAGACAACACTCCTACAAACCAATATTTCATTTTCACAACAGTTTAGATGCGGGCAAATTTAACGCTTTTAGCCGGAAAGGGGGCATCTCCGACTTTCAATTGTCCACGCCAGGAAAATATTGCGCGGATTGAACTTCAATACCCAACCATTCCGCCCCTTTAATGCGTAAATTCAGGAAATGGTTGCATCGTACATTGGGCAACCATTTAACACCGAAAAATATCATATATTATATGTAAATATGCAACTGGAGTAACGAAAGATGAAAAAACTGTTCCTTTCCCTGTTTTTGCCCTGGCTCATGCTCTCTGCAAATGCCCAATTTAACCTCGGCTATGAGTTTTACGACTCCTTGGCGGTAACAAAAGACGGCAATGTGATGGCCAACCCCTGGGCAGGCGGATTGAATACCGTGCAGTTTTTTGAAATCGATTTGGACAACGACTCTAAGAAGGATTTGTTTGTCTTTGAACGAGAAGGCAACCTGGTCCGCACCTTTATCAATGAGGGAGTGGCCGGTCAGGTAAGCTACCGACATGCCCCAGGATACGAAAGGTATTTCCCCAAAGAACTGAACAATTTTGCGCAATTGCGTGATTACGATTTAGATGGGAAGGAAGATATTTTCACCTACCTGCCGGGAGGATTTCAAGTCTTCAGAAACACCTCTGACACCGCACTCCAATTTACCAAGACGTTTCATTATCCCTCCACTTTTTACGGCACGAACGAAAACACCCCCTACGTGCTACCGATGGACATTGCCGCCATCGTTGACATAGATGGCGATCAGGATCTGGACATTCTCTCTTTTGGTGTAGGCGCTTCAGAAAAAACCATCGAATACCACCGAAATGTTTCTTTCGACAATTACGGTCACTTCGATAGCTTGCGATTTTCAGTGTCCACCCAATGTTGGGGCAATGTAGCAGAGCCGAATTTGTCGGATTCGCTGATTTATCAAACCTGCAAAGGTGTCGTTGCCCGGGGAGGTGCCGAAGAAAGGCATGCCGGTTCCACCATGCTGGTCATCGATACAGATGACGATGGCGATAAAGACCTCATTCTTGGTGATGCAAGCAAGCACAACCTGCTACACATTACCAACAACGGTGATATCACTGGCGCGGCCCTCGATGTGAACACACAGGATGTGAGCTACCCGGTAAATGATGTTTCGGTGAATTTGGGCGTTTTGCCAGCTGCTTACTACATTGATGTGGACAACGATGGCACCAAAGACATGATCGTTGCACCCAATCAGGTGACTGACTGGAGCGATACAGCAGCCAACATCAACAACGACTGGTTTTACAAAAACAACGGCACCAATACACTACCCGATTTTGAGCTGATCAACAAAAGCTTCCTCGGTGGAGGCATGCTGGATGTTGGCACCGCATCTGTTCCCGTGTTTTTTGATGTTGACGGAGATTCTTTGTTCGACATTCTCATTGGCAACGAAGGCTACTACACTCCTGCAGGAGTTCAGCCAGCCACATTGACCTATTACCGGAACAGCGGAACAGCGACTCAACCCGCTTTTGAATGGGTAGAAGATGACTATGCTTCCCTGTCAAACCTTGCCTTAAGCAAAGTCATTCCCACCTTTGGCGACCTCACCGGAGACGGCAAATCAGATATGATCATCGGTGACGATGAAGGCTTCCTGCACTATTTTGAAAATACCGGCACAAGCAGCGCAGCCAGTTTTACGCTGACCGAAGTCAATTTTGAAGGAATTGATGTGAGTTTTAATGCCGCTCCCTTTTTGTTCGACATCAACAGCGATGGGCGCCTTGACTTGGTAGTTGGCGAATTGTATGGAATCCTGAAATACTATGAAAATGAAGGAAGCACCAGCGTTCCGAAATTTGATGCCATCCCTACTTTTGACAATTTTGGAGGCATCAAAATCAACAACCTCTTCTCTGGCAACTCCGTTCCTTTTATCACCAACCAGTTGGATAGCACAGGCAAAATTTACCTGATGCTGGGAACAATCGAAGGCCCAATCTACGTTTACGAAGGGTTGCAAAACTTCTCCACTGATTTTATCTTGGTTGATTCCCTGATTACAAATGGCATTAAAACAAATGTCTACGCAGCTGATGTCATTGCTGATGGACAAATTGATTTTATCGTTGGCCAAAATGCAGGTGGGGTTTCCTTTATGAGCAAAAAATTTGACGTTGGTGTTGGCATCAGGAATGTTCCAACCATTATTTCAAATGCCACCGTTTACCCCAATCCTGCGAGCACCAGCATTCTGGTAGAATACCAACTCAACCAACACGCTCCTATGCACATCGAAGTGTATGATATGCTGGGCCGTTCAATGGCATCCATCAACGGTGTCACTCCTGCTCAAGGCACCTACCAACACCGCATCGATATTTCCAACCTACAATCCGGAGTTTACTTTGTATCACTGCGGTCGGAAGGACAATCTATCGTGCGCAAATTCGTTAAAACTGAGTAAACCGGACATTCCCACTGTGAGATTACCGCACCTCTTTTCTACCCTGCTTTTTAGCCTGCTTGGTGCTTCGCTTTTCGCTCAATTCAATATTGGGTATTCCCGGTTCGAATCCATTCCAGTTTTCAAAAATGGCAGTCCACTGCCCAATGCATGGACAGGAGGATTCAACAATCCGCAGTTTTCGACCATTGAGCTAAACGGTGACGCGCTGCCCGATCTATTCGTTTTCGACCGGGACGGCAATCAGGTTCGCACCTTCATCAACGAAGGAACCACAGGCACGCCCTCTTTTCGTCATGCACCGGAATTTCAAAAAGCATTTCCTGCCGGACTGCGCGATTTTGCGTTGCTACGCGACTACAACTGTGACGGGCAGCAAGACATATTTGCCTATGCTGGCGGAGCGTTCGAAGCCTACCGCAACACCTCAGCCAATGGAACCATCAGTTTTGAATTGGCTGCAGCTGAACTGCCCACCGATTATGGCAGCATCGTCTTGCCCGCCTACATCATTTCCAATGATATTGGAGGAATTGACGACATAGACGGAGATGGAGACATCGATCTTTTGTCTTTTGGCATTGGCAGTTCGGAGAGCACTATTGAATACCATCAGAATCAATCCATGGAGCTATACGGCCATTGCGACAGCCTGGTGTTTGATGTCGCAACCAGGTGTTGGGGAAATGTGGAAGAACCCGGCAACAGCAATGCTTTAGTCTCCACCACCTGCAAAGGGGTGACTCCTCCAACCGGCAAGGCCGAACACAGCGGCCACCCTGGCTCCACCATCTTGCCCATCGACATGGATGGGGACAACGACATGGACCTGATTTTGGGCGACATTATTTCCAGGCGTTTAGTCTACATTCCAAATGTGGGCGACTCCAACTCAGCAAGCTTAAACATCAACCTGCAAGACACCCTCTTTCCTTCTGATGATGTATCTGTCGACCTCGAATTTATGGCCGCAGCCTACCACCTGGATGTTGACAATGACCAAAAAAGAGACCTGCTGGTAGCCACCAACAACACCGTAGATCCTTCGTTTAACACCACCAATGTGTGGTGGTACAAAAACAATGGAACGGAGGCCGTTCCGGATTTTGAATTTGAAACCAACTCCTTTCTTGTAGATGAAATGATAGATGTTGGATCAGGTTCACATCCTATATTCTTTGATGCCAGCGGAGATGGATTATTCGACTTGCTCGTTGGAAACGACAACTCCCGCAATATTACTGGTTCGGCTCCTGCCACACTCACCTATTACCGAAATATAGGCACCGCAACTAATCCCGAATTCGAATTTGTCACCGCTGATTATGCCAATATTTCAAGTTTGGATTTACAATCTATCCACCCTACATTTGGCGATATCGACAACGACAATGTTGCTGAAATGATCATCGGAGACTTGTTCGGTGATTTGCACCTCTTTGAAAACAATCCCGTTGCAGGAGCGGCACAATTCACCCTCGACCAGGCAAACTACATGGGCAACAGCATTGGGTTCAATGCCACTCCGCAGCTTTACGATGTCAACAACGACAACCTGCTCGATCTACTGGTAGGGGAAAAAGAAGGACGCATTCACTATTTTGAAAATACCGGCACAACAGCACAGGCGGTTTTTCCTGCCAACCCCACCAACCTCACCTTTGGCAACATTGATGTGGACCCAGTGTGTTGTTTCGGGTACAGTGTCCCTTTTATGACGACTGCCTTCGACTCTTCGGGAACGACCTTTCTTTTCGTGAGCTCAGAGAATGGCCGCGTGTTTGTTTATGGGAACATCAGCGGAAATTTAACGGGCACTTTTGATCACATCGACAACCTTTTTCTCGAGTCTGATCGAACCAGCATGCACGCTGCTCCACTTTTTGGCGATGGACTCATGACGCTCGTCTTTGGAGAAAAAGCAGGCGGGCTTTCCATTTTGAAAAACGAGCTTGCCGTCTTCCCCGGAATTAATACACCGACAAGTGCAATCGACCAATTTAGCATTTACCCCAATCCTTTTTCAACGCAAGTAAAGGCTCAATTTGAGCTTGCTTCAACCCAGAAGGTAAGTTTTTCATTGATCGACCCATTGGGCCGACAGCTTTGGCAGATAGCTCCCCGGCAATTTGAAAAAGGAGAACATACGCAGCAACTTACTTTTCCTGAGTTGTCTCACGGGATATACTTCCTAACCATGCAAGCTGGGTCCGAACGCAAAGTATTAAAAGTGTTTCAACACTAGTCAATGAAACTCCCGTCTTCCAATTTTTTCAGTTTAAATTCTCCCTTAAAAGAAAGAACTGTAAATCTTAAATTTGCACCATGCGCGTAACAACGAAGAACTGGATTTGGGTATTGACATTTTTGGGAACGTTCATTTCAGTGGATGCTTCTGCTCAATACAACATTAGCTATTCAAGGGATGTCAGCATTCCAGTAACAGAAGACAGTGTTGTCCTGAAAAATCCTTGGGCGGGAGGCTTCAATGCCCCCCAATTCTCCGAAGTGGATTTGAATTTGGATGGCATACAGGATTTGTTTGTGTTTGATCGTCAAAGCAGAACGGTCAAAACGTTTATCAATGGTGGCACGCCCAATACGGTGGATTACACGCATGCGCCAGAATACCAGGATAAATTTCCACTGTCCGAGGGCTTTATGGTTCTGGTCGATTATAACTGCGACAACAAGGCGGACTTAATCACCTATGAGTCAGCCGGATTTGTGGTGTATCGAAACGATTCTGATACCGAATTAAAATTCACGCGCGTTACGGCTCCAACCATCAACGTAGACATTGGCACTGGTCTGATACCGGCATTTATGACTCCAGGAGATTTAGCGGCATTTGAAGACATTGACAACGATGGCGATTTAGACATCCTGGCTTTTGGAGGCGGGCAAATAGGCACTGGCACGATGCTGGTGTACTACCAAAATCAATCGATGGACAAGCACGGTCATTGCGACAGCCTGGATTTTATCATCAACACTGAATGTTGGGGTAATTTTTCCGAAAGCAGTTTCACCAATGCTCTCTTTTTGGACGAGACCTGCAAAGGAGTCACTTCTGGGAAAAACGAAAACCAATTGCATCCAGGCTCTTCTCTGTTGGCGCTTGACTTAGACGGAGACGATGATAAAGAGATCTTAATTGGAGATATTTCTTTTGGCAATATTGTGGCGCTCACCAACGATGGAGACTTACTGGCTGCGCATATGGCCTCTCCTGACACTCTTTTTCCCGTCTCGGACATTCCAGTCAACATTCCCATTTTTCCGACTGCCTTTTTCATTGACGTGAACAACAATGGAGCAAAAGATTTATTGGTCGCTCCGAGCACCTTCGAAGGCTCCGAAAATTTTCAAAATGTTTGGTGGTATGACAACCTCGGAACAACCAGCACGCCCACCTTCCAGCGGGTTACGGATCGCTTTCTAGGAAACGAAATGATCGAATTAGGGGCCGATGCACAACCGCAGTTTTTTGATGTTGACAGCGATGGCCTGTTGGATATTTTAGCAGGCAACGAAGGGTATTTTCAAAATGGCGGAACGTACCTCAGCAGTCTGGCCTATTACAGAAATATAGGAACTGCAACCGATCCAGCTTTTGGCTTGATCTCGCGGGACTATGCTAATTTCTCTAACCTCGGCTTAGCCGGTTTGCATTTTACGTTGGGAGATTTGGACAACGATGGCGACCCTGACATAGTGTTGGGCGACAGCGAAGGAGACCTGCACTACCTCGAAAATGAAAGCGTTGGCAGTGGTCCGGCTGTGTTTAATGTCGGATCGGCCACCGTTAATTTTATGGGCATAGACGTGGGTCAATATGCGACTCCTCATTTGTACGATGCGAGCGGTGACGGCTTGTTGGATCTGATTGTGGGTGAGCGTGGAGGAACATTGAATTATTTTGAGAATACCGGTACACTCACCTCACCGACCTTTTCTGATAACCCAACAAATGATTTCTTCGGTGGCATTGATGCACAGGATTTTTGTTGCACAGGCTTTAGCGTCCCTTTTGTTTCTGACTTGCTGGATACGACACAAACACCTTTTTTATTGGTTGGACAGGAAAACGGCAAAGTGGTTATTTTCTCGGGCCTGGAAGGCGATCTAACTGCCAATTTCACACGCGTTGATGCCATTGAAGTAACAGCCGGCAACCTTAGCCCAGCCGTGGCCGACATCAACCAAAATGGCCGTGGAGAGGTAATAATAGGCGAGTTGGCCGGAGGAATGAACGTTTGGAAAAAAGAACTGGATACACCGGTAGGCGTTGCTACTGTGGTAACTCAAAATACCTCCATTAAACTTTACCCCAACCCAGCCAGGGAAAATTTCTTCTTGCAAAGTGAATCAGCCATGGATGCAACAATCGTTGTCTATGATCTGATGGGACGGGAACTTGGTGAAAAAATTCAAAAACAACTGCCAGCCCATCAACCGGTTTCTATTTCTACCACCTCTCTTTCTCCAGGAATTTATCTGGTTCGCGTAGCCTCGCAAGATGCTACCACTGCCTTCCGACTCATCAGGAACTAGCCTCAGTTCGAAAATTGGGGCACCAATCCCTAATTGCGACTTCAAAAAATATATTGGGTTTTGTTTCTCATTTTGGGAATTTTTATTAATTTGGAACGTATTTCCAAAGAGAACTCATATTAAGCGCATGGAAAATCTGAAGATATTTATAGTTGAAGACGATGTTTGGTATGGGGAAATCCTCGAATACCACCTTTCCCTGAACCCCGACTACGAAGTAGTTAAGTTCGCCAACGGCAAAGACTTCCTGGACAATCTTTATCAAAATCCCTCGGTCATCACCCTGGATTATTCCCTTCCCGACATGTCGTGCGAGGAAGTGATGAAGCGGGTTCGTCAGTCAAACCCAGAGATGCCCATCATCATTATTTCAGGACAAGAAGATGTGTCAACTGCCGTTAATCTGCTCAAAGAGGGCGCTTACGATTACATCGTAAAAGATGATGACACCAAAGATCGCGTTTGGAATACCTTGAAAAACATTCGCGAAAACCTCCAATTGAAAGATGAGATCTCCACGCTTCGGGAAGAGATTGGATCAAAATATGAATTTGGCAACGTCATCAAAGGGCAGAGTAGCGCCATCAAACGTGTTTTCTCCCTCATGGAAAAAGCGGCCAAAACCAATATTACGGTATCCGTTACAGGAGAAACCGGCACCGGAAAGGAACTGGTGGCCAAGGCCATTCATTACAATTCCAAGCGCATGAAAAAATCGTTTGTTGCCGTTAATGTTGCTGCTATTCCAAGGGATTTAATTGAAAGTGAACTGTTTGGCCACGAGAAAGGTTCGTTTACCGGTGCCAGCACACGCAGAATTGGCAAGTTTGAAGAGGCGAGCAAGGGAACCATCTTCCTGGATGAAATAGGAGAAATGGACATCAACATGCAGGCAAAATTGTTGCGGGTGCTCCAGGAAAAAGAGGTGACCAGAGTTGGTGGCAACAGCACCACAAAAATTGATGTTCGCGTCATTGTTGCTACCCATAAAAACCTGGCAGAAGAAGTACAAAAAGGCAATTTCCGCGAAGATTTGTATTACCGACTGTTGGGGCTTCCTGTTGAGTTACCTCCCTTGCGCGAACGCGACAACGATGTGTTGCTTTTGAGCAAATTCTTCATCAACGAGTTCTGCAAGGAAAATGCTCTTCCCAAGATATCCCTTTCCTCAGATGCACAGCAAAAACTAAAAAAGTACCCCTTTCCTGGCAATGTGCGCGAGCTCAAAGCAGTGATGGAACTGGCCGTAGTAATGGCCGATGAAAGCCTGATCGAAGCAGAGGATATCTCTTTCAATTCTACCAAGTCCATGTCCGATTTTTTACTGGAAGAAATCACTTTGAAAGATTACACCGAAAAAATCATCCGGCATTTTCTGGACAAATACGATAACAACGTGATGTTGGTCGCCCAAAAACTAGACATTGGAAAGTCGACCATTTACCGCATGCTCAAAGGGACTACAATGCCTGAAGAGGATGAAAGCTTAGCCAACTAATTCAGTTGGAACATGGCGGTTGCATGCTTTTCGTTGCTTTTACCTGTTGTAAGTACTAAATTTGAAATAGATCCCTACCTACCAGCCTTACCCCAATTTTAAACGCCAAAAATGAGCACGTCTACCATTGACATGGAACAGTCCGCTGGAAACGCTCCGCACGTGGCATTTCTTTATGAGGTGTCACTTTCCATTGGTCAATCGCTGGACGTTGCTCAAAACGCCAACCATTTTATTGGAGCAGTAACCGCGCACCCAGCCCTTAATTCCGCAGAGGTCTGGTTAAAAGAATCACTTGGCAATGCAGGTGGTCCCGAACTCATTTTACCCGCTTACCCGACACGATCAGAAAGCTCCAGTCAGCGCTCACTGCTTTCCAAGCACAAATTGCTAAAGCTGCTGGCGGAAGATTCCTTCCAGCTACTTGATCACGACAAAGCCATCGCATGGAACCTCCTCTCACCAGAAGAACCCCAAAGCAATCAACAGGCAGTTTATAAACTGGACCAATTTGGTTTTCTCCTGCTCACGGTCAACAGAGATTTTGACATTCAAGCACTCAACAAGGCAGGATTCAGCACCTTGATCAACCGGTTCTCGACATCCTTGCACGCAGGTTTCAAAGCAGCCAGCTTGCCTGAGCCAGAACCTTCGTCAGCGTTGTCGGAAACGGCCTTGTTAGAACAAGACACCCTGTACCGTTCTGTAGTGGAAAACATCAACGAAGGATTGTTTATCACCGATGAACTGGACCGCATCATATTCGCCAATTCTCAGTTGGAAGAATTGACAGGATACAGTCTTCAGGAAATGATCGGCAAGGAAGCATACAAGTTGTTTTTTCCCGATGAAAAATTCCCTGGAATATCGGTAATATTGCACACACGTGAAATGCACCCTGAGCAATACGAACTGCAATCGGTGCGGAAAGATGGCTCCAAATGGTGGACCCGAATGAACACTTCCCCTTACAAGGATATGGCAGGACGCATACGAGGAACCATCACCGCCAAAGCCGACATTTCCTACCAAAAAAGGATGGAAAAAGTACTGCTGGAAAGTGAAGGTCGATACCGGGCACTCGTGGAATCCGCCAGCGACATTATCTACCGAACTGATACTCAAGGCCACTTTGTTTATGCTAACCCCACGAGCCTTTCTGTGTTGCAATACAAAAAAAAGGAGGTGATTGGCAAAAGCCTCATGGAGTTTGTACTACCAGAGTTTAAAAAAGAGGCCCAGGATTTCTACGAAAAGCAATTTTCGCAACAAGTGCACAGCACCTATTTCGAATTGCCCATTGTAACCAAGTTGGGTCGCGAAATCTGGTTGGGACAAAATGTGCAGAGCATCATTGAAGATGGCAGGGTGGTTGGTTTCTCGGCCGTGTCAAGAGATATTACAGAACGAAAGCTGGCTCAGGACAAAGTTCGAAAGAGTGAGGAGAAGTATAAAAGCATCATTGAGAACATGAACCTTGGATTGGTCGAAATGGACAATGATCACCAGATCATTCGCGCCTACGACAAGTTTTCCGAAATGGTCGGTTACACTCCCGAGGAGCTTGAACACAAGGATTTGGGAGAACTCCTGGTGCATTCCATTGACCGTCCCTGGATCAAGGCTCAAACCCAAAAAGTGAAACTAGGAGAAAGTGCGGTTTACGAAATTCGCATGATCAAAAAGGATGGTTCCTTTATTTATCTCCTGGCTAGTACCACACCTATCTATACCGATGATCGGGAAATTGTTGGGTCCATTGCGATACACTACGACATCACTGAAAGAAAAAAAATGGAGGAGGATTTGGTCGCTGCCCGCAAGAAGGCGGAAGAGTCCTCTATGGCAAAAGAGCAATTTCTGGCCAACATGAGTCACGAAATTCGCACGCCAATGAATGCCATTACCGGCATGAGTAAAATTCTGGCAGACACCGAACTTTCGGAAGAACAAAACAGCTTTCTGCATGCCATTAAGACTTCTGCCGAAAACCTATCTGGTATCATCAACGATATTCTCGATATTTCGAAAATCGACCTGGGAAAAATTGAGATTGAAACCATTGGTTTTAACCTCCAGCGACTAGCCGAAGATTTGGTTAATTCGGTTCAATACAAGGCCAATGAAAAGAAGATCACCTTGTCTTATGAAATTGATGAAAATATCAGCGAAGTGATCATTGGTGACCCGCTGCGGCTGAATCAAATACTGCTCAACCTCATCGACAATGCCTTGAAGTTTACCCACCAGGGAAATGTGAAGCTATCTTGCGTGTTGGATGGAACAAAAGGAACCTACGACCGAATTTTGTTCAAAGTGATTGATACCGGTATCGGTATCGGAGAGGCCAAATTGCAATCCATTTTTGAGAGCTTCAGCCAGGAAGATGAAAGCATTACCAGACGTTTTGGTGGCACTGGCCTGGGACTGTCCATTTGCAAAAAATTGGTAGAGATTTTTGGAGGAAAAATTGAGGTTCAAAGCACAAAAGATGAGGGTACCACCTTCTCCTTTGTGCTTCCGTTTCGCCAGGGCAGGACTTCCGATCTTTTCAAGGAAAAAGAACCCCAGGCCATTGATCAGCGTCTCCAGGGCTTGCACATTTTGCTTGCTGAAGATCACGAAATCAATACCTTCCTGGCCACCACAATTTTGAGGCGTTGGGGAACCACTGTGGATGTGGCAGAGAATGGTGAATCTGCAGTACGGATGGTGCAGGAAAACACTTACGACCTCGTTTTGATGGACATGCAAATGCCGGTAATGAGTGGCATTGATGCGACCAAAATCATTCGTGAAAGAATGCGTTCAAGGGTGCCCATTATCGCCCTTACCGCCAATGCCCGTGCTACTGACAATGCCAAATGTTTGGAGGCTGGGATGAACGATTACATTGCCAAGCCTTACCGACAAGAGGAGCTGTTTACAAAGATTTCGTCTTTACTCGACATTAAGTCGCCCAGTGGACCACTGCAAATCGCAGCCCCTGCACAACAGGCATCAACTGAAACAGACGTTGACGAAGAACTTGAAAGCAAGAAGCTTTACAATCTTTCCAAATTGGAAGAAATGTCGGCTGGAGACCGTGTTTTCGTCAAAAAAATGATCCACATGTTTCTCGATCAAAGCCCAAAGCTGTTGGAAAGCATCAACCTCCATTACCAAAAATTGGAGTTTAAAATGTTGCGGGCTGTTGCCCACAAATTCAAACCTTCGATCGATTTTATGGGCATTGAGTCTTTAAAAGAAGACATCCGGCTGATAGAACGCATGGCCGAAAACAGAGAAAATAGTCCACTGCTGGCCGAAAAAATCAACAAACTCAACAAAGTCTGCGAAAAAGTCTTTGAGCAAATTGCTCCCGAGCTTTCCGTATAGTTTGAATCAGACTCTCGCAATTGCATGCCTTTCCCAAAAAGGGAATTTAGCAAGTTGCGAACATTTAACAAGCAGCTAGTTCTCAGTGAATTACATTTTTTATTTGAATGGCACGATTCAGGTATATAGAAGATATATACCACTAACCATTCATGCAATCAACCATGAAAAACACAAAACTTAATCTGTTCCTGGGAAGCTACAACGACCTGAGCAAAAACTTTTGGGAGCAGCACCTCATCACGCTTGATAACATCAATTTTCTGCCCTTTAAACCGGACGAGGCGACCATTGAACAACTGGAATCTGAGCCAGATCTTATTATCATTGACTCGTATTTTACTTCGGAAAATCATTTAGCAGACCCGGAAGGGAAAGCTGTTTATCGCTACATTAAAGAGCGATTTCCAAATACAAGAACCTACTTTTTGTCTCCTTCGTATTTCCTACGTTCGGAAGATTTGAATAAAAACCTTGATTCCCCAACCGTTTTCAGTAACCTTAGTTCTGAAGTTCTTCAGCGCATCAACGAGGATATTTCGAAGATGTATCCTTCAGCAGCATAACTGCCATTAGGTAGGTATAGCATCCCCACTTTTTTAATTAAAAACTCCTCGGCATCGGGGAGTTTTTTTTTTGGACATAAAAAAACCCCTGACTGCATCTCGAAAACTATCGGATCGTCTGGGGTTTTATTTATCGAAAGTTCAGTCAGGTACTATTGACGCGTATAGGTCAAAGTGCAAGAACCAGAACCAATGAATCCAAGGTCGTAATCCAGGTTTAGTGTAATGATGTTTCCGGTGTCATCCAAAGTGCCATCTCCGCTAATGGTGTAGATTAAAAAGCCACCGCCTGCATCAATCTCTTGCTCTGGAATATCAATTTCCTGCCCATCTACATTTCCGGTCAATTGCTCCCCAATCCCAGCTAAAAAGTCATTAAAAATGATTTCATTCTGTCCGCCTTTGGTGACGGATTGTATGTCGCCCGGAGCAAAAGGCAATTGACAATCATGTGTCACGTCAAAATCACCCAAGTAGTGCACGCGTTTCACAATCACATTGACTTCTCTCTCCACAGTCGTTGCTGCATTTCCAGCCGCATCAGACACATCGTACTTCAAAACGTATACTCCGGCTAAATCAACATCAACCATTCCGCTCACCGCGATATTCCCTGTTATATCTCCGTCCACATTGTCAGTAGCTGTTGCACCTGGGTCATCAAAATTATCCGTCAACAATACTTTCATTGAGCTACTTCCTTCCAACTTAAGCACCGGTGCAACTTGGTCTCCCACAACATCTGTCGTATCCGTGGTGTCATTTGTTCCAGTTGTATCAGCCGTACAATCGCCCGAAGGTTCAGGAGCATCGTCTTTTTTACAGCCAGCTGAAAAAGCAACAAGTGCTCCCAGTAAAAAAAGTGCAGAAAATATCCGTAGTGATTTCATAAAAAAATAAATTTTCAGTTGTTAAGATTCACGGGCAATGCCCGCAACAACAGTTCAGACGACCAAATATAAAAAAACGTTGGGCAAAAATTGAAAGTTAAAAACACGTTTAGGAACGCCTCAAACCTGATGCTGGTATATGGAACAGCATTTAAATCAACCTATTCAGCAACAGCGGAGGTAGAGTCGTTTTGATTTAATTCTCTGATTGGCTCTGCGGTAGGAGTTTCTTCCGATGTTGGCTTGTTGTCAAAAATAGAAAGTGTTGCTTCCGCTATACTTACCTCTGTGGGCGATTTGGTTTTATCCAGATTTAGGCCACCTAAAAGAACAGCGCCTAAAAACCCTCCGACCAGCATAATGCATATTTCTGTAGACCTCATTCCTCAAGATTGTATTTTTTTTTCAATCCACCCCCATAAATTTCTGCCTTAGGTTGTAATTCTATTTTTTTTTAGTGGCGAGGTCGAGGGGGTCTCCTTCCACCTGGAGGGCCATTTTCCGGAGGGCCTCGGTGCAGAACTTCTGGAATCAATATATCAAAACGTTTTTGTTGCTTTTCATCACAGATTTCTCTCACCTGTACGAAATGCCAAAACGTTAAACGGTCTCTCACTGCGTGCTCTTCGCCAATGGCCTGTGTCAACTCTTGAATGCGCATCGAATCCGCTGCTCCAAATTGTTCATAGAGCTCCTGCTTCAACTTTCTAATTCTTTCGCTTTGTTCATGAACCTCTTCAAAATGCCTATCACGCAAATCGCGGTAGGCTTCAGATTGTTCAGGAGTCATTCCCAATTCTCGCTCCAGAAAGGAGGCGTGTCCACCTTGCCCCATGGGAGGCCCGGCATGTTCGGAAGGTTTGGTTTGCTTTTGTTGTATGGACCAAACCACTCCCAGTATGGTGAGGTTCATCAGGGCGAGCACCGCAACAACGGTCAACAACAGTCTTCTCTGATTCGAAAAATTCATTGCTAGTTCAATTGATAGGTGGTTGAAACATCCAAGCCATATTCTTCAGCAAACTCTTCCACTCCTGCTGGTGCAGATTGAGCTCCAATGTTTTCTCCTGCATCCATTTGCCAAATGGACCAACCATTTAAGGCCAACAGCAGGAAGCATGCAGCCACACTCAATTGAAGCAGGACAGACCAACCTTTTTCGGCCTTGGCGATACCTTGCTCCAAACGGCCCGACAAGCGTGTGTAGAAAAACGGGGGGAGCTCTGCAGGTGCTATCCCGTCTAAAGCCGCCAAGGTTTTTTCTACCTCTTCTGATATGCTACGTTCTTGTGCCATGTGCTAATTAGATGTTGATTCGTTATAAAACTTGCGGTGACTATTCATTATTCCGATAATAATCACCCAGTAATTTTTGAAGGTTCTTCTTTGCGCGAAACATCAACGACTCTACCGAGGAGAGCGTCATGTCCATTATTTCAGCGATTTCCTGATAAGGCAATCCTTCTACCTTGTGCATTGTGAAAGCAATGCGTTGATTATCCGGAAGTTTATCGATTGCAGCAAAAAGCAGTTGCGCCCGCTCCTTTTGCTCCAATTGTATGCCAGGGTGCAAATTGTCGGGAATTGGATGCAACTCTTCGTTGGCATTGCCCGTGATGCGCTGTATCAATGCAAAACGCTTCTTGCGCTTTTTCTTGCGCAGGAATTCAAGAGATTTGGTGACCGAGATGCGGTAAATCCAGGAGGACAGTTTGGCATCGGCACGAAACCCTTTGATGGAATGGTGCACTTCGACAAAAACCTCCTGTGCCAGGTCTTCTGCATCTTCGGGATTCCGAACGAATCCCCAGCAAGTATTGTACACCCGTGTTTGATGCTGTTCAATAAGTTGTCGAAAAGCTCCTTGTTCCCCGGATTGAAGTCTTTGAATGAGTTCGCTTTCCTGCAAAATAGTTCGGTTGACCGCGCTAAATGTACAAATCAACTATCCGGTGACCAAGCAATTTAATAATTGGGCTGGCTTTCTCATATCTGCACCTAAGTGAGTCGAATTTCAAACGACTCGTGGACATTTCTGTCTCACTAATTTGACTTTCGAACAGATTGAAATAAAAGAATTGGCGAATTAGTCTGTTCTATTTTGTTTTTCCCAGTGCAACCAATACTTTTGCAGACCATTTCGAAGTTATTTCGAACGGGCCTATAGCTCAGTTGGTTAGAGCACCTGACTCATAATCTTGTGATCGAAAAGCAGTTTTTATTGGTTTTCAACTAGTTAGTCGTTCCTTAACAACCTACAATCAGTTCCTCTGAAGCGCAAAAAGAATCGGGTAAAAAGAAGTGTTTTTTTATTTCTTTAGCCAGTTGCCTCATCATTTTTTTGAGATTCCATCCTGTTGCTG